>Ga0116227_10016552_pt1 | contig 10555 bp, 13 predicted proteins | sample S1TSphgellanicum_FD_89693 | JGI IMG/M metagenome (GOLD analysis project Ga0116227, IMG submission 89693) | Host-associated microbial communities from peat moss isolated from Minnesota, USA - S1T2_Fb - Sphagnum magellanicum MG | ecosystem: Host-associated > Plants > Peat moss > Unclassified...
ATGCCTCTCGGTGGACGGCGGTTCGTTAAGCACACAACTAGCGCCAGTCGTCGCGCGCCTGCGCCTGGTCTTCGAAGAGGGAGTCGAAGTTGTCGGTCTTCTTGATGAGGATGTCGCCAAGCTGCGTGGGCTGGTTGAGCAGCACGGCCTGCAGGCGCACCAGCTCGAGCATGGCGAGGAACATGCAGATCAGCGCGCGCTCCGAGTGCGTCTGGTGCAGCAGGCGGCGCAGCGAGACGGGCTTCTCTTCCATCAGCAAGCGGCGCTTCACGTAGTCGATCATCTGCGCGACGGTTACGGACTCCTCATCGACGTTGAGGACGGGACGCTGGCGAAGGCGGCTGAGAACATCCTGAAAGACGCGGACGAGGTCGACGGTGTCGGCGGCAATCTCGCGTTCAGCCCCTGCATCGTCGCGGAACTCGCGGATGCCGGGGTTCGACCACGTCGCCTCTTCGATCTGCTGCTTCTGCATCAGCATCTGCGCGGCGGCCTTGAAGCGCTCGTGTTCGAGCAGCCGCTCCACCAGCTCGCGCCGCGGGTCTTCGGAGTCGGATGCGGAGACGTCGCTGGGATCGCGCGGCAGCATGGTCTTGCTCTTGATGTGGATGAGCAGCGAGGCCATGTAGATGAACTCCCCGGCGGCGTCCACGTCGGTCTGCTTCAGGTGGTGCGTGTATTCGAGAAACTGCGAGGTGATCTTCGCGATGGGGATGTCGTAGATGTCGATATTTTGCTTGCGGATCAGGTCGAGCAGCAGGTCGAACGGCCCGTCGTAGACCTGGCCCACGGTGACGGAGAAGGGCGACTGCGAGGCTTCTTCCTTCGCGGCGGAGTTCTTCTTCGGCTCGGGCGCGGGAGCGGGGACGGGGCGTGGCTCGAGGGCGAATGGCTCAGCATTCTCACCATCAAACTCCTCAGAGGTGTCATCCTGAGCGGAGCGCGGCGAAGTCGGAGCATCTGCCTCTCCGCTCATCGCGGCACTCCCGCCCGGCCTTTCAGCCTCGACCACTTCGATCTGAGCAATCTCCTCGGCCATGACTAATCGATCCCCACCGCGACGCGGACTTCCTGCATCGTCTGGTTCGCCCGGATATTCGCGCGCGCGTTGCCCTCTTCGAGGATCGCTGCAACCTCATCGGGATTGGCCTCGAAGTAGCGGCGGCGCTCCTGAATCGGCGCGAGTTGGGTCACTACCGCATCCGCAAGCCAGCCCTTGCACTGGATGCATCCGATGCCCGCGGTGCGGCAGCCTTCCGCGGCCTCGGCCTGTACCGTATCGCTCGAAAAAACCTTGTGCAGATCGAAGACCGGACAGACATCCGGGTTGCCGGGATCGGTGCGGCGGATGCGAGCGGGATCGGTGACCATGCCCTTCAGCTTTGCCCGCAGAACCGGCTCTTCTTCCGATAGCAGCACGGTGTTCTTGTAACTCTTCGACATCTTGCGGCCATCGAGACCGGGCAGCTTTGGCGATGGCGTGAGCATGACGTTCGGTTCCGGCAGTATCTCAGGGAAGGGCTGCGGCAGGTTGCGACCGAAGATGTGATTGAAGCGACGCGCAATCTCCCGCGTGATCTCCACATGCGCGGCCTGGTCCTGGCCCACGGGTACGAACGACGCTTGATAGACAAGAATGTCCGCCGATTGCAGCAAGGGGTATCCGAGAAAACCGATGGTGGCCAGGTCCTTCTCTTTGAGTTGTTCCTGTTGGTCTTTGTACGTAGGGACGCGCTCCAGCCAACTCACCGGCGTAATCATGGCCAGTAGATCGTTCAGTTCAAAGTGAGCATGAACTCGGCTCTGCCGGAAGATCGTGCATAGCTTCGGGTCGAGCCCCGCGGCAAGAAAGTCAAGGACTACGTCCTTGATGTTCTGTTGCAGGTTCGAAGTGTCTGCATAATCTGTCGTAAGAGCATGAAAGTCCGCGATGAAGAAGTAGCACTCGTAATCATGCTGGAGCTTCACCCAGTTATAGAGCGCTCCCATGTAGTTGCCGAGATGCAGCCGGCCGGTGGGCCTCATGCCGCTCAGCACGCGCGGGCGCCCGGCATCTGGCGCGGAAATCGGTTGTGTATCGGTGTTCGGGGTCGTCATTGCGTGGAGAGAATGCCTCAACTGCAATGGTAAATGAACGCCTCCGCTCAGACCGCGAGCATAAGGGAGTTGAAGACCGCGAGCAGCGGCTGGAAGATGGCGTTGATGATGCCGAAGCCGACGAAGAAGAAGGCGATCATCAGGTAGAAGGCCATATTGTCGAAGGTCCGCTGGGCGTTGTAGGGCAGGTAGTAGCGCAGCACCTTGCCGCCATCGAGCGAAGGCAGCGGCACCAGATTGAACGCGAAGAGCAGCAGGTTCACCAGCACGCCGTAGTAGAGGAAGAGCAGGACGGGGAAGACCGCCGGCAGGTCCAGGGTCGAGACCATGGGATTGCGAAAGGCCAGCTGCTCGGCGGTTATCAGTGCGAACGCCGTACCCGGAACCGTGTGCTTGAGCACAATCAGGACGGCGAGGCAGACGGCCGCCGCAGCGAGGTGCGCGATCGGCCCGGTAAGGTAGACGTACATCTCGTCCTTGGCGCGGCGGAAGTTCCGCGAGGTGATGGGGATCGGCTTGCCCCAGCCGAGCACCAGCGGACTGCGGAAGATGAAGATCGCCGGCCAGATGATGGTGCCGAGCAGGTCGTAGTGCTTGAGCGGATTGAGGCTCATGCGGCCAAGCATCTTGGCGGTCGGGTCGCCGAGCCGGGCCGCGATCCAGGCCTGGGCGGAGTCGTGGATCGAGATCGCCAGAAGAAGGACGACGAACTCAAAGATGGCAAGCGCTACATCCTGATTCATGCCTTTAGCTTAGCGGATGCGGGCGACGAGTGGCTTTCAGGCGCTATTGCAGGGAGAAGACGGCGTAGACGGTGGCGGATTTCGATATCTTCTCCGGGCGAATCGCAAGCGGTTTGAGATTGATCTTACTAGCGGACAAGCTCGCCGACTCCGTGTTCAAGGTCGCGTAGCCAAACAAGCCGGGCCGCGGAGGCACCTGATTGCTGGCATAGACAAGCGGCCCGAGCCTGGCCTTCATTCCGTCTGCCATCTGCTCCGCGATCTCGAGCGCATGGGCCATTGCCTTCTTCGCCGCCTCTGCCTCAAGAGACCGGTCATCAGCCATCTCCCAAGAGATTTCTCCGCTGCTGTTCGCTCCGGCCGTGATTGCGACATGAAGCACATCCGATGCCGACGCCGCGGGAACTGTGATGTTCCATGACTGCGAGAACTCAAAACGGATTCCTTTGCTGTAGCGGGCCTTATCTGTGTCTTCGATTGCCGAAAGATTCTGGCTGCTGCTCTCGATCGCGTCTTCCTTGACCCCCGTATCGCGGAGCGCCTTGATAATCGCATTCGAGGTCTTTGACGCCTCGGCATACGTGGAATCCTGGTCGGCACCGTAGATGTGAAATCCCACCGAGACTTTCGCCCGATCTGCCACTGCCTGCGCCTCATCCGTGGTGGTGATGGCTATCGTGCGATTGTCTTTATTCACCTGTATAGTCTGCGCTCCAGTGGCAATGCTCACGGCCAATAGCCCTGCCAGAGTCAACTGAATTTTGTTCATGACTTCTCCTTTGAAGCTGTCTTGGTTTAAACGGCTACTCGTTGTCTTCGCGCTTCTCCAGCAGGTCGGAGAGCGTCTCCTTATGCTTCGGCTTTGCGGCGAGCTTCTGTTTGGGGTCCGGCAGCACGCGCTCGGGCGGCGGCGTGCCGACGCGGTCGCGCGCGTTCGACTTGACCGCCTTGATGATCGAGAACGTCCGCTTTTTTGCCTTCTTCATGGGAGATCTTTTCCGCCAGCTTCGTCATTATCTCCTGCTTCACTCTCGGGCGCGGGAGGCCTAAGATGTTGATGGCGCGGTGCAGGCTTGCCGCCGCTGGAATTTGGGGAGGACACCCGGCAATGGAAGAACGCGATTTTTTCGATGAACGGCCCGAGCAGCGCACGCATACGATGACCTGTCCGCACTGCGGCCAGCCCGGCGAGTACGAGGTAAGCTGGCTCGTCCGCCGCAAGAAGGCCCAGCTGCCGCGCGGGGCCGACGACCGCGACCGCGCGCGCTTCGCCAAGGCGCAGAGCTACATGGTGCGGCGCGACGACCTCGTCGGCTGCAAGAACATCCGGTGCCGCAAGCGCTTCGACGTGACCAGCATCCAGTCGGTGGCGTTTCTGTAGTGTCCGGTACTCCCGAATCGGCGCGCCGCCCAGCGCGCGGCCGCATGGACCCGAACCTGTGATTTAATGATCGAGTAGCAACCGACGCAGGAGAGAGAAATCCGATGGCCAACATGCTGCTGAGCCCGCAGGAACGCAACCTTACCCCGGACCAGGTCGAGGCGCTCGACAAGCGCCGCCGCCGCGGGCAGCTCTTCCTGATCATCTGCCTGCAGTGCGTGGTGGTGTCGACGCTGCTTACGCTGTGGACCGGCCAGGACCTGACCTACTCTCCCGGCTGGGTGCGTCCCATGGCGTACTGGAACGCGATCACGCTGCTGCTGGCGGCGTTCTTCGGCATCCGCGGCCTCAGCCTGCGCCGCGGAAGCACGGAGTTCATCAGCTATTAGCCTCCGGGCCGGTTTGTAACGCGACTCGGTACCAGCATCTAACGCTACGTGCCGGACACCCTCACCCAGAAAGAACGCAGCGCGCGGATGTCCTTGGTGCGCGGCAAGGACACCAGGCCGGAATTGGCCGTCCGCACCCTTGTTCATGGCATGGGATACCGGTACCGGCTTCATATCGCCTCCCTTCCCGGCAAGCCCGACCTTGTCTTCGCGGGCCGGAAGAAGGTGATCTTCGTGCATGGCTGTTTCTGGCATCGCCATCCCAGCAGGTCCTGCAAGCTGGCGCGGATGCCCAAGAGCCGGCCTGAGTTCTGGGTGCCCAAGCTCGAAGGCAATCGGCTCAGGGACGAACGAAATAAGCGGGAACTGAAGCGTCAGGGCTGGAAAGTATTGTCAATCTGGGAATGCCAGATCGCCGATGTGGCTTCCCTTTCCAAGCGGATAAGGGCATTCTTGAGCTAATGAAATCCATCGAACTGTTCGCCGGGGCTGGAGGACTTGGAATCGGCCTGCATAAGGCTGGCTTCACGCCAGTCAGCGTAATTGAGCGCGATCTCTATTGCTGCGATACCATCCGCCAGAACCAAAGCCTCAAGGTCGAGGCGGTCCGCGACTGGAACGTTCTTCGCTGCGACGTCCGCCGGATCGACTTCACCGAATATGAGGGCAACGTCGATCTGGTATCGGGCGGCCCTCCGTGCCAGCCCTTCTCAGTCGGAGGCAAGCACCGCGCCTACAACGACACCCGCGATATGTTCCCCGAAGCGGTCCGGGCTGTTCGAGAGGCGCGCCCGAAGGCGTTCATCTTTGAGAATGTAAAGGGCCTCACGCGGACGACCTTCAAGAACTATTACGAATACATTCAGCTCCAGATGGAGCATCCCACCTTGGCTCGCCGGGCGGAGGAAAGCTGGGTGGACCATCTCTCTCGCCTGGAGCGCCACCACACGAGCGGGAAGCGAGAGGACCTTCACTACCGGGTCGTCACCCGAATCCTCAACGCCGCCAACTTCGGAATCCCCCAGAGACGCGAACGTGTCTTCTTCGTCGGATTTCGCGACGACCTCAAGATCGCCTGGAACTTCCCGAAGGAGACGCACTGTCTTGACGCTCTCGTATGGGAGCAGGTCAAGGACGCCACCTATTGGGAGAGGAACCGGGTTGCAAAGGGCGACCGCTACATCTCTCCCCGGATGCTGGAAAGGGCCCGGAAGCTCACGGCAAAGCCCAAGACAGCGGCATGGAAGACAGTACGAGACGCATTGGACGGTCTGCCCGATCCGGAAAAAAAACCGCGCTTGTCGGCGGAGATCCCGAACCATCTCTTTCAGCCTGGCGCTCGCAGCTATCCCGGCCACACCGGAAGTCCATGGGACGAACCCGCGAAGACCCTCAAGGCCGGCGTGCATGGCGTTCCAGGCGGAGAGAACATGCTGGCCCGGCCTGATGGATCGGTGCGCTACTTCACGGTCAGAGAGAGCGCCCGCCTGCAAACCTTCCCTGACGAGTATCTCTTCCACGGCTCTTGGTCGGAAGCCATGCGTCAGCTTGGAAACGCGGTCCCCGTTCAGCTCGCCCGCTTCGTTGGAGGAACAGTCATAAACCAGCTAAGCTCTTGCGTATGACCGGAACCCAACCTTATAACCCGCTCGACAAGATCAACCTGGCCAGAAGTATCGAGATTGAATTGCTTCGTCGAGCCGCGGACCCATTCACCGCGATCGACACCATCCGCGGCGCCGGCGTCTACGCGATCTATTATTCGGGTCCGTTCCCGGCATACGCGCCGATCTCCTCCGAAATCGCCAACCCACTGGCTCGGAGACCGATCTATGTCGGGAAGGCGATTCCAAAGGGAGGTCGGAAAGGCGGCCTGACGAGCGGCACGACCGTCGCGGGCCGCGCCTTGCTGGATCGGCTGCGCCATCATGCGGCATCGATCTCGGAGGCCTCCAACCTCGAACTCGCGGATTTCAGTGTCCGGCATCTGGCGATCGACGACATATGGATACCTCTCGGCGAAAACATGCTGATCGAGACGTTCCAGCCAGTCTGGAACATTGCGCTTGATGGCTTTGGCAATAAGACGCCTGGAAGCCGTCGCGAGACCCAGTACAAGTCGCCGTGGGACGTCGTCCACCCGGGCCGTAAGTTCGCGGATAGGCTGGCCCAGCCGCCCGCTCCAGCTGAATTCTTCCTTCAGAGAATCAGTGACTTTTTCGAACGCCGGCCTCTTGCAAAACTGCCGAAGACACTGGCTGATCAACAGGAGCGTACCGAAGCCGCGGCGGAAGCTTTAGCAGACGAAATCTGAACGTCCCAATCCAAGGGCACCGACAAGTACGGAGTTCATCAGCTCTTAGCCTCGTCCAGACCGCGGGTCCTTGAATCATGCGGCGAAGGTCTTGTTCGCGGTGGTCTGATCGCCCAATCCCGCCAACAAACCCGCTATCGAGATATCTTCATCGAGAGCTTCCCAGTGCAGACCGCGGCTGCTGATGCGCACCTGCTCGCGCTCCTCCGGGCTGGCCGCTAGAAGACGGGGGAACCAGGCAAGCGGCACTCCCAGGGTGCGGCCGTCGCTCAGATCGAGCCACATGCTGTCTTCGTCGAAGCGGACGCGCGTTGCGCTAACCGAAGTGCTCATTCCAGGTCCTCAGGATCAGGTCCTCACGATCAGGTCGCGATCCGCTTCGACGATCTCAACCAGATCGCGAAGCGTTTGCGCGCCATAGCCATCATTGTAGGCCGCTGAGACCGCCGCGATGGCGGAAGACAACCGGCATCACGAGACTGTATCAGAGCCTGCTGAAGCTCGGATTCCGGCTGCACTGCACATCTTTCCCCCGCTTCAGGCAAGATAGAGCTATGCATCGCGCGGCCGTATCCTGCCGCGCCGCCGGGCATCTAAACCATTGATGGCGAGCGCACCCCTCATCTCGATCGCACCTCCGCTGCCTTTTGTCGCCGGCGCGTCTCACGCTGACCTCGGCGAGGGACGTCTGCGCGACAGCCACGGCCGGGCGATCACCGACCTGCGCATCTCGGTAACCGATCGGTGCAACTACAAGTGCGTCTACTGCCGCACCGGCGAGGAGGACGTCCAGTTCACCGAGCTTCCCATCGAGCACTACCTCCGCATGATCCGGGTGTTCGTCTCTCTGGGGATTGAGAAGGTCCGCATTACAGGCGGCGAGCCGCTGCTGCGCAAGGGCGTGGTCGAGATGGTCGCCGAGCTGGCGCGGATGCGGAGGGCCTTCGATGAAGACGGCGTCTCTGCGAACAAGCTGGATATTGCGCTGACGACCAACGGGCACCTTCTGGAGAAGATGGCCGCGCCGCTGAAGGCCGCCGGGCTGGACCGGGTAACGGTGAGCATGGACGCCGTCGATCCAGAGACCTTCTCGCGGATCACGCGCGTGCCGCGCAGCTTCGACCGGGTGCTGGCGGGCATTCGCGCGGCGCGCGATGCCGGCCTTGGGCCGGTGAAGGTGAACTGCGTTCTGCTGCGCGGCTTCAACGATGGCCAGATCGAGCGCTTCGCGGAGTTCAGCCGGAAGGAAGCGGTCATCGTCCGGTTCATCGAGTGGATGCCGCTCGAAGAGCCATCCTCGGCGCCAGGATCGCGGACATGGTCCCCGGAAACAGTGGTGCCGATGGATGAGATCGTCGCGCGGCTCAACGCCTGGCGGCCGCTGGTCGATCTCGCCCCGAACGCCGCCAGCGAGACGGCGCGCCGCTTCACCTTCGACGACGGCATCGGCGAGATCGGCATCATCGCTCCAGTCTCGCGGCCCTTCTGCGGACACTGCAGCCGCGTCCGGCTCACGTCCGACGGCAAGATCCGCACCTGCCTCTTCTCGCAGACCGACCACGACCTTGAAAAGAAGATCGCGCAGGGCAAATCCGATGCGGAGCTGGCCGCGTACATCCGCCACATAGTGTTTCGCAAGGAAGCGCGGCACCATATCGGCGAGGCCGGCTTCCTGAAGCCATCCCGGAACATGGTGCATATCGGTGGTTAAGTGCGGCACCGCACAATTCATCGGTTGCCCTACATCTTTTGTGGAATCACAGGCTACACTGGCGACACCTATACTCAGATTTCCAGCTATGCGGGAGTTCCAGTGAGAGGCTTTTTAGGCGGTCGGGGCGGCAAACGCAACTTCGAAGCGATCGACAGCTCACAGATGGACCATCTGCGGGTCTTTCACGATGTCGCGCGCACGCTCACCTCCTCGCTGGAGCTGGACGAGATACTGCATACCATCATGAACAAGATGGCGGCGTTCTTCGGCCCGGAGCGCTGGTCGCTGATGATGGTGGACGACGCGACAAGCGAGCTCTACTACGCGATTGCGGTGGGCGAGAACGAGCAGACGCTGAAGGGCCTGCGGGTGCCGCTGGGTGAGGGCGTCGCCGGCTGGGTGGCCGCGACGGGCAACACGCTGGTGGTGCCGGATGTCTCGCTCGATCCGCACTGGTCGGCCTTCTCGCGGAACCACCCCGAGCTGAACATCCAGTCCATCGCCTGCCTTCCCGTGCGGGCCAACAACAAGACGCTGGGCGTGATCCAGCTGCTCAACAGCAAGCTGGACCTGATGAGCGAGTTTTCGATCTCGTTCCTGCGGATCCTTTGCGACTACGCGGCGATCGCGATCCAGAACGCGCGCTCGATGGACCTGATCCAGGAGCTGACGCGAACGGACGATTGCACGGGGCTGTTCAATGCGCGGCATCTCTATGTCTCGCTGGAGGAGCTGGTGCAGCTCGCCGGGCCGAACGCGCGGAGCCAGTTCAGCCTGCTCTTCGTCGATCTCGACCGCTTCAAGAGCGTCAACGACACGCACGGCCACCTGATCGGCAGCGCCCTTTTGGCCGAGGTGGGCGACCTGCTGAAGCGGGCCATCGGGCCCGAGAACTCCGCCTACCGCTACGGCGGCGACGAGTTCGTCGCGCTGCTTCCCGGCGTGGGCAAGGACGCGGGCATGGCAACCACGATGGAGGTCTGCCGGCGGCTGCGCGAGGCGCGGTTCCTCGAAAGCCGCGGCCTCTCGCTGAACGTCTCGGGCAGCTTCGGTCTGGCGACCTTCCCGGAGGACGGCAACTCGGTGCATGCCATCCTGCGCTCGGCGGACAAGATGATGTACGAGGTAAAGGCGTCGTCGCGGAACAACGTCGCCGTGGCCGGGCGCGGTCTGGTGATGAATCCGCCTATGCCGGGGCCGCGGGTGATCAACCGGCCGAAGACCGGGTAGTTCGTTTCAGTCCGATGGCGTGCGGCGGCGTTCGAGGTCGAGCCGCTTCTTCGGCTCGGGCTTGATCACGTCGCGGTTCTCCGGGGCCGAGGGATGCACGCCGAAGTCCCATACGCCGAGATTGATCTCCTTCGGCGAGAGCACCTCCAGCAGGGCGTACTCGCCGAAGTCGAGCGGCTTTTCCGGCGTGAGCTTCAGCCAGTGGCCGCCGCGCAGGGTCTCGCTCTTTGTCTGGATCACGTCCGCGATAGGCTGGCCTTCCTCCAGGGCCGCGAGGTTGAAGCTGGCGATCAGGCGGGCGTCGACGCGGACGTCGACGCGGACGATGACGTATTGGCTGTCGGCGGATTGCTCGTCCGGGTCCCGCGCCGCGCTCGATGCGCCGTGGGTATCGACGACGAGCGGAGCGGAGCCGGTTGATACGGCCGAGGCCTCGCCGATGCGGAGGTAGAAGACCGGCGAGTCGACGTGGAGCTGCACGTACGACTTCGTCCCCTTCAGCGTCACCATCTGATGCGATGCGGCCTTGGGGTTCAGCGCCTTCTTCAGCACGCTGTGCGAGGTGGTGTGGTTCAGGTCGCCGTCGGTCTGCACGAGCGGGACGAGCTGGGGCTGGCCCTGGAACTCGTCCTCGACGAGGACGCTGTCTTCAAGCGGCAGGCGCAGGTCGGGCTCGACGAACGGCGC
>Ga0116227_10016553_pt1 | contig 10554 bp, 7 predicted proteins | sample S1TSphgellanicum_FD_89693 | JGI IMG/M metagenome (GOLD analysis project Ga0116227, IMG submission 89693) | Host-associated microbial communities from peat moss isolated from Minnesota, USA - S1T2_Fb - Sphagnum magellanicum MG | ecosystem: Host-associated > Plants > Peat moss > Unclassified...
GTTGTGGTTTTATGAATATTTACAAACCAATTTTTTTAAATTAATTTAATATTATAGGGGGTGTTTTTTTTTTTAGTTTGGTCTTCCCCCCCCCCTACCCCCCCCCCCCCCCCCCCACCAGTGTGCTTTTGGTACCATTGGGAAATTCTTGATAATTAGGGGTGCATCAAGGGGGTTTGTAATGTTTATACCTTTAGACATACCATGCAAGAGTAATTGAATATTGGACAATTTTGTTAGGAGAAAATTTGTAAAATCTAATAAATAAATAAATCGGGGCAAGTTCTTGGAACTGTTGAAAAGTCTGTGATGAGTGGGATATTTTGGAGACGATTTCATCAATTTTCAAAATTATTCAAAATTCAATATCTCCCTCAATTTTATCATCAGGATCTTGTTCACACTTGGGCCAGCAATACACTCCACACTCCCTAGTTGTATGTTATGGAAGAGGGTATTGGTTGAAGAGGTAACTGGAAGAGGCCAGCCTGAAAATTTATTTTGACCTGTAGTGACCCCATGAGTTTACAAGTTAACATGCAAACACTTAATGTTTTTTTAAAGATCAATATAAATTAATGACATTAAAATCACATTTCCTCCATTTGAAAACATATGACATATATTTAAATCTTTGTGAAATTATCAAATTTGTGAACCCATGTATAATTATTTGTCCATAAATCACATGACATGGCACATGAATTGTCATATGATCATTTGTGTGCCTTTTGTTTGACCTCAGGGGTTGTTCATAATTTGTAACTTATAATAACACTACAGGACAATTTAGATTGTGCCATAATTTATTTGACCTTGATGTCATTCGTATGTTATCTAACAACATGATATAGTCCACAACTTTGAATTTGTTCATGTTATGATGGATGGTCTGCTTGAAGGTATTAAAGTGTTCAGAAAGTATGCCAAATTTAATTAAGCACACCCATGTTCAAGGTAATCAACAAAATTTACAATTAATTAGGTACATGGTAAATGTTCAGAAATTGATTCATTATTTTGGACTGATAAATGTAACAATCTAATGAATTGCCCACTCTCTCCATGTTTGGTATTGAGAGGGAAACAACATCAACAAGGAATTGGTCTAGAGTATTAAGGAGGCTAGCATAAAATAATTGTCCACACCCATTCCATTCTTATTATACAATATAAAGGAAAAGGAAGTCAATAGGTCTAGACATAGTTTTGTATGCCTTGACTAAGATTTATTCTCTTGATTTATCTAGAGAGTATATGATTTTAAATCATTAATGACATTATGATATTACCTTGTGCACTTAGAAATGAATCGTCCAAGCCTAACTACCTCATTCCTTTCTTCTATTGACCTAAGTGAAGTGGATATGAAAAGGCACATCAACTTGACCATTATTTTCATTGTTTCAACTATTTTTCAAATACGTTTTCAAAACCTCCATCTCATTCACATAAAAATTTCCTTTTCAAAGTGACATTAAATATAATTTTTCACACTTAAAAAAATAATCATTAAAAAAAAATTAATGATTTTTTATATTTATGAAATTGATAAATCTTCACATTCTTTACCATTATTCTTACATCTTTCTCACATACACTTCAAAAATTTCCCTTTCAAATTGCAGCCCCATATACCTTTTTCATTTAAAAAATGATCATAAAATATATATTTTAAGAATTAATTAAACTTTACCTTTACCTTCAAATGATTTTCAAATTTTTTGAATTGATTAAATACTAATTTACATTTTTCATTTATGTTTACATTTAAAATGATAATATCTTCGCATTTATTCAACTATTTCTCCTTAAACACTTTAGTAACACTACTATTTAATTACAAAATTTTCGAACATAACACTACATAACCTTGGATTAATCTAGAACTTTTTTCCATGGTCACAAGGTTTTAGTAGATGTTTTTTTTTGGCATCCAATCTTGCCTAGACACCTTCATGCCTTTTTTGTATGTCTATTTATTTCTATGTAGGATTTGAAAACTCATGACTAGTTATCAATATTGTAGACTATTCAAACAATGGTTTGGTTGCACCCCATGACTCCATCCTATTAATGCAATTGTTGTTGATCATTTTTTGGCATTTTTTTTAAAAATCTTGCCTTGCTAAATCACAATAATTATTGTGGCTTGGGATCTTGCTCCATCCCAAAAAAATTCATAATACCAAAATCATGCATTCAATCTTGGAAATCCTTGGCATAGGTGCATTACAAGTTCTTGGATCACAATGATGATTTATCATTTTTTTCAAAACACATTCTCACTATTTGACATTAAGTAAGTCCAAAAAATTTGAAATTACCATTGGAAAGACAAATAGGATCCAATAGTCATTTATTAAAATTAAAATTGTTCAAAATCAATTGATGTTGAGTACTTTATAGAGAATGTTTAAATCATATGTACTTAGAATTATACTTCTGACATGAAATGTTGTGTGTCAGAGAGAGAGAGAAAAGTTTGATAACAAGTCCTTTTCCATTCCTTATACAATATTTATCTCGAACTTGTCAATATAAAAAATTGGTTAATATGATCTACCAAAAGGTTCAAATGGTACAAACTTATATGTCCTTAAATCAACCAAATACAATTCTAACATTTTTTATATTTCATTAAATTGTTTTTACAATAACTACAATTTTGATAATTCATGGTAATGCCTTTGAAGCCGGATGTTCCTGAAATAAGTGCCCTTTAGTTCCACCTTAGCCAAGCACTTATTTCAGGAACACCTTGCTCTTCAGTCATTGTTAAATAAATAAGCCATTGTAAAGCTTCAAAACATAAGGACCAATGTTTTGAAACCAAAAAAAAAAAGGTGTTTAACATATTCGTACAAATTCTATAGATTTTTTCATCAATATAAAAAGTTCAATAATAAACAATCATTTACTTGTGGAATATTTTGAACTACTATGAGAAAAAGGTTTATTAACGTTTTTGAATTTGTTTTCTAGAACTCGTGAAGATCCATAAAAATGGTTTGAAAAAACCCAACTTCTCAAAAAAAAAGTTCAATGTGTCTCATGACACAAAAAATGGTTTCTCACATTGAAGTCTTGAATTACAAAAAATACCAACATATAACCAAATCCATCACCTTTTGAAATATGAATAATTATGTGATTTTGCTAAATTGAAGGGCATTATATGAAATTTAGCATGTTCAAGTGACTACAATCTTGGGATGGACAACATTCCAAGATAAATATAATTTCCAAAATGCACAATAACCTACATTTGAGACAACCCAATACCCAAATGTTTTTGCAATTTTAAAAAAAAAAAAGAAAAAGTCAATTTTCGTGAGTGCCAACTTTGAAATGATTTGGACTATTAAGATTTATCCTAGGGTTTAGGGTTTACACAAGGTGCAAACCGAAGATTATTGAGCTTGCAATGGTCAATAGGTAGTAAAAAAAATGTTTTATATAAAAAACATGTCGACTTTTGCACCCAATGAAATTGTTTGTGACATTCACCAAGTAGACAAAAGAATAGATATTTGTTTAGCATTTAGGGTTTAAGATTTATATGTGCTCTCCTATATAATCATGTGAACAATGATGCATCCCATGATCATTGACCCCAATTGCACCTATGTGTGTGTATTAATCTTGGGTTTAAAACTTACAAGAGCACAATTATGTAGAATTAGTGTCATGACATACTAAATGCCTAAAACAACAAAAAAAAGAACAAAAACTTATCTTATTAAAGTGATAGTAGTTGCATGGGTTTCTACCATACCATATAACCATGGCCAAATATACAAAGCTCTTAGTGCGTTGTGTATGAAGCCCAATGTCCATCACCTAACCTTAGTAACAATTTTCCATCAATACATGTTGCATATTTGCCACTATACTCACAACAAAACATCATCGAATTGTTATTATGTTAAGTACACAATGGCTAACAAACATATGCAATAACCACGAATTGAACACTCTACAAGTGTCTTCAATTTAATTCAACAGTTATCAAATGTAAACTCCCCATGAATTGTTAGTTACCTAGTCCTTATTACTACTGAAAATTACCAAGTTGGTACACCATAGTTTTATCCTTTTATAAGTTATTGAAAAATGATCAAACTCATGACGAATCACACAACAAAATGGGAATTTTTTCTTCTTTTGGCAAAATTCTGAAATTCTTTTATAAACCCACTAAAGCACATAAACAATGGAACAATTCATTTGAAACACAACAAGGAATTACACTTGCACACATACAAAAACTATCAAAAGTTAATGATAGAATCTGAAATTATTCAAGGAGTTATGTAACAATTTGGCCCAAATTGTGAGGCCAAGGCTACAATTGCTTAATAGGGGCAAGGGAGAGATCCCATTACAAGTTCCAAAATTTCCTTCTTAATGTCATCACCCCACTCAAAAAAATGGTCAAAGAAGACACAAGGTTGGCTAGAATGTGTGAGAATGTAAGCATAGCCCTAGAGGAAAATCAAAGGTTGCCAAAAACAAGGTCAGGAAATATTACACCATGGCACAACACCACATTGTTTTTTCTTCTCCCCCCCATGACAATAATTTGAAGGGGATGTCTAATATAGAACAAGAGGAACCACAAAAGAAAAGTTAAAATGAAGTTTATGGAAGCCTTCAAAAAATCATGAGAAGAAAAGAAAATACCTACATAATATGCTCACAAGGAAAAGGCTAGTGTGCTTATAAACCACCCACCCATCAAACCCACAAAGTTAATCATCTTTTCTTTTTATTCCCTCCCTAGTGCTCAAGGAATGATTCATATTTCTCCTTCTCCAATTTTTGTCAATAATGCAATGGAAGGATTTATGAATAAATTTCAATATCAATATGCATGTTTGATGTTTTACTTGGGTTGATATAGTATCATGGTTGTCTATGAAGGTGACTACTCTCAAAGGACACACACACATCAACCCAAGAGGTCTCCTTGAGCATCTCGTCGCCACCATTCACCTTTTGCACAGGCTTTCTATCATGCAACTCCCCATATTGTCACATAAATTTGACATTTGTAGGTCCATACTGGCAAAACAACCATCACACTTAATGACAAAACTTCCCAAGCACATCATTTCAGTTACATGTTTCTTTTAATATGATAATGAAGCTAGATGATTAGCAACACTAATAAGCAAAAGGTTTCCTCCTCCTTTTGGGTTCCATTACCAAACAATGTAATTTTAAACATTCAATCCAATTGATGATAGTTTTGATGTTTATTACCAAATAATAATGATTGTGAAAAAAATTTGTGTTTCCAACAAATGGTATAAGCCTAAATTGTTTACTTGTAAAATTGTTTTGGTGGTGAAATCAAAGGCACATGAAACAATTCAAGTTTCATCAATCCAGTCAACCATTCACTCTCAATGCAAATCTATGTTGATGCCTAACCATTACACAACTCATTCATCAACCACATAAACAAACAAGAGAGTTTCATGTTCCTCATAAGTCAATACATTTTTTAATTTGTCTTAATTTTACTTATTTGAACAGAAGATGCAATGCTTGACAATGCACTGGAAAACTCCCACACAACTTCTTCTTGTGTTTTTGCATTTTGCATAATTACATCCTTCAACTACCAAAAGTTATCAAATAAATCAATATCAATAACAGTGACCTTGATCACAATCCAAAACATACATTGGGCCCACATATTTACAGACCAATATTCCCCAATTGCCAGCCTAGGTTTTGATGTTTTTATATACGCCTTCACAAATTTGGCACTATATTTTCAAGAGGGGAAAATAGGATATTGTATATATATTAGCAAATTTTTCAAAGCTTTGTTACAAAAAAGGCATTGTTATTTTTGCAACACAAGTACTATGACCCAAAAAGAAACATGTACACACACAAACATACACCCACTTTTTAAAGCATAATGCCCATTTCCTCACCCCCTTGCATAGTCAAAACAAAAACAAATGAAACCAACTTCAATGTGCACCCAAAGTAGCCAGTTTTTTAAATCATTTGCAACAACCTTGCTTGTATGATCTATGTTGGGTACTCATTCAAAAATAGCTCATGTACTTGCATGACCCTTTGCCATGCCAAACCCACAACATCAACAAGCAACAACTCAGCATAATGTTGTTATCATTGTTGCCTTTGAATAAGTTCTTTACATGTTTCTATTAAGAAAATTCATTCAACAAGAAATTGGCATTTATTATGAATCTTTTGTTAGAAAAGATTTCAATCTCAAGGGGAAAGGAGTGTGTGTGGGAGGCACAAGTAACAACATGTTCACCCCAAGGCATGGGCATTCCATCATAGTGATTGTAGAGGTCACCAATGCCATGGGTGCTCCCAATGCGATGGTTGATTACAATATCAGCTATGGGTCATAGCTTGTTTTTCTTCATGTCTTTTAGTAAGCTTTGTAGTTCTCCTTCACTATCATAAGCTGAATTCAAGTTGTACAAATTATTTGGAAGGTACCTTGCTTAAGTAAAAGAACAATTTTTTTTTATTAAACATGAAACACCTAAAAAAATATTTGAATGAATTTGAAAGACATTTAATGTTGATCTTATTTTCAAATTGGTTTCAATAAATGTTTTTTATTAGGGTACACAAAAAAATTTACAAAAGACTGTCTAGATAAGCAAGAATAAAACATGTAAAATTCCTATGGTTGAAAACTCTAGGTTTAGGGTTTGCAAGGAATTTTTTTTTACATCAAGATCTAACCTTGTGGGGCTAGTGATTCATAGATCAAAAGGAGCCACATGATGGTGAAGTCCCATGCAACAATTTGTTGCACTTTCTATTTCAATGTTTGCCACCATTGCTTCTTATGTGACTCCCAATTAAACCCTTAATTTATTTATGTATCCATAATGATCACACTTAGTTACATGCAACCAAACTTTGGGTCTCTATCATTTGGGGTGTTGGCATCCCTCAAACAAGACCCAAATTTATTTATGAAAAAAAATAATTTATATTTATCCTTCATTTGTTGTAGAGAGACTCAAAAAATAACCTCAGCTATGAAATTAAAATATGTTCTTCATCAAAAGAAAGGAACCCATAGTTATCTACAAATTTATAAATCCACAAAAAAAAAATCCATTACAGATCTACACTTTGCAAGCTCTAAAAATTTACCACATTCTATATCATGGTAAATTTCCAACAAAGAACTAGAAATCAATCGTTTGTTTTTAAAAAATGTTCAAACCAAGTTGGGGTTTTAAGGATCACATAGCTGAATGAATATCTCCTTACCCTTTCGAATAAGATCCTCATCTACCCACAAGAAAGAAACTCAATGCCCCCATTTTCCATGTCAAATAACATAATGTAGCATAAACCCAAAAACAAAAAACAAAATCCAAATTCAAGGGAAATAAAAACTAAAAACCTCATTTTGAAACTTGAGATTTATTACTAGTATACATAAAAAATGACATTCATTGTTTGGGTTGTGTAGTGAATCTTAACTTCACTATGAAAGAAAAAAACTATGATTTCCAAAATCCACTAATGTTGCCTCCTTTTCAAAAGCCAAGAATTCATGAAAAAGCAACAAGTGTTTTTGCTCAAAATTTGGAGAACAAGTTCCCATCAATGAGGAGAAAATTAGTTTCAAACATTTTGAAAGCACCTTCCTCATTGTCATCAGAGCTCTTTTCCTCATCACATACCTGAATGTCCCGAAGCGAAAAAAAAAATTGAAAAAAATCATAATGATCAACACATTAAAAAAAAACCACCAAGAAAAACCATCATGAAGAAAGGACCAAAGAAAACCAATTTATTGACTATGTAAAAAATGGATTACAATTACAAAGATATAAAATGCATCAACGTCCTCCCCACCCCCCAAAGAAAAAACAACTAGGATTGAAAAAGAGTTTGTTAAACACCCACAATTACTTTTGTGACCACACACACAATTGTTCAACAACATCATAAGCATGAACATAAACAAAACCATGATCCATAACTCGAAAAACTCATACCTCTCCTTCAAGACTATCTAAAGGTTGTGTCTACTCACAAGTTGTCAGCCCCAGCCACCCAGCCACCCATGAAGGTTAACCAAATCAGAAGTTAAACCAAAAAAACAAAAAAAAAAACAATTAGGTTGCAATTTTGTTCAATGAATGATTTCTTGTAGACACCAAAGTGAGGGAGGATTACTAACTTAATTATGCAAAATTTCCTTCAAACCCATTGCAAAAAACAAAAAAGAGAAAAAAATTCGACATAGAAAATCACTCAAAATTCAGAAGTTTGATTTGATGTGTTATTTTATTAGTGTCGTCTTCCTTTCACAACACTTGAATTATTCTCCCATAATTATATGGACAATCTTTAATTACATTGGTAGTAAAAATAATCCAACAACTCTAACACTCACTTTGATGGGAAATGAAGTTTCTTCTTCCCTCCATTAAGGATTTTTTCTTTGTGATGATATCATCTTTCCACAAATCATGAGCGGGTTCTTTGGCCTTGGCATCTGCACATTTAAGCCTCCCTACAATCTCTCCTTTTTCCCTTGCTTTGCCCTCAAATAATAAGAAGATGAGGAGGGTAAAAATGGCACATCCACTTAAGGTATCATGGCCCTTTTTGTTAGGGTAAACATGCCCCCCACCAAACATCACCTGGTGATCGAACAACCCTTTTGTGTAGATCAGCGCCAATCAATGGTCACACTCGTTCCTCCAAGGGTTTTAACACAACCTTATGACCAAACGTCCAATCTTTAAAAAATGTGTTTAATTTTTTTATATTATCCAAACAAAACAAAAATTGTGTGTTGTTATGGGTGTAGGAAAAAACAATAACCAAAAAATTGCCACAATGTTATATATAGTCATGTTCGGGATGGGAAAGGACTAGCACATTATAATGCACATACTTGAAAACAAATATTGTGGCAATGTTATTTTTAAGGGTGGGTTGAACTTTTTTTCAAAAAAACAAACCCAAAGAAGCCAAGATAATATTTATGATAGGAGAGACTAACACATTTTTAAAGGTGGGATGGATTTTCTTCACAAAACCAAACCAAGATAAGCAAGAAAAAAAATGAATGTTTGGTTATTAGGGGGTTTAGGCGCACATTAAAAGGCTAATTTCTCATCAATAAATCTTAAACCCTAACCAAGATATAATGCGAAAGGATCAACAAAGGATATGAAGCCTTTTAAAACAACATTCAAAAAGTTAAGGATGCAACTATGTTTAGAAGCAAACACATGGAATTAAACAAAATAACTTTAGCTAGATGGGTAGATCAAGCCTTAGAGCAAGCCTTATAGCAATCAAACACCCAAAATATGGGTTTATAACTATAAGTATATAGGCTTTCAACCCAAAAGCAATGGATGGCAAGACTCAACCGTTAGAGGTTTACATTACAACAAACATGAACAATGTAGGAAGTGAAAAAGATTACACAACATAGGAGGAAGATAAAAATAATCAACAACAGGGGAAGGAATTTGTTGTTGCAGAACTTTTCCATATAGCTAAAACAATTCAACATCCAACATCTAAAAATCTACCTACTTATAGGCCATAAAATGACCAGCATTATTATGTGGATATGTTTAAGAGCCTTACAATGATAAAATAACAACCAAAAAATAATAATGTTATAAACCTAAATAAGGGTAGTTATGAGGATACTCAAAAGTTATTGCAAGAAACCCAATAGTCTCCAAATCTAACCCAGGAATCCATGAAGATGCATAACCTATTATCACTACTTCATTTAATTGCAAGGCATACAAAGGGGAAAAAATTGTTAATCAATTATTCTCAATCACATGTTGTGACTAGTTCTAAATACCTAGATCCTAAAGAGAAATGCAATGGAAAAGGCAATTGCATAGGAAATCAAGGAAGGAAAGTGAAAGGAAAAGGAAGACAAGTGAGCCAAATGAACAACAAAATTGGGTCCTATAGCATATCTAACAATTTTGAAAATTTGTTAAAAAATGTGTTAAAACATAATTCATTATAGCCTAGATTCTTGTAGCTATAATTGAATTGGGTAACCATTTTTCCATGATTTTCAAATAGGTTTGCAAGTAGATCCGTGCAGTTACATGGGTGTGAATTTAGGTTGCATAACATTGGTTCAACAACATGCAAGGTTATAGTCACAATCTAGGTGTAAACATGAGGGCGCCAAGTAGTAAGGCTATTACTTTCCAATGATTTAAGAAAAGGAAAATAATTAATTAACATTAGGATTACGACTAGCAAAAAACTATAATCAGATGCATTGCCACAACTAGCAACAAATAAAACAACTTCAAAAGATAGATCAAAAGTTTGAAAAAAATCAAAAAAATACTGGCAACAATAATTGAGAGAAGATTGAAAAAAGACTAACAATAATAACTAAAAGAGGATTGAAAGAGGAGAAAATACCAGTAGCAATAGAGAGAAGATTGAAAAAACCAACAATAGAAGCTAAAAAAAAAAAAAAAAAAAAAAAAAAAAAAAAAAACAAAAAAAAAAAAA
>Ga0116227_10016555_pt1 | contig 10554 bp, 6 predicted proteins | sample S1TSphgellanicum_FD_89693 | JGI IMG/M metagenome (GOLD analysis project Ga0116227, IMG submission 89693) | Host-associated microbial communities from peat moss isolated from Minnesota, USA - S1T2_Fb - Sphagnum magellanicum MG | ecosystem: Host-associated > Plants > Peat moss > Unclassified...
ATATTTTTTTTTTTTTTTTATATATATATATATATATATATATATATATATATATATATGAAATTTACACATAACTTAAATTAATTATAATTATATTATATATATATATATATAACACCCTATTTTAAAACTAATTATCTTATATTTTTACCCGACAATTAATATATTGCACCTTATGTTTTTACTTGTATTTTATTTTATTTTCAAATAGTGTCCCCCTTGAGTATTATCACCAACCAAATTTGTTGAGTTTTTCATTCCTAAGGTTTTGGTCTTTTATTCATTTTCATTTCATTAATCATTTCCTAGCCAATATGTGTGTTTTGTTTTAATAACAAATTATCAATGATTGTTATTAATTCATATTCATTTCCTTCATAAAATGTCCCCTTCTTCCAATCCCATTTCTTGTGCCACTATTATTTTTGCATTCATATTCCTACCACAAGGACCAACAGATTTTGGACTTGCCTTATGCATTAAGGCACAACAACATCGACAAGTCCAAAAGGCCAAGGGAATGTTAAATTCTTCCAATTTCATTTTCTCCTATAGAAGCCACAATTTGTGATGTTGATAAGATCTATTTATATTTCCCAAAATGGTCTACTTTCATCGTAATGATAACTACATTCACAAAAACAAATCATAAAACCTTGAGTAAAAATTTACAATTACTAAATACAACTTGTTTTCAAATATATGTTGCTCAAGCTTGTGAAAAATTTCCAATTTATGTATGCTTGAATAAAAGAAAGGCTATAATGTTTTAGCAACAAGTCATGATATGTACTAATTTTATACTTATCATGAATCATTTTTTCAACTTCAAGGTGCTCCACATCCCATTCAATTTAGTCCTTGATTCACAATGTTCAAGGATGGGATGGTGATAAATGCAACAACTACTTGATGAACTTGGAAAACATGATGTTGTCACATCTTCATGAGACACTCAATATTTATATTAACTTTTCATGCAATTATTTCACATAGTTTCTGAAGGAAAAAAAATGTCAAAAAGGACAGATATTTCAAACATTGCACATGGCATGAAACAACAACATTCATTAAAATTGAATTTGCAAGAGATGAAATGTGTATAGATGACAAATGAATCGAATTATAAAATATTGAAAACCTCAAACTAAAAGAAAACTCAAACCACATTCTTTTGTTTAACATTTGAATGATGCAAGAGTCACATTTCATTCAAAGTAGTTTTGAGAAAGGTTTCAAAAAGTCTAAACTGCCCTCAAATCACAAAAGTTAATGTCAATTATAATAATAAACCTTTCCACCCAAAAAGTCTATAGGATTTTAAACTGAAAATCCCTTGGAAAAAATGTAGGTGATCTTTACAAGTAAACATTAAAATAATAGGCCAATTGTAATATTTCCCTTGGAAGTTAAGTGTACAACTAAATTTGTAATATGAATGTTTGCCAAATTTTGGCCTTTCATAGGCTCCTATGTCATTAACCATTACACTTAAAATTGGGGGTTGTTTTTAATACATAAACATTTTTACCTAAAAGATTTTATTATTTTTGTTAGGGTTATATGGTGCAATTTCTCCTAGTATACAAGTTATGTGGTTACATATATGGATTACAATCTTAGATGGAAAATCCTCAAAAAATCTCCCTAAGATCCCAAGACACAGTTTTGTAAAGTGGTTAAATTTTTCTTTAATTTTTTAATATTGATACAAATTATTATACAATGTAACAAGGTGTTTTTAAAGTACCTTTTCAAATGTGTTTCTCACCCACGATTTTGAATGTTTGCTCCTTTGTTTTCCACCACTATCAACATTGTGTAGATTTTCATGGTCAAAATTTCAAAAACATTTATTATGTTGATTGACATTGTCAAATTACAACAATAATTTCATAAAAGTTATAACCACATTTTAATTGGTCAAATTTCCTTAGTATTTGGTTCATCTATCTCAAAGTTATTTACCAATAAATTACCAATACGATGAACAAAAGATTCATGGTACAATAATATATCATATTGTCAAGAACATTAAGAACCACCACAAATTGGTTGTCACCTTTAGTTTCTTCAAAACCTTTAACATCATCAACAACCAAGCCATTGCATACATCAAATGAAGTTTACCAATCACACCACAACTCAACAATTATTATTATCATCATCATCTACAACATTACCATCGATTTGTTACAATATTTTCAAGGGTCATTGAAGACTATTGTGTAAGTAGTAAGTGGTGAAGCTACTTCAGTGGGAGCCATAAAAACAATTGACAAATTAATGTTTTATTTTTAATAGTCTTACAAATTTTCCCATTTTTTCTAATGGTAATTCAATTAGTTTTGCAACAATAGCATGTGTATTAAATAAAATATCTTACATTTTTACTAGCACATTAATTAAATACATAGATACATTTCAATCCATTTCATTTTAGTTTTATTTACATGAAAGTTGTTCTCAACTACTAGCATTATTATTAATATTATCTTGGTTATAGTCTTCAATTTGTAGATAAGTACCCTCTTTGTTTATGCAAACCTCATTTTCCTTCACTAAACAATTTCTACATGTTTCAAGTCATTAACTTTTCAAGGATTATTTTCCTTTGTATCTTTTTATTATATCAAGGATTGTCAATTTTCAATTTCATTGCAAAATGAAAATTTTAAAATTTTCATAAATTATGGGCCTATGTTTTAGGTATGTACAAGTTGACAAGGAAGGACCTTATGTTTTGGAAGTTTAAAATGGAAACTAGTGAAAGCCAATGAGTTTTGCAAAAGCTTGATAAATGTGAAATATGTAAAGTCGAATGAATGTGATGTAGTTATAATGTTCATTCACATAAAGAGGGCAAATTGAATTCTTAAATCTTATTATACAAAGTTTGTCTAATACTTAGTTGCTTGCAATGAAAAAAAACTACTATAAAGGGGATTTGGGAGGCACTTCAAGATCAATATGTAGAAAAAGGTTTAACTAATAGGCTTTTCTTGATGAGAAATTTTTTCACCTCCCAAATGAGTCCAAGTGATATAATGGAGCAATACTCAAACATGTTGGGAATTATGGAAAAGTAATTGGACGCCATTGGAACACCCATTTCCTCTTAAGGTGAAGGCCATGATCCTATTGATGAGTTTGCTTGACAACTACAAGTTCCTTGTCATTTCTTTAAGGTTTTTAGAATCCATTGACTTTGAAAATCTCACTTGGGAAGTCATAGCAACCATGTTAAATGTGGAACTCATGAAAAAATCAAAGTTTGGGTCATTTAAATTGTTTATTGAATTTGCACTTATGCTTTAGTTCAAAAAAATTTAAAGTCCAAGGTGGTAGAAACAGACAAAAAAATGTTTGTAACTATTGCAAGGCAGTTGGTTAGTGGGTAAAGGAGTGCAAAAAAGAATAGATCATTGAAAGGGAATGCAAATGAGAATAAAACAAAAACTTATTGTGTGCCACCATATTGACACCTACACATGTTGTTATACACCAAAAAAGCCAAATAACATAACATCTTTCCCCCATCTTTTAAAATTAGTGCATCCCATCCAAATCAAAATATGTCTCACCCATAATAATGTAGGCGTCCAAGTCCAAACACACACATAAATGAAAACACACAAAATGTAAACCAAAATCCTTCTTGCATAAAACACATCAAATCTACAACACCAAAACTTGTGTGATAACTTGGAATTTCAAATCACCAAAAGTGACTTGAAAACATTTTTAACATGTTTAAATACCAAATGAAAAAACTTGAACCAATTCTCATTTGAATTGGTTCCAAGTTTAACAAACAATTACTCAACATAAGTTAACCTTAAATCAATTGAAACCTAACTAGGTAATTAACACAACCCTCATGACAAATGGCACATGATAAGATTTCATTAAAAACAAATTGCGGTATATTTTTATAGTGTCAAAAAATTAGACTTGTCAAATGTTCATTTTCAAAGCAAAAAAAGATTTTTTCAAAACATTACTAGGGGTCACCATTTAATGCATCTCATGATACAATGTTGATGAAAATAATATAAAATTCCACCTAGATCATGTTGTAAAGGATTTTATCATTTTGCTTAATTATTGTGATTTCAAAACTTCACTAAAATACATTTCATGTTCATTTATGGTTCATCTATGTGTAATTGAATTTTGGGTAGAAGATAAGTGTTGTTTGTTGAGGATTTTTGATTTAATAAATCCATGTACATACTTTTGCAAAAAAATTCCACTTCTAGTGATTTAAATTTAAAAAATCCCAGGTCAATTATAATAATTATTTTGATTTTTTTTCTTCACTTAGAAATTATAATTATTCAATGTGTGAAAATTGAGTCCCTAAATGTGTGCTCTAATTTATCACCTAAGTTTTTGAACTTAAGAGGGTGCCAAAACAAATTGCCCTTGTACACAATTTTATGAACATTCCAATTTGCAAATACCTTTGAAAAAAAATGAGGATAACAAAAAAATGTTGTTGAGGCTAAAGATCAAGCTATTGGCAAAACCTTTGTGTCTTAAAGTTATTTGTTTCATTTAGGTCCACAATGTGGTACATACATTCTAGTGCCTCTACACACATATTTCACAAAAGAAAATGGTTTCTAGAAATTATGAAACATTTTCACCGATCAAGTTCTACATGGGTATCCTTCTACTCACGAAGTTATCAAAGCAAAGGAAATATAGAAGTATCAATGTCAATGAAAAGTAATGAAATCATTGAAGTTATTTACATTAAGGTCTTACATGTCCCTAGATTAACAAAAAAATATTATTGTTATTAAAACAACTTCATTAGTTGATGTTATTGCATTTGGAAAAAAATGTGTGATCACCAATGATCGAAAGAAAGTAGACTAGGCGTGATAGAAAATTGTATTTATTAATACACAAGGTGGACATTGTGTTAAATTTTATTATTATTTGGGGGTATTATGTGAGGTTGAACCTTTAATATTTTCAAAAGATGTTTCATCTTGCTTCTTTTAAACAATCAAATAACATATAGTTGTGGCGTGCATAGTTGGGTCATCTAGGTAAAAAACATGCAGTTATTGTCAAAAAATCTTATGGAGGGCATTAATGTTGTCAAGGTTAAAAGCTCACCTTTCATGAAAGTTGTGTGCATGTCAAACAACATAGGAAAACGTCTTTGAAGGAACGAAATCACATGTAGATAATTATTCAAGCTAATTCATATTTACATTTGAAGATTAGCCAAGTCACCATCCTTTGGCAAAGCAAGATACTTTGTATCTTTGACATATTTCTTTCACAAATCATCATCTACACTTTGAAAAATAAAAGAAAAAGATTTTCAAAGTTCAAAAAGTTGAAGGCTTTCATGAAGAACCTAATGAGAAAAAATATATAACTTGATTTTAAGAAATGAAAATGAGGTCAAATTCACATATAAAGAATTTCAAAATTTTTGAACCTTCATAAAATTTAGCACCAAATGTTTTTATTTACATGCCCTAGCAAAATGGAGTGGCAAAATTATTGAATTATATAATTGCAATGGTGGAACATGCATTGTGCTACTTACATGGGATAGAAGTAACACAATACATGTTCAACCATTACAACCTAGGACCAAAGTATTAAACAAAGGCTATAATGACTGTTGTGCACCTAAAAACAATATCTCCTCACAAAGCAATTCAAGGAGTAATCCTTAAAATGGTTTAGGGTGGGAGAAAGTTTACAACAAACCAATTCTCAAGCTTTTGGTTTAAATTTGTTTGCTCTCAAATCCAATCAACCAAGAATAAAACTAGATGAAAATAACACAAAATGCATTTGTATGGGGTATGATCAAAACTCAAAAACATACATATTGATCAATAAAAAGATTTTGAAATTAATTGTTAGTTATGATGTGACTTTTAATGGTGTCATTTCACATGGTGAAAACTTCAAAAAATGTTTCAAAACAAATAATTCCCAATGAAGAAGATGAGTTTGACTTTGATCAAGATGATGTTTTTAATATTGTTCCATTTTCAAAAGCAACTAATAAACAAGTCAATCCATCAAGTCAACTTTTCAAGGACCTATCAATTTTTGCATTGCCATCCTTGGAAAGGTGTCGCTCATTGTTACCCCCAAAATACCAATGAGGAAATTTTCAAAGATAATCGGAACTCCATCAGGACTAGTTGACTTTGCATGCATTGTTGCCATTGATGAACCCTTGATGTGGCAATATCTCTTCAAAAGAGAAGGCATTGACAAGTGGAGAAAAATTACAAATGAATATTGTGCCCTCATGAATTAATTCTTTCCCCCTAGTTTTGGTTTCAAATGGTATTAAGGAAATCCTAAGATTTATTCTCTACAAAATCAAGAATTGTCCAATGTTTTTCTAAAATTGTACATGGATGACTTATTTGCTTTTAATAAGGACCTCAAAGCCATTAAAAAACAGATTGTTAGATGAAATACTTAGAAAAATTCACATTTTTTCTTGGGATTTAGGTATTGAGAGATCAAAAGCACATGACCATTAAGCTTGGAATTTTGTTCCCAACCAAATATCACAAGAAAAAAAAGGAGACAAATCATTTCAAAAAAAAAAAGACCCAACCTTTTTGCAAAAGAAATATTCCACTTAATAACATGCCTTTGATATACACAAGAAGGTTTTTGTTGGTGCCTTATGTCAATGCAACATCAATACTTATGAAGAATGAATTAAAACTATGAAACTATTTATATCTTGAAGCTATAAGATGGATAGTATGAACAAGCAACACGTTGGTAGATTTCATGAAATGCCAAAAAATGAACTCATTGTTAGTTCATAATAACACATGGTGAACATTATTCAAATTGTGAGACCAAATGAAAAGTACATTGTTTTGTAGTCTCTTGCTTGCATGTAATACCAATAAAAAGATCATATGTTATAGAGTATGTCTTTGAATCCCTTTTGTATTTGATGCTATAGGTTCACAAAACCAATTTCTAATTCAATGATCATTGATCACTCTAAAAGTCTATAGAGGGACAAGATTACACATGCCTACCACACAAGAAGAGAGGCAAAATGTTGTTATAATTGAAGTAGTTGTGAACCATGGTGAAGATCAGGATGAGGAGGATGTGGAGGTCGTCTTCATTGGTGCTAAAAATCCATGACACATTTGTTCTTTACTTGAGGAGACTTGCTTTTGAAGAACCCAACATTGAACATGAGATGATGATTAAGAATCCAAGATTGTGTTTCTTTTATACTCTATAAATGTTGTTGCTCAGGTCATTTGGTTTTATATTATTGCAAACATGTTTTATTCCAATGAATCATCCAAGCAAACATAGACTTGTAGCACTATTTCATGGTGACAAAATAATAGCCTAGCGCTTGGATCGTAGGCTTTCTATTGAAATTCCACCCTCCAATGTCCATAGAAGAAAGTTAAGGATTGTCAACCAAACACCAAGATATGATTAAATTTAACTTCTTGAAGAAGCCATCAAAATCACAATAGATAAATACACTAGTACCCTAACTTGAGATTACTTGAGATTGTGTGTAAAAATTTTGCAATTTTTGCACTAGTTGCCCACCCTTCGTCAATACATGTGAGACCCCAATTCATTGTTCACCACAACATACCAAAAGACCAAAGAGAAACTCCCAGACCTCCTAAACAGAGTCCAAACAATTCAAATTCCAAAATTGTAGATCCTTTTGAAATCCCTTCCATGTTGAGAAATACAAAGTTTAGTGAAGAGGATCTTGCAATTTCACAACCTCACAAGATTTGTTCAAAAATTGTATCAAATTACCCCAATCTAAAATCCTTATTTGCGAAGATTTCCAAAACCATAAGCTAACGATCCTCATCACAATCTAGGGCATTGTGATTCCTCTAGGGCATCCAATAACTGTGTAGAAGAGTAAGAAGCACAAGTGATGAAGAGGTGAGGGAAAAATATCAACAACTTGCTCTCATGGGTGATGGCTTACTTGTACAACTCCTATTTGGTATTGCAAAGGTCTCAGATTCAAACCAGCTACTGATTAGACAAAAAACCCTACCATGTCCTTTGCAATTCAGCTTGACTTGATCTCGATCCCTTCATGACTTCAACACTAGTTATATTATTTTCAGAAAAGTTGAAATTTTCAAAAGTTGTTTTTTCAAATAAAGAAAATCACAAAGGAAACATTGAATCTTCAAGAAAAATGTTCTATTTATCAGAATGAAAATTTCAAAATTAACTAATTATTCAACAGACATGTGCTGAAGCTGCCAAGGTAATGAGGTACCTTGTCAATCAGGTCTGCTGTTGAGTTCCCATTCTAAAAAAATCAAGAATCAAAAGTCAAAAATCGGGACAGGCAAAAATCTCTCAACAGTTGTCATACACCCTCAACCTGTCTGTTACTGGTTCTGCATGGTGTAATATGATCTGACCGCATCATAGCTACTGAGACATGCAATACCGAGCAACGTAGAATTAGTTGTGAACAAACTGGTGATTGTTAATGACCATTGTTAGCAAGCTTGTGAAACAAACTGACATCACAAGTTTAGCAACCAAGACTGAGAAGAATGCAATTTTTTCTATCTGACTAAATAATAAGACCACCTTGACTACAAAATTGTGAGGACAGGCACTTCCCCATGTAACAACAGGGGGCATTTTCTCTCTGAGCCAGGAATGTAGAGCTTTGCATGCACAACAACCACCCACTTGTGTGTGGCAAATATTCTAAGCCCTAGGCTTGCTAATATTCCTGCCTGTACACCATGATGTGCTTGTAAAGCTGATCTATACTACCTCCATTTGTGCTGGAAACAAACATACTGTTGTGGTCACCGAATGGGCTTAGCACCAGCAAATGGTTTCATGCTTTCTGCAACAGCGCACAAGACTCTTTTGAAAATCTGACATGGCTCAAAGATTACTCAGAAAGCATGAAGGAGTATCATGAATGGGTCAAAGACAAACCATACAGAAAAACAAAAAACACCTCGTCTAGACCATGCCCTCACAAAGGGTATGTTGCTCACATATTGGGTGCAGGCATAATGCTTCTCAATCAAAACAATTGTCCTGAACCCCCAGCAGTACTTTGAAATTGTTTCATGAAAAAATGCACAACACACAAAAATGAATAATGAACCCTAGAGATAAATTCAAAGCTCACCTGAATGGGTAGGAAAAGCTTGAATTCTGGTGGCAGCTCCTCCTCAGAGTAGAGCCGGTCAGAGAAGTAGATGCGCCTGATGCGGCAATTGGCATGCACTTGAACACGTAGTGTCTCCACATAATTGGTCCCATAAGCCCTCCTTGTGAAATCTGAAAGATTGAACTGTATTTGATTCCAACCCTCATCCAGCCTCAGTGGCATTGTGCAAATGAAGGGCTTCACTCGAGTTGTTGACTGTCCCCCAATGACCAAGCAAAGATAGTAAACATGAGATTTGTTCTGTTTTCTGGAAAAATTCCAAGGAATAAATAAATCCTACAAAATAAGAACATCACAAAGGCTGTCAGATTGCATTGGGTTTGAATACAAGAGACCTTCCTCTAAACCGGGCTCTTATAACCATATTCGTCCTCCACAGTTCAGAATTTGTACAAAATCTGCTCATTTGTTTGTTTTTTTCACTGCAATTAGTGCAAGAGCTTGATAAGACAGAGAGGTGGCAAGTCACAAGGAAAGCACTAGCCTGGTAGTTAGAAGCTCGAAAACGTCGGCGCACATTCTTGTCATCAAGTATCTGGACTTCAAAAGTGAAGTACTTCTTCATATTTTTAACAATGAGGACCAGGAAAGGAAGCTTGATACCCAGGCTTTGTTGGGGATCAGCAGGGCAGCTTATGTAGTTGGTGCTCACATTGGTGGCCATTAACTCCAATGCACTGGATTGAATGTCTTCATCAGTACACCTTTTTATGTGCCCATTTTGCACTGCCAATCACAAACAATTGTATTCCAGTGAATTTTGACGCACTGGAAAATACGGCATGATCAGTTCAATGAGCATGAAGCAGACGAGAGGTGCAGTCATGTGCCACCACCAGATTCATGACCCTGCCAAGAGGAACTCTGGATTGGAAAACAGCAGGGAAAAAAGCAGAAAGAATTGAAAAGATCCCTGATATGTGCTTGTTGTATCCACAACAACATTGTCTAGAGAAAAAAAGCACTATTAGTTGAAACCCTATGGTATTGTTCCCTTGTTAAACACTGAGTCCTTCATTCCCAAACACAAGTTGTGAGTTTAAGGCAAGTTGGTTTAGGGCAATTTGAAGAGACCATACCCTCTTTGTCCCAGATCTGCAAAGGCTTACTCCTGTCCCAGAGACACAAACAGAAAGCAAAGAGAACACTTCAGAAGATGGACTTAAAAGAGGTAGAGAACCTGTACATACAAAACCTAAAGATCCATGAAGTTGCAGAGAAATCTCCACAACAACAATTAAAGGTAACATGACAATGAGTGCAGTCATAACCTCATGAGAGTCGCTCACAAAGTGACAGACCATCACCTTCATCACGAATGG
>Ga0116227_10016557_pt1 | contig 10553 bp, 3 predicted proteins | sample S1TSphgellanicum_FD_89693 | JGI IMG/M metagenome (GOLD analysis project Ga0116227, IMG submission 89693) | Host-associated microbial communities from peat moss isolated from Minnesota, USA - S1T2_Fb - Sphagnum magellanicum MG | ecosystem: Host-associated > Plants > Peat moss > Unclassified...
TTACTTTCGTAGCCACCTTAGCCCAAACCTGTCACAGTGGAAGGAAGGAAGCCACGATTTTTATCTATGGCTACAGGTTAGCATGGGTGCTGCCTTTAACTTATTTGTCTGCGTGGTGTATGTTGCCCCTGTTGGCTCTAAACACGAAAGCGAATCCTTATTCCAAAACCTGGTAACAAATATTATTGAAGTTCAAACTCTAGGAGGCATAATATTATTGGGAAAGGATTTTAATGTGCATATTATAGCACTACCAAATACCATTGACACTAACGACCTTTGTAAACTGTTAAAGGCACCTAAGCTTACTAAGACTAGGTAACTAAATGTTGTGGTTAAACGACAAAACTGCGATGTTAGTGTTGGCGGCTAGGGCTGCGAGCTCTTGGACCTATGCTGTGATCTTGGGTTGTTCATTTTCAATGGCCGAACACTTAGGGACGAATAAAGGGAGTTCACTTGCTTAGTAAATGGGGGGCGTAACACTGTCGATTATATTGTTAGCTCATTTGTAGTTTGGCAAGCTGCTACACACCTCGAGGTGATAATAGATGACACCCACTAGTGCGCGATGGGGGGAGACTCTGACCATAGGCCATTGTGCCTACAGTTGAACATTGATTGCAACTTTGTTAAACCACAACATACGACTGTACCAAAAAAATTCTTACCTAGGTTCAAATATGATAAATCAAAAGTTGAAGAGTATTAGCTTGCCCTAATAACGAGTTTTGGAAACTTATTGGTTATTGACTCGATTTGGCATTTGGGGGTAAACGGGTTAGTTGACCTACTATAACAATGCATGGGTGCTGTAGCAGAGTCTACTTTTGGCAACAAGCTTTCGGGAGGGAGCTGGAGAGAGAGACATTGCCATAAACCCTGGTTTGACACTAACCACCATATAACAAAATGTGAATTGAAGCTCTAACTAAAAGTTAACCCCAATTCGCACACCGCTAAACATTAGGAAAATAAACTTAAAATTTTAATAAAAAGGAAAAGAATTTTTTGGGAAACTACAAAAGCTCCACATATGTGTGCGTTTGCCAAGGTGGATGCATTTTCGTTCTGGAAAAAGTACTAGCCAAAAACACCCATTGTGGACAAGATTAGTGCAACTATGCTTTTGGAAGGCTTCCACGGGCTAGTTGGCCAATCTCCGCCACCCATACGGCTGCGAACTAATCATTTCGCTAAAATGACCGAACTTCCACCTAACCACACCCTAAACACAAATATCACACTTGCTGAATTATTTCAGGCACTAGAAAAACTACAAAGGAATAACGCTTCCGGTTTGGATGGTATGAAAGTTGAATTCATTTTGGATGCAGGAGAGCTATTACACATGCCACTATTGACAACATTCAACTGCTTTCTAGAAGAAGGTTTTCCAGAAGCCCTTTCCACTAGGGTGGTCTACGCATTCTTTAAAGGGGGCAATGCTTCCAAATTTGACAACTATAAGGGGATAATGGTTGGGCCTATCCTAGCAAAGTTGTTCGTTATGATCCCGGACAAAAGGTTGAACGAGTGGGTTAAACAACATGGGTTGCGTAACAAGGGTCAAGTTGGGTTTCGCAAAGATTACTACACTATTGACTAACTCTTCTTATTGCGAACTCTGATAGAACAGAACAAGGCAGAAAAGAAACCACTCTATTTTTGCTTTATGGACTTCAAAAAGGCGTTTGATATTGTGCCGCGTGAAGTGTTTTGGCAAGTGTTGGCTGGCCCTGGGGTGGAGGGACGCTTCTTGCAATGCCTGCAGGTGATGTATGCCAAGGATATCGTGTGCATTAACCACCCAAGCGAGGGTGTCACCTCTAGCTTCAAATGTCAACAAAGGTGTGAAGCAAAGTTGTCCTCTCAGCCCCATATTGTTTGGGCTATATTTGGATGCCCTAGAGGGGCGCTTGGATGGCAAAGAATATGATGCACCAGCCCTAACAGACATGCATGTATGCATGTTGCTTTTTGGAAATGACCTCATTCTGACGTCGAAGTCAAAGGTGGGACTACAACAATAGTTAAATGCACTCCAGTAGTTTTGTGTTAAGCATGGACTTATAGTGAACGTGAAAAAAACAAAAGTCATGGTGTTCAATTCTGTTGACCCATGCCAAGAGTTTGTGTTCGAAGGTGACATTATTGAGCATGTGCAGACCTTCAAATACCTAGGGATCCTGCTCAAGACCACCTCGAACTTGAATAGTGCAATGGAACATTTAGTAGCTATTAGTAGGTGCTTATTGTTCGCACTAAACCATCGCCATGCGGAGCTACATATTATGGACGTTAAGTTATGCTACAACCTCTTCAACACGTTGGTGCGTTCCACAACAAATTATGCCTGTGAGGTTTGGGTGAACTCTAAGAAAATAGACGCTATTGAAATAGTGTATCGAAAGTTCTTCAAGTCCCTGCTTGGGGTGCCAAAAACAACCAGCACGTCCATCGTGCTGACAGAATTTGGCAAATTCCCCTTTGAACACTTTGCATGGGGACAAACGTTGTTATACTATAAGCGTGTGAGCACGGTCATTAAAGACCGCATATTGGGAAAGGCATGGGAAGCCCAGCTCACTATGCTTGCTGCAGGAAAGAAATGTTGGGCTAGACCCATGAAAAAATGGCTATTCAAGAATCAGCCCCAGGAGGTGGCAGGTTTTCTACCTCTAGTTCAACCACCGTTGGAAATGGCACCTCAGCTTGCAACGACCTGTGCGCTCTAGGCAAGGACTACCCAACCGTTGTTAGGAACGATTCTTGGGACAATGCACATACATCCGACCCATCTAACATGGGTGAAAGGCTGGACGAAGAGCCAAATACTTTGGTGCAACTCACACAACATACGGTTGGGAGCTCAAATGGCTAAGTTGGCCGCGCTACAACTAGTGCAACCGGTTGGTGCTAAATTTACAACAAGAAGCCCGATCAACCAAGAGGCTGAGGCCCCATCCCTTCTAAGTTTTCCCCACACAATGTTGAGCGTAAAAAAGGTGAAGGATAATATGCGATTGGCTTTCATTGAAAAGCTTTTTACCAACTGTGAAATCGGGACCAACATGCAGACAAAATATTTAAGCTTCAAGGGTATGTCGTACGAGAGCGAAAGCTATTTATGTGACATCAACTGTGTTTAGCTACAGAAAGTTCTGGTTTAATTTCGGTGTGGCAACACACAGCTTGAGGTAGTGTTAGGTGCATGGAAGGGCGTGCCATATGCAAAGAGGTTTTGTCGAGGCTGCGACTTGGAAAAGGTAGAGGATGAAAAACACTTACTTCTTGTCTGTCCAAATACACAAAAAGTTAGGGAATGCTTTTGTTCGGCCTTGCCCTTCACCCACACGAGCACTCTTGTTGGGCTCATGCAGATTATGAACATGGTCGCCTTGGTTAAGTTTGTAGCATGCTACCAGTACTAGAGGATAATTTGTCCTCCATGATCTACATTTTGTCTAATGGACTCTCTGGTCCCAAATGGACGTAAAATTGTAAACAATAAACAATATAGTTATTTAGAGATTTCCTTTTATATTTTTGTGTTAAATTAAGTTTTGTGCGCTTTTAAAGATATAATTGATTGTCAATTTTTCTATAAAGGTTTTAATTTTTTCATATTTATTTAGAGATTCTTTTTCTTTTTCCTTTTTTGGTTTAGGTTTTGTGCACTTTTAAAGATATTATTGATAATAATTTTTTTAATAAAAAAATTAATGTTTTATGTATATTTATTTAGAGATTCCTTTTCTACTTTCTTTTTAAAAAAAGGTTTTGTGTACTTTTAAACATATTATTGAAAGTGAAATTTTAAAAAAAGATTTCAATGTTTTGTGCATATTCATTTAGATATATATATATATATATATAATTTGTTTAGGTTTTTTGTTCTTTTAAAGATATTATTGAGAGTGAATTTAAAAAAAAGATTCTACTATTTTCTTGAATATGATATTATTGATCTAAGAATTTTTAGATAAAAATTCTTTTTAAAAAAATGATCAAACTTCTGACAAGTTTTATATTATTGTAGTTAATTACCTTGGTAGCTTTGACACTTCTTTGTTGAATAATTAATTGATTTTGAAATTTTCGTTTTGACAAATAAAATATTCTCAAAGATTCACAATTTTTTTTGTTATTAGGAATTTTTTTAAAAACAATTTCAACATTTATGAAAATAAGGATGAATGGTAAGTGATCAGGAAACAATTTTCTATAGGGTTTTAGTTCCTTAGCTAACCATTGTGGTTAGTTTAGTTGCTTGCTTCTTTTCTACTTACCTATCTACCTACCTACCAACCAACAACCCACAAGCAGGTTGTTATTAGGTAGGTAGTGAAAAATAGTCTTTACCTATGTACAAACATATTTACTTAACCTACTAATTACCTATTTCCCTACCTATCTACCTATATATGAGACCTATTTCCCACAAAATTGATTAACCAAGGTGAAACCAAATAGTAACTCAGTTGGGGTTCATCCAAGACTTTTGGTAGTGCACTGGTCTAACCAATAATAGCCCTTTGTGAACACCAAATTAGGTAAGAAATGCAAAAGTTAGACCTCCCAAAGTGAGTGGGGTCTTTAAATTATCTATTTAATTTAATTTAAATATATAGAATTGGCTATAGAGCATTTTATTGGTATATATAATATTTATATAATATATATTTATAATTTACCTTCATGTATTTGGCAACTATTAATTTTTTCCTACATTTGTTAGAATTTTTTTTATAATTAAAAAAACATTTGATGATTCTTTAATGTAGTTTTTAAAAAATATATATATAACCAAAATTGTCCCAAATAAGAGACTCAAAATACTCTTAATTTGTGTTGAACTTAGAATTGATGGGTTTCGTAAATTGAAGAACCATTAATTGAAAAATTATTAGTTTAACAAAGTGGAGCCTATCTTGGAATGGATAATGTGATTTAGTTTTTGAAAATATTCCTAGATCATTGGTGCAACAAAAACATTGTTTTTACACTAGTAGCATCATAATTAAGATGATTATAAAGTTAATGGTATTAATTTTAAATGATTAATAATATCTAATTTGACTAACATAAAAAAATTAGGTATGCATGTTTTGATTAAGAAAGACTAGTTATTTAGTCAAATTGAATATTAGTCAAAACACATGGTGGATGCTACATTTATAAGTTGTTCGACTTAACAAATGTGATTAAAATCAATCATCCACATATATCACATTGTGATTATAGTGCTAATTTTTTATTACATGGGGATATTAAAATTGAAAAAATGATATATATAATTATTTCAAAATCTTAATTACTAAAAAAATATAGTACAATTCTCGTTTTCTTAATTATTCTTTGTCATGGTCCTATTATCAAGTAATGTAGTTTGTTTGTTTTGTCATGTTGAAATCTTGCAAACCATGGCACTTCTTGTTGTGCTTGTGGTACAATTGGAAAACTTTCAATGAGTTGGGGTGCACCTAATTCATTTTACATAAGGTGCATAAGTTATTGCATATTAAAATGATTTGTCATTTAAATTTCAATAAATCAGAACTAAAAATTTAGGTGACTTAAGTTGTGTTTTTGGTATTGTTAGAAAGCCTTCAACAAGTAGGATTTCATGAATATGATTTCATAAACTTTTGATTTAAAATGCAAAGATATTGAATTTTCAATAATTTTTAAAAATAATAATAATAACACATGAATACCCAAATTTCGATAAAAATGAAAATTGGATTTTAAGGAATTTAAGGTGCAATATTGTGTTTTGGAATTCTTTCAATGAATACACTTTAAGGAGGTGATTTCATAATTTTTGGACTAAGGTGTAGGAAATATTGAAATTTGAAAAATGTTTTTCACTAAATACTCAATAATAAAAGAAAATTCCATTTTATTGTGAATAGTTTTCAAACTTAGGTTAAAGAAGTTTGGGTGTGCTTTTGGTGTCTATGGAAAGCCCTTTTAATGAATTTGTATGATTAAATGGAAATGATTTCATAATTTTAAAACCATGGCACTTCGTATTATTGAATTTTAAGAAAAAATTTCATTGAAAATTCAATAAAAATTTATGAAAACTCCATTTTAATGTGAATGCATTTTAAATTCAAGCCAAAATTAAATGTTGGGGTGAATTCTGGTTATTGTTGCAAAACAACCAATGAATAGGATTTAATGGAAACAATTGCAACCTTTTTTTTAGCCTAAGGTGTAAGAGATATTGAAATTTGAATCATCTTTTCTTAGAGCAAATTCCATAACAAGTACAAATTTGACTTTTAGTGAAAATGAAAATTGAATTTTAAAATTAAGCTAAAAATGTTGGCATGTGTTATTGGTGTTATTAGAAAGTGCCTAGTAATGAATAAGATTTGATTTTGTAGTTTTTTGACTTAAGGTGTAAAGTGAACCCATCCTTGGGTGCTACCATTAGGAACTACCTCAAAGAATGGTTAAAGAACAAAAAACAACCAAATTATTTTTCTAGGCCTTTTTTGTTAAATGTTTTCACAATTATTAAGTATTAATATTTCATGTTTATCAATTGCATGTTTTAATATATGGCTTAAAGTTTATTTGGAAATTTAAAATTTTGAGAATTTTTTTAAATGATATTCCTAATTAAAATGGCCCCTTAAAAAATCAACAGCCTCTTGGAAATTCATAACTAAATCATATTTAATCAATTAATTTCAAAATAAAAACTTAAAAATAAAATGACTTCCAAATTACCTTAGAAAAAAAATTCATAAATCATGTTCCAAATTTGTGTTCCTAACAAAAAAGTTCAAGGAAAAAAACAAGTGCTACATTCCTCAAACTTTTTTTAAATGTAATGATTAGGAACATAAAAAATACACAACATTCTTGATATTATTGAAATTTCAAAATCTATTGAACCTAATAAATGTATTCCAAAAAAAAATTATAAAAATCTTCATTTAAGTGTTTCCTATGATTTTTCAAAGTTTGATGGGTCCAGGAAAGTTAAGGTGTGACGTTCCTAATGGTACCACCCAAGGACGGGATTGCCCTATAGGAGATATTGAATTTTGAGTAATTTCATTGTTAGAATTTCAGTAACACATGAAAACTCCATTTTTTGTGAAAACGAAATTTTAGTTTTAGACTTAAGCTAAAAAGTTGGGACATGCTCAATGAGTAGGACTTAATGGAGGTGATTTTGTAAATTTTTGACATAAGGTGTAAGAAATATTGACTTTCAACCATTTTTTGTTAGAAATTCAATAATAATCCAAAATATTAAATAAAATCTCATTTGAGACTTAGGCAAAAAAAAGTGTACCATTCAATATTACAACATGTGTTCAACCCAAAAGGCCACACTAATTTAAAGTAATTAAAAATGAGGACAAAAATTGATCCTTTGCCTTTAGAGTTTGAAAAGGTTATGAAAGATCCATTTGGTCCACTTGTAGCCAAATTTTAGATGTCTGCAAATGTTAAACTTTGAATACCTTTATTTTTACCTTACTTTTACACACCTTTTATCAAGTTACCTTACAATTTTGAAAGTTAGTGTGGCAAGATGTGTGAATTTAAGTTTTGGAAATCCAAGTGTTTTTTTGAAGCAAAATATTTATGAAGAGAAAGTCTTGAACTTTTCTTCCATATTTGATGGATGAAATTTTGAGTGAAATAACATGACTTGGAAATTTGGCAAGAAATGGAACCCATGGGTGTAATCACACTAACACATACCACAACAAGTGTAACTAATGTTTGGTTTTATGTACATCTAACATTTTTAAAAAAAAAATAAAGAACTCCAAATGGAATTGCTTTTACATAATGTTATTTTCAATGTATTGGTATATATATTCTAAAAGTTTGAAATTATTCTAATGAATCTTAAATACCCAAAAGCACTTTGAAAACACTATACCCAATATTTTTAAACAATAAAAAGGACTTGTAAATGAACTTGAATTTCTTTGAAAATGACATATTTTTCACAAAATTCATATAAAATTTGCATTATACAATAGTGCAATGAAAATTTTCAAGATTTTTCTAAAAACATTATTCAAAACATTTTAAGAATATTCCAAAATAAGTAGCACATAAGTAATTAGCCAAGGGGGTAAGTGGCTCATGTTATCCCATTTGCACCCCCATTAGTTCCATTAGTGCAATATGGAAATCACTCATAAATCCATGATTGCACTTTCAGGAATTCTTGGAATTGCACAATTTAAAGTTTGAAATTAGCATTTGGTTTTCAACAATACAACCAAACTTGAAACACATGGTTCATTTTTTTGTTAAGGAGGTAATGGGTTCAAACTTGTTTTTGTGTGGGGCACCAAAATGTGTTTGGATACACATTCCCCATGTGTTGATTGGCACTAAAACCCAATTTCAAAGAACATGAATAGGGTGTGGGAGGAGATTAGTCCATGGTTTAGATAGTTAGGTTTGCACACCTTATTGATAGAATATTAAACCTTTATAAATGCATTGACAATATCATCTCATATTCTTACATCTTGCCCCACCCATTTAATAGTGAAATAGTTGAAAACTACATATTGGATTGTTTGTGGTTTTATTTGGTTGGATTGTTTGAAGGTCCAAGTACCTTAAGGTATGTTGAGAGGTAAGAATCTAGAAAGGCAATAATAAATTACAAAACAAAACCCCAATTGAAAAGCCATATAAGAGATTTTGCATGGTTGGTTCCCTTTTAGGTTTTGAACCTTAATTTTATAACCTATACTTCCATACATTTGCACTTGCTTATATGTTCATAATGCAAATTGTATATGAATTTTGTATGGGTATAAGAGGCCCAATGTGTTTAATAAATTGTAGATGAAGTGTGCTATGTGAATAACACAAAAAGAAGTGGGCACTTCAATTTTGGCATAAAAAAATGGGAGTATAATAAATTTTGCAAGTTAAAAGGCTATTCAAAGGGTAATAGAAAAAGAAGAAGCTATAGTCTAACAAGCTACAAACACCTAACCAAATGTAAGCCATTCATTGACCAAGTTCATTTGTTAATATAAAGTCTCATTCATATTTTCACTATTGTTTGTTTCTTTGAATAATTTTCACAATTTTTTTGTTTTTTACTTTTATCCCTTCTTGTTTTGTTTCTTTGTTTTCCTTTTGGATTTTTTTTTCAACCAACATTATGGTCAAATCTTTGTTCAATGGAAGTTGTTTGTCATTATTTTATAAATGTTGGAAATTTGAAAAGCTAATGGGGGAACGATGGTGATCATTTGATGAGCACTTTTGTTTTACAAAAGCAATCCATGGATTTGTAAAATGAAGGTGGTCATCAAGTTTTATTTTTTCTAGAGGTAGTCCATGGACGGCCTTGGTCTTATATTTGTTTTGCAAAATTGGCAATCACTTTTGTTGGAAAAACAACAAATGATTTGATCTTGCAAGGAGCTACCTTGGGTTTCTTTTTTGTTCTACAATTGCAACAAGTGTTTAGCCTTGGATTGCACGTTAGCCTTGGGTACTTGTTTTACATATGCATTAAACCTTAAAGCCTTGGTAATTTTTTTAAATTTGTAGAAATGGTAAGTTCCAATATATGGATTTGCTATTTGTAGAGTTGTCATGAAATGAAAATTGTAATTTTAGCTTGAAATGAAAACTTAGATATATGTTAAATTATTGTTTATTGTTACAATTAAAGGTCAATATCCCATATGATAGGAATTTGGGATTTTCAATAACTATTTATTTTGCAATTGTTTTGTCTAATTTTAAGCAAATGAGTGTCATGCTCATGCATTTCAATGAAGAAAAGTCTTGAATGATTGGCAATTTTGTTATGTTTGGGGGTGCATGACTATGCATCATAATCAAATGTTACATGCCAAAAGATTTTTTAATCTATTGGAATTACATCATATTTAGTAAAAGACATTCATTTGTCATGTTTAGAGGTATCACATTATCCTCCATTCCACATTATAAATGAGGTAGTTGGGTACATTGTAATCCAAACTTAGAAACAATCTTGCTCATATTTGTAAACATGTGGTATGTAATAGTCAACCTACACATAGGTCTAAATTGCATCATCATACTTGTCAACTTTCAAACTTATGCAAATATAAACATTTTAGGTTGCACTATGTACATGTGTGGAAAGGCCACTTTAGACAACGATTCAAAGAACAAGGTCTAATGAAATTGAACATTCTTATTGGTTAAGAGTTTTAAATTGGTCACAAGGCCTTTAGACAAGGGTCTAGGACCAAGACAAATGAAATTGTGATTTAACTTACATGGCATCATTTTGGAAAGAAAACCAATTGGTGTAAACCAAAAGAAAGAGCTTAAAGGAAAGCTCATGGTTTGGAGAACCAAAGTGTAAATTAAGGTCCAAGGTTGTTCATGTTTTTTTTTTTTTTTTTTTAAATTTTTTTTTTTCTCCGTTTTGTATTTTTTTTTTTTTTTTAAAATTGTTTTATAATTAAATGAAAAAGAAAATGAAAGTAAAAATAATTTGGAAAGGTTTTTTTAACACAGAAAAAAACAATAGACAA
>Ga0116227_10016559_pt1 | contig 10553 bp, 11 predicted proteins | sample S1TSphgellanicum_FD_89693 | JGI IMG/M metagenome (GOLD analysis project Ga0116227, IMG submission 89693) | Host-associated microbial communities from peat moss isolated from Minnesota, USA - S1T2_Fb - Sphagnum magellanicum MG | ecosystem: Host-associated > Plants > Peat moss > Unclassified...
GAATATGTAGGTTCGTTAGAAGCAGGTAAACTGGCCGACTTAGTGCTTTGGAAACCGGCCCTCTTCGGTGCCAAGCCCGAAATGATCATCAAAGGCGGTATGATCATCGCCGCCAAAATGGGCGATCCAAATGCCTCTATTCCTACACCTCAACCCGTAATTTATCGCCACATGTTTGGCGCGTACGGCAAGGCGCTGTTTAAAACCTGTGCTACCTTTGTTTCGCAGGTTTCCTTAGATAAGAATATAGTGCAAGGTTATGGTTTGGAGAAGATGTTACTACCCGTTAAAAACTGTCGTAACATTGGCAAAAAAGATCTGATCCATAACAATGGCACACCACAAATAGATGTAAACCCCGAAAATTACGAAGTTAAAGTTGATGGCGAGCATATCACCTGCGAACCGGTTTCGGTACTGCCATTGGCGCAGCGGTATTTTTTATTTTAAGCTATGCTGGTAAAAGAAAAACTCGGCAATCTCAATTCAATAAATATCGGTGGTAAAACCATTGATTGGCTCGACCTGCATTGGTACGAAACCAACAAGCGCATCATGCACAAACGCAGCATGGCCGGTACCGAAGTGGTAATGAAGTTTATGAACGAAAACCAGAATTTAACACAGGGTGACATTCTTTACCAGGACGATCAAACAATCATAGCGATCAACATTCTGACTTGTGAAGCCTTGATCATCAAACCAAAAAACATGTTCGAGATGGCTTCGATCTGTTACGAGATAGGCAATAAACATCTCCCCCTGTTTTATCAGGATGAAGAGGTGTTAGTTGCTTTTGATGCGCCACTATTCAGGCTAATTTCATCATCAGGCTACAATGCCGAAAAAGGTGAACGTCAACTGATTAATCCGTTAAGAACATCAGTATCTGCTCACAGCCACACATCCGGCAGCAGCGAAACCTTATTCTCCAAAATAATGCGCTTAACCAATGCATCCGAATGAACGCCGAACTGCTTAGCCTTTTACAACTCGCCGATCCAACCTTACCAATCGGTGGTTTCTCCCACTCATCGGGCTTGGAAACCTATGTACAGGCCGGAATAGTAAAAGATGCCACTACAGCCAAAACATTCGTAACCGAAATGCTCACTCAAAACCTACAATATACCGACGCGGCTTTTGTATCGTTGGCTTATGATGCGGCTTTGAGTAATGATATCACCCGATTAATTGAACTTGATGAAGAATGCACCGCTGTTAAGCTACCAAAAGAAATGCGGCAGGCCAATCAAAAATTGGGTACCCGCTTACTTAAAATATTTCAAACCTTCTGCGAAAGCGATATCATCGATCAATATAAAACAGCTATTGACACAAAAGAAACTAATGGAAATTATTGCATCACCTTCGGATTGATTGCCGCCGTTCAAAACATAGCCAAAGCCGAAACATTAACCGGGTTTTATTATAATGCGGCCATGGGCATGATAACCAACAGTGTTAAACTGATTCCTTTAGGACAACAAGACGGCCAGCGCTTATTGTTTGCTATTAAACCTTTGTTGCTGGAATTAACCGAAAAATCAATGAATCCCGACAAGGATTTAATAGGACTATGTTGTGCCGGTTTTGATATCCGATGCATGCAGCACGAGGATTTGTATTCAAGACTTTATATGAGTTAGATAACCCACGCGTCATTGCGAGGAACGAAGCAATCCCCAACTGTAAAGGGCGAACTGCATGGCCGCTCTGCTTAAAGAGATTGCTTTGTTCCTCGCAATGCATAAAAAAGAAAATAATTGTGACTGATAGAAATTACATTAAAATAGGCATAGCCGGACCGGTAGGCTCAGGCAAAACTGCTTTAATTGAGCGCTTATCTCGACAAATGGCGAGCGAATATAGCCTTGGCGTGATCACTAATGATATTTACACCCGCGAGGATGCCGAGTTTTTAACCCAAAACAGTCTGCTTCCTCCCGAACGTATTATTGGCGTAGAAACCGGCGGTTGCCCGCATACCGCCATCCGCGAAGACGCGAGTATGAATTTAGAAGCTGTGGATGAAATGGCTGCTCGCATACCCGATGTGCAGATCATTTTTATTGAGAGCGGTGGCGATAACCTTTCGGCGACGTTTAGTCCGGACCTGGCCGATATCACCATTTTTGTGATCGATGTAGCCGAGGGTGATAAAATCCCCCGCAAGGGCGGCCCGGGCATTACCCGCAGCGATTTACTGGTGATCAACAAAATAGACCTTGCTCCTTACGTTAATGCCGACCTGAATGTGATGGAACGCGATGCCCGATTAATGCGCAAAGGCGCTCCTTTTGTGTTCACCAACTTAATGAGCCTGGAAGGTTTGGACACCGTGATAGGTTGGATAAAAAAATATGGTTTGCTTGAAGAAGTAGCTGAACCCGCTTTGTGGAAATGATAGCCGAACTGCACATAGAAACCAAATTGCGTGATGGGATAACCTACCTTAAAAAGTCGTACTTCACACCGCCGTTTAAGCTGGCCGATGTACGGGAAGATAAAAAGGATAACACACTCCAATTGATGTTGATGAGTTCTTCGCCCGGGATTTTGGATGGAGATGAATATCGCATCAAAATTGATCTGGATGAGGATTGCTCTTTGAAACTATTAACACAATCGTACCAGCGCTTGTTTACCATGAAGGGCCACGCATCACAGCAATTACAGGTTAACATGGCGCAAGGTTCATCATTTTGCTATTTGCCGCACCCAACAGTTCCGCACGAGGGTTCTGATTTCGCATCAAAGAGCAAGATATACTTAAGTAACAACTGCACCCTTGTTTGGGGCGAGATACTAACCTGCGGCCGCAAGCAAAACGGCGAGGTATTTATCTTTTCCAAATACCATAACCTTACGGAGATCTATCTCAACAACAAACTCATCATCAAAGAAAACTTGATGATCAAACCCATGCAAATCAATGTGAACACGATGGGCCAGTTAGAAAACTACACTCACCAGGCAAGTTTGGTCTGTCTAAACGAAACCACGGATATCAAACTCTTGAAACAACAGATCGACCTTTTTTTAGCCGAACAAAACGACATCACTTACGGCATAACAGAAACACCAAAAAACGGCTTACTCATCAGGATATTAGGTTACAAAGGCGAGCAGTTACATAATTGCCTCAACCAAATTGCAGAACTTATCAATCAAACTAAAACATTAGCCTATGCATAGCGAATTAGGTTTATTGATATTCACGGCCGTAACCATCAGCTGCCTCCACACCTTTAGCGGGCCCGATCATTATTTGCCTTTTGTGGCTTTGTCCAAATCAAGGGGTTGGTCGGTTAGCCGTACCGTGGCCTGGACTATTATTTGTGGTATTGGGCATGTGGGCAGCTCAGTAGTTTTGGGTTTAATTGGCATCACCATTGGCTGGTCACTATCTCGCCTAAGCTGGCTGGAAAATATCCGGGGCGGTTACGCGGCCTGGGCCTTATTGCTCTTCGGTTTAATATATACTTTATGGGGATTATACCATGCCAAGCAAAACAAACCGCACAAACATTTCGATATTAACGATGATGGCTCCATCTACGTTTTTGAACATCAGCATGGCGAAGTTGTAGCCCCCAAAGACCGCTATCCGGTAACGCCCTGGGTAATGTTTTTCATCTTCGCCATGGGCCCAAGCGAACCGATGATTCCATTGCTCTCCTATCCGGCGGCTAAAAATTCCGTATTTGCTATTACGGCTTTGGTTATCGTATATATTATTGCCACGGTTTTAACTATGGTGGTAATGGTAGTTTTAAGCCTTTACGGGATCTCTTACTTTAAAACCAATAAAATAGAACGGTACGTACACGCGCTCGGTGGTTTAACCATATTGATATGTGGGTGTGGAATGGTATTTTTAGGCTGGTAACTATCCCCTAACCACCGTCCCTGTTATATAACCGAACGGCTCATCAGTAGCCATAAAAATCTCATTCGTATTCTGCAGTCCAAAAGGCTCCATATTGTAAGGTATATGGTGTTTGTTCGGCATAATTAAACTGATCTCGATAACTTCCGGATAGGTTTGCAATACGGCCTCGCCCATAGCATAAAGCGTTTGCTGTACTGATAAACTGTTATGAAAAGCAAAGGTTTTTAACAACGTGGTGCGGATCTGACTAAACATTGCGGTAAAATCAACATTCACAGAGTTATAAGTCCAGGTAGCTTCGCATTTGGTGGCCAAGATCCTGTCGGTTGTTTCTTTCAAAATGGTATAAGGCTCTTTAATGTATCCCGTAAAGGCCGAATCTGTAGTTTTTAAAATCAGTAAATCTTTAATTCCGGCAGTGATGGTAAGGCTTTTTCTATCCCGCACAATCGCGGTGGTATGCTTTTCATCCCCACTACTAACATAAGCATGCGGGTGCACTGTACCATCAAAAGCCATCCGTGTGTACAAATGCTCGCTGATCTCGATATTCACTTGAGATACCTGCGGATTATTGCTCAAAAAGAAGTTGGATAAATACAATCCAAAATCCTCAATTCCTTTGGTAAAATGCTCTTTCGCTAAAATATAAACGGTATTTTTTTGGGTATCGGTAGCTAAAATTTTAGAGTTATCGCCTTCGGTATGCGCGGTTTCAAAATCACCTTCAAGGGCGGTGTTTACCGAGATCTGCCTAAACTCATGATGATCATCATGACGGATGATCTTCGACAAATTTACCGCGTTCTTCCCGTAAGCATTTTTCCCTAATTTGATATTCATCGTAATAAGTTTTGATTATTGTTAAAAGATTAGCAATTTAGAAACTTTAAACTGTTTTTGCAGTAAATTATATACATTTTAATTTTTTTTACAAAAAATGAGCCGATTTTCAATTAAATCTACAAATATTATCACCTCTGTTGGAATTATAAACGGAATGATATTGATTGAGAACGGCGTGATTATCAGCGTGTCGCCCTACACGCCCAACGATCTTAAAGGTGTTAAACATCCTATTATTGACGTTGGTGATAAAGTAGTAATGGCGGGTATTATTGACCCGCACATCCACATCAACGAACCCGGCCGCACCGATTGGGAAGGTTTCAATACCGCAACCAAAGCCGCCATCGCAGGTGGATTAACCACTTTGATAGATATGCCCCTCAACTCGGCACCGGTAACTACCAGTGTTGCCGCTTTTGAAGAAAAACTAAAAGCCATTAAAAATCAGTTACATACCAACGTAGGCTTTTGGGGAGGCATAGTCCCCGGAAATGCTGATCAGATCAAACCCCTCATTAAAAAGGGCGTTTTAGGTTTCAAGGCATTTTTAACCCATTCGGGGATAGATGACTTCCCCAATGTTACCGAAGATGACCTTCGCCTGGCTATGCCCATTATCGCCAGTTATGACCTGCCGCTGTTGGTACATTGCGAACTGACTGACGATTCTAAAGTTGAAAACCAAGACCCGCAATCGTACAAGGATTACCTGGCCTCGCGTCCAAAATACTGGGAAGATGATGCTATCGAAATGATGATACGCTTGAGCGAGGAATTTGATTGCCTGGTGCATATTGTACATTTATCATCGGCAAACTCTATTAGTCAGATTGCTGATGCCAGGTACAGGCGTCTACCTATTACCGTAGAAACCGGCGAGCATTACCTGTATTTTAATGCCGAAGATATTAAGGATGGCCAAACGCAGTTTAAATGCGCTCCACCCATCCGCGAAAAGTATAATAACGATCAGCTTTGGGACGCTCTGAAACAAGGCGTGATCGATTTTGTAGCAACCGACCATTCCCCCGCCCCACCCGATCTGAAACAAATGCAGACCGGCGATTTTACCAAAGCCTGGGGAGGCATAGCATCCTTGCAATTTGCCCTGCCCATATTATGGACAGCCGCACAAAAACATGGCTGCGACTTGCACGACATCGCCAAATGGCTCTGCGAAAACCCAGCAAAACTAATTGGCCTCGAAAACAAAAAAGGCAAAATAGAAAAAGGCTACGATGCCGACCTGGTGATATGGGATGCCGAAGCAAGTTTCACCGTAAACGAAAAAATGATACACCATAAGCATAAAGTAAGCCCCTACATGGGCGAAAAATTATATGGCGTGGTTGAACAAACGTATATTGCAGGCAACAAAGTTTACGATAAAGGCAACTTTAAATATAACCAGGGAAAATTAGTTTTAGGAAATGACTGATTACACCAACCGGGCAGAGCAAATATTTTCGCGCATAAACCAACTGGCCACTATTAGCGAGTACGAGGTTGGCATTACGCGCACTTTTGGTACCGATGCATTTTTACAAGGCAGCACCTTGGTATCCCAATGGATGCAAAAGGCTGGTTTGGAAACTCGCATTGATAATATCGGCAACGTTCGCGGCATTTTAAAAAGCGACGCTAAGAATACTAAAACATTCGTAATCGCGTCGCATATTGATACAGTGGTTAATGCCGGTAAATTCGATGGCCCCTTGGGGGTCTTAATGGGATTAGACCTATTGGAGCACTTAATTGCTACCGAAGCCAAATTACCCTTTAATATTGAACTGATCGCATTCAGCGATGAAGAAGGCGTGCGTTACCATACCACTTATTTGGGTAGTAAAGTTGTAGTTGGTTCTTTTGATGAATCACTTTTAAATAAGGTTGATAAAAACAACATCAGCCTGAATGCAGCGATTGAAACCATGGGTGGCAAAAGCGAGTTGCTTTCTACAGATGCCCTTGCTGCCGAAGATTTCTTGGGTTATTACGAGATCCACATTGAGCAAGGCCCTGTTTTATACGAGAGCAACATACCCGTAGCCATAGTTACCGCTATAGCGGGACAAAAACGCGTAGAAATTACCTTTACCGGGATGGCCGGCCACGCGGGTACGGTACCTATGGATATGCGAAATGATGCATTAGCCGCAGCATCGCAATTTGTGTTGGAGCTGGAGCATTTCGCCGTTACTAATAAACAAGATCTGGTTGCCACAGTTGGTAAACTGGATGTAGTTAATTCGGCAAGCAACGTAATTCCTGGCAAGGTAATTTGCAGTCTGGATCTGCGTAGCGCCGATGAGTTGAAATTGGGTTTGGCCTATCACGCCATTAACCAGCTTTGCCAGTATATAGCCGATAAACGCGGTATTGAGCTCTCCTGGAATTTGATACAAGAAACCAAACCCGTAACTTGTGATACCGGTTTAAGCCAATCGCTCGAAAAAGCAATTGAGGCATCAGACATCAAACTGGTAAAACTGGTAAGCGGTGCGGGGCACGATGCCGTACCTGTTTCGCAGGTGGCACCGGTAAGCATGTTGTTTGTGCGATGCTTTAAAGGAATAAGCCACAATCCTTTAGAGGATGCGGAATTAGCGGATGTAGCAGCGGCTATTGAGGTGTCGGACAATTTTATAGAAGAATTAATAAAAGAGAGAATATAAACGTAAAAACATAAACAAACCATGTCATTTCGAACGAGGTAAAATAGAGCAACGCTCTATTAACCGAAGAGAGAAATCTTCTGCGCGCGATGAGTCTACAGCAAACCAGGCACACGCAAAGATTTCTGTCGACCTCCTTCGAAATGACATATTAGATAAAGAGTACTAAATAAAATAATATGGAAATTTCAGCATTAACCCGGTCGGTAGTAAAGCGTAATCACGCTGTTATTGCGCCCGATGGTTATATCAATAGCAACGTTCCGGGATGGGAAAACTGCACCGTAAACGTGATCATTAACGAGCAAATGGGCGCTAACCTTTGCCAAACATTAATTACTGCGGCCAAGGGTTGTAAACTACAAGGCGTAACCAAAGCCTCACAAATATTTTTTTACGTGGTTGAGGGTTCCGCGAAAGCAACTATAGACGCACAAACTAAATCATTAACCAAAGGCCAGTTTGTTTATATCCCTATTGGCAAAGAATATTTATTTGAGGATGTAACTGAAGGTACCCAACTCTTGACCTTCCATAAAGTATATGAGTACCTTGAAGGTTATGATGTACCCGATACCTTGTTTGGCGATCAGGCTGATATTGAAGGACCGATCTACATGAACGACGATGCCCTGCGCATTCAGATTCTATTGCCTGCCCAATTAGGCTTCGATATGGCCGTAAACATTTTCACGTATCAAACCGGTGGTAACCTGCCCATGGTAGAAACCCATATCATGGAACACGGTTTATTGTACTTGCAAGGCCAGGGCATTTACATGCTCGATCATGAATGGTATCCTATTAAAAAAGGCGATTCTATCTGGATGGCGCCGTATTGCCAGCAATGGTTTACGGCTATGGGTAAAGAGCCAGCTGTTTATATTTACTACAAAAACGTAAACCGTTTCCCAACAACAATATAATCATGACGATTGCCGATTTTAACCATCTAAGCGACGACGAAAAATACCAGGAGCTATTTAAATGCTGCGGATCAACAAGCTGGGCCAATTTAATGCTCACCGTTTTCCCGGTTGATAGCATAACGGATGTATTGATAGCTGCTGATGAAAAATGGGCGCAATGTGAACAGGAAGATTACCTCGAAGCATTTACCCATCATCCTAAAATTGGCGATAAAAATTTGTTAAGGGAAAAATTCGCGACAACGGCAGCATGGGCATCAAACGAGCAGTCGGGTGTGAACACTGCAACTGATGACGTAATTGATGCTTTAGCCAAAGGCAACGCCGATTATGAAGCTAAATTCGGCTACATCTTTATTATTTGCGCGACGGGCAAATCAGCAATAGAAATGCTGGATTTATTGGAGCTACGCTTACCCAACGATCCCGAAAAGGAAATTGAAATAGCCGCGGCAGAGCAAGCCAAAATAACCCGCATCCGTTTAGAAAAATTATTCGCATGAGCCAGATCACTACTCATATTTTAGATACCACACTGGGTAAACCGGCACAAGGTGTGGCCATATCGCTTCACCACCAAAAACATGACGGCTGGACGCAATTAACCGAAGGTGTTACCAATACCGATGGCCGCATCCCCAACCTGTTAAATAAAGATACCGTTTTGCCCATTGGCGTTTATAAAATGCGTTTTGAAGTTCAGGCCTACTTTGATTCATTGAAGGTTACAGCCTTTTATCCTTTTGTGGAGATTGTGTTCAATATCAGTTCTGGCGAGCATTACCATGTCCCCTTATTATTAAATCCGTTTGGATATTCAACCTACCGCGGTTCCTGATTAGGCTCCGCAAAAAATATTATTGAGATGAAATTAAGCATCAGCGAAAGCGACAAAACCGCGTTATTAGATACATTAGGAACAGCCAACATAGAGTTCCAGAAAAAATACCCGGGCGATAAACCCGACAGGCAGGCCGTGCACACTGTTTATGGTGGTGCCAACCTTTTTAAAAGCGACACCACGGTTAAAATGGGTGAAATTGCTTTGAAAAACCTGCAAACTTATGCCCCTAACTTTGTAACCCTGGCCAGCGTATTAAAGTTGGATGGTTATGAGTATTTACCGCACCTGGAGGCCGACATAGAAAAGCTAACCAAAAAGTTAGATGCTATGACTGAGGCCGAGCGGAAAGAAGAAACCGCCTGGCTGGCCTACTCGGTTTACAACAAAATCGTGAAAAAACTCCAAACCGAAGCAGTAGAAGATTTCCGCATTGATTTTGAGGATGGTTTTGGTAACCGACCTGATGCTGAAGAAGATGCGACTGCTGTAAATGCCGCTAACGAGTTAGCATCAGGTATGGCTAATGGTACTATATCGCCATTCATTGGTATCCGGATCAAACCTTTTACGGAAGATTTGAAAGCCCGTGGCGTGCGTACACTGGATATATTCCTCACCACCTTATTCGAAAAAACCAAAGGTAAACTGCCTGAGAATTTTGTAGTGATGTTGCCTAAAGTTACTATTCCTGAACAGGTAGTGGCATTAGTTCATTTATTCGAGATCATCGAGAAAGCCAACAATCTGCCAGCCGGGTACCTTAAAATGGAAACCATGGTTGAGGCTACCCAAATTGTGATGGACGATGAAGGCCGCAACCCTTTGTTCCGCATTATTAAAGCCAGCCAGGGCCGTTGTATTGCCGCACATTTTGGCACTTATGATTATACCGCTTCGTGCGGAATAACGGCAAAATATCAAACCATGGCCCACTCTGTTTGCGATTTTGCTCACCACATGACCAAAGTTGCCTTAGGCGGAACAGGGATATTTTTATCCGACGGCGCAACTAACGTAATGCCTATCGGTCCGCACCGTGGCGATAATTTAACTTTTGAGCAATTGAAAGAGAACCGCGATTCGGTACATAACGCCTGGAGAACTGGTTATACCCATACCATGCATTCGTTAATAAACGGTATGTATCAGGGTTGGGATCTAAACCCTGCGCAACTACCAATGCGTTATGCGGCTACCTACAACTTCTTTTTAAGCAGCTACAGCGATGCTGTTTTCCGCTTAAAAACCTTTGTGGAACGTGCGGCTATATCAACCCTCACCGGTGATATTTTTGACGACGCGGCAACTGGACAAGGTTTATTGAACTTCTTTTTAAAAGCGATGAATTGTGGAGCAATCAC
>Ga0116227_10016561_pt1 | contig 10551 bp, 9 predicted proteins | sample S1TSphgellanicum_FD_89693 | JGI IMG/M metagenome (GOLD analysis project Ga0116227, IMG submission 89693) | Host-associated microbial communities from peat moss isolated from Minnesota, USA - S1T2_Fb - Sphagnum magellanicum MG | ecosystem: Host-associated > Plants > Peat moss > Unclassified...
CATATCACCAAATCTGGCTAAATTATCTTACGGATTATCACCACTTCAGCTACATCACAAAATTCAAAAAAAAAAAAAACAAACAAAAACCCTAAAAATTTAATGAAAACAAATCTCATTGGTGTTATGGAAGGGTGCCCTGGCTATTGGGGGAGAGACAGCAGCTGCCATGGCTATTGTGACCAGTAACATTAATGAGGAGGGATCACCCAAAACCAAGGCAAGGTTTGCTCTTACATTACATTCAATTCCTTGCTTCCTGAAAGAGGAAAGTGTGAAGAACAAGATGTTAATTAACTAAGGTAGCCTTACTGGGGAGTCCTTTTTCCAACAACTTGGAAAGGCAGGTTTTGGACATGAGTGGGTGTGGACTTACATACTTGTTTTGCCCATTGTGAGCACCACTTTGTGAGAGATTCAAAGCTGCAAAGAGGCCAAAGGGAAATGCAAATAGAAGGGTAGTAGGCCTAGGTACTCAATTCTTTATTTTCCTGAGAATTTTTTTTACAAAAAAAGCCTCCTCCAGCTCATAGTGCAAAGTAAGAGTATCTCCACCCCAAAAGTGTTAACAACCCCTTTACTTTAGAATAAAATACTGTTTAATGATCTCTCTCCACCACCCACAAACGTCTTTAAAGTCCCTTCAAACACTCAAAGACCATTCATGTCTTTACATCTTGACGAGTAATAGTCATTGTCCAAATCCATAGTAGAAAACAGCGATTCTTCAAGGGGTTAAAATGACCACTGCAAAATGGACATCAATACAGAAGCGCAGCAGGGTTTACTCTATCCTAATCCTACTTCAAGGTTTAATGAAAAGGGTTGTTTGCCGGTGTGGGGTGGAGATGCTCTAAGTGCAAGAGGAAAGCGCAAATCGTTGTCAATGACAACCTCCAACAACAAAGATGTACAAGAAAATGTACAATTGTCAATGCTCACCTCCAACAACAAACATGTACTTTAAAAAAAAATTGCACAATTGTCAATTGCCACCTCCAACAACAAACATGTTCAAGAAAATGCACAATTGTTAGCCTAATGGGGCCACCACCAACAACAAAGATGTACCAGAAATTTCTCCATTGTCAATGCTCACCTCCAACAACAAAACATGTAGAGGAAAATCGACGATTGGTGTTATAAAGTTAAAGCATTAGGATTTCATTCCTCCTTAGCTGGTTTTTTTTTCTTTTTCTTTTTCTTCTTTAATCTTAATGAAAATATCTCTAGAAACTACCTACTATGGAAAAAACTCAACATTTTTTTATTTTTTCAAATTTATTTTTTCAGTTCTCAACTTTAGACAGCTGTTATAGCAAAGCTGAAATTAAGGGTTTGCGAAAGTGAATCTGGTCCCCAGTAGTCTCCACCACCCCACTTCTACTGTTTCTGATCCCCTCTTCTTGGGGCCAAGGTGTCATCCCTAGACCTTCAATTGCTAAACATGGATATCCAATTTCTCAATTCTAACCTTAGGCTTGATTATGTGCCAAACAAGTTGGCTTGAATTGGGCATTGCCACAAGTTTGTAAATTAGATTGTTGTGTCATATATCAAGGCAAAACACTTGTTTGTTTGTTGTGTCATATGTCTAGGCAAAACACGTCATCAAGTCAGATATTATATACCCTTGTTCCTTGTGGCTACTCAGCTTTGTAATTAACAAGTGCCATTGAGGGTATTTTTTTTTATTGTTGAAGTTGGTGATGACAAAAAAATTCCATATAAATAAATTGTAAAGAGTAGTAGCAAGTGTCTAGAGAAGCCAAAAATGCGCATATTTTTCAGAAACAATATTCTCACATCAATTTAGTTTCACACCACTTCACACAAAAACCCCAGTTTAAAAGGACACATGTGTGGACATGTTGTAATACGGAAGCCACTCAAATATCACTAAAGATGCACACCTTTAGAAATGACAAGTGTAACTTAAATGCTCACTCACACATTCTTCAAGTGGAATGTGGAAATCTTTTTACCCACATATCTTGGCTAGAAACATGGAATTGGTTTTGGGTGATGTTTTGTCATATGCCAATTAGTGCTCATGTTTGTCCATTTTGTGTCACACATAAAGCCCCAAAAGTGAAGGCATTCCCGAAATAAGGGGCCTAGCAAGTGGTGTAGCTAATTCGAGCTTTCCATCATGGGAATGTCCCTCACCGTGAGCTTTACCCATTGTATAGCTATACAACACAAACATTATCATGAACCCAAACATACATTGATCGGGAGGGGTAGGACACTAAGGGTTCTTATGCCTACTCCTTAAAAATCGGAGGGACCTTCTAGGCTCGCCTCACCGCTCCTAATCTCAAGAAGTAGGCCTAAGATCACTCCTCTTCTCTAGGAGGGATATTCAAGGATGAAAGGTGCCCTCCAAAATACACTTGGAAGATTTCTCCAAGTGTTTTACACGGTGCCTATTTGACCAATCATAGACTAACCAGGTTCATAGAATAGAAACTCTCATGAGTCCATGGTTGCCCCAATGTGGGCATCTAGTTACTTATTGGTGCATTAACCCAAAAGTGGTGTCTAACCCCACCTCCCTCACCAACATGTACTCTTGTTACTTGCACATGACCCTTTTGCCCAACTAGGCTCCACTTTTTAGAGAAAAAATTGCAGCTGTTTTGAATTTCTTGAGATTTCAGTCATGCAAGAGCACCTCATACAAATCTTTTAAAAAATGACTCCATGCAAAGTCTTAGGCTTTTTGGGAGTTTATTGGTAGATTTAGTTTTTTGGGATTTATTGATTAGTGATTTAGGGTGGGAATTTGGAGTGGGAAACCAAAAAATTAGGGTTGAAGTTATGTCATGCTGAAATGAGAAGTGAAGGAAGCACATTCCCTTTTGTTTTGTTTTGTTTTTTTTTTTTTTATTTTTTTTTTTCAAGGGAGACTTAGTTCTGCTAGTGATGCATATAGTAATGTCATAACACTTTTCTTTTGTCAGAGAAATAGCAAAGTCAAGGAATCAATGGAACCAAGGACAAGAGATGGGTGGCACAATGAACACTTTTAGACTTCTTTGGATGGTGTTAGGTGAAGATTGAGGAATCCTTTTTCTCTTCTCTTTCCCTCTCCCATCTTCCAAGATCATAAAAGGACATAACTGGAGCTGGCTGGAATGCGTGTGGTGTTGGCCTTGGCCCAAAAAGGTTTTGCTTCAATGGGGGGCGGGGTTCACTTTGCATGGGAGGTTTGCTTCAATGGTGGATTACTTTGCATGGTGTGCATGCATCATTTGTGCTTCTTTTTCCTCTTCCTCCCCTTCCCAACCCCCACCCAAAAAGAAGAGAACAAAACTAAAGAAGAAAAGCTCACTTTGTTATGGGCTTTGCGTGTGTAGGTCCATTTCTATTTGACATTCAATTGACATTTGCTTGTGTATGGGATGAACTCCAGTCTGTATGATATCTTCTCAAAAGCACCACAATCTTGCAACTTTTATGGCTTTCGTATCGATTGGGGGTACACTTAGTTTAGAACCGATTTTATTTGAAATGAGCTTATAAAATGGATAGTTGCTTGTTTGGGTTCCCCAACTTCTCCTTTAAGGATCCATGGATTTGTTCTCCCCATTGGGGAGATTGTCATGGGATCCCTATCTCCACTAAGACAAACAAAAACAATTTATGTCAAAAGTGAGCTTACCGAAACGCATTGTCAGCCTTGGTGAATGGGAAGTTGAAAAATAGTATATATGACAAATCGAAGAAATACTTAGAGAAATACCAACAAACATTTCCTTCCACTCTAAGTTAGCACCTTCTTGACTATCCCCATCAAATCTGAGGAGGTGTAATTTTGAGTCTGCATAATTATTATGAGCGAAGTCAAATTCTTGTAAACATGACTCCAATAATAATTTTTAGTATTGTTGTACATTTTAGGAAATCATTTCCTCCCAAGAGAATCACAAAGAGAAACACGGGAGCGTTAAGTTTGTTAGAATTCTAGTCCAAATTTCATCAATTAAATTTCAATTTCTAAACTTGAGTATTTTTCTTTTTTCTACTTCTTCTTCTTTTGACAATATGAATGCACCATGAAAAGGCCTTTGACCTATGAAAAGAAATCCTATAAGAAAGTGTTTTGCATTTCAACAATTGGGAACACATAAGTTTTCAACAAAGGTGCACATCAATGTAACATGGCGAAAAAGCAAATTGAAAAGCCAAATGGTAAATTGCATGATGTAGAACAATGTCTTTTTAAATATCAAAAGTTGTAGCCCATTTGTCCTGGTTGTTGGAGGGTTGGTTACAAATGCGTAGTAGTTCATATTTAATATATTTCCATTGAAACACGTTTTCAACAAAGCTACACATCAACATTACATGGCAAAGTGAAAGTCGAATGATATTTGCATGCGCGATAGAATTAGTCTCTTTAAGTATGCATCACAAGTTGTAACCAATTTGTCCCACTTCGAGGGTTTGAATACTAATGCGTAAAGAGTTCATGTTTAATATATGTTCCCACACATTTGACCTAATGTGCAACTTGTAAAGTTGCATGTCAAAGAAGTCTTCCTTTTGGTAGAAAAGTATGTTACAAAATCCTTTTTTGGTGCAAGTCACAGAAAATGAAAATTCTCAAAATGGAGAAATGCACATGGTTTAGAGTTTTGAGATGACAAAATGCAATAACATTGAAATCATCACAAAAGAAGAATCCAATACAAGTGCGGTGAAGACTTTGGGAAATTTTACATGGTCTAGAAAGCTTCAATACAAGCATGTAGAAGACTTGGGAATTTACTAGGCTAGAAAGCTTCAATACAAAGCATGTAGAAGACTTGGAAAAACTTTCACACTTCTTCATGGCTCATAGTTAATGCATGAGAGAGATGCATTAATGGACAATGAAGATAAGGAATTTTGAGGATGAACAAGAAGAACAGGACGACTTCTTCTGCACAGTTGCCTGCACATGGTGGTTTTTGTTTTAGTTGTGCAAAGCTTGAATTGCCATAGACCGTCAAGAAACAACAAGCTACTTTCCATGACAGACTTGACATATTTGAATTCCAGCTGCCTTAAGAACTGGAAGGATGTAGAATCAGCTGGAGTGATCAAGAGCATGAATGCACTCAACTGTGGAGTACTATTGTTTGGAAGAAAACGCCAGCTGATTGGTAATTTGAAGAGGGAATGGTGACAACTCCCAGCTCAGTCGACAGAAGTTCTGTGCTGCTGAATAGGCTGGTTAATCACTAGAATGGTCTGGAGGATGAGTGAACCATGCTGCTGAACGCCCTTCATGCCGAAGCATTCGTGTTAAGGGCGATTCTGGCAGCAATCCTGACTCATCCATCAGCTGCTCTTCAGCACTCATTGGGATTCCACCATCCTCTGGAAACACAGGCCTGTTGGTGACGATGGGTGGTTCCACACTGCTAGGCATTTTCTCGATTGGTGGCTGGCTCTTTTCTGATCTTGCCACCATCCTTACATTGTCTATTAATCCTGATACTCCATCTGTCCTCAAAAAACAACGAGTAACTCAGACATCTTAGTTAATTGACACTATCTAAAAATCAACATCCATATCTAAGTGTACCTGAAAAAACTGTTGTGAAATCAAGAGCCCTATTGTTGAGAGAAAGAAATGTTTCCAGTAATGGTTGATTCCTTGCCATGGTCAAGCACCATTGACAAATTCACAAAATTGGAACTGACCTGATTGTCGCACCAAATTCTCAAACCGATCCAAATGCTGGCATGCAGCTTGGTGGTCACTGCTTGACGCAGGAGAAGCCTCACACTCTGCCTCATATGCTTCCTGCAAAAAAATAAAATCCCTTAAGTTGTTGACATTCAATTCTTTCCCTGAACCACATCATTTCTCTCTCTCTCTCCCTCTCTCTCATCACAGAAAAGCCACATGACAAACATAGAATCTGAGTCACAAACCACTACCACCCCCTTCAAGCATTGGTCATTGCAATCAAAATTTGGTGCTCGCAATGCATGCATGAACAACAAAAACCTTGATGTCTTCAAACTTGAAAAGTGCTTCCCAACACTCATACGCCTTGTCTCCCTCCAGAGCCATGCAACGATCTGTCTCCCCATCAGCATCACCACCATCACTACTTCTTCCAGATTTGTAAACAATACAGAAATTAGGTCTGCTGCACTCTGTCAAACAATTGCTTTGCCCAAAATTACTGATTCCTCTTCACAGAAAACCCTAAATTTTGTGAAACCCTAAAATTTGTGATTGCCATTCCTTCTTGAATACTGCAAAATGCATTTCTGTTTTGTGACTGCAATTCCTTCTTCTTCAATGCTGGAAAATGCCATTGCCAAAATAATAATAAAGAGTGTATATGAGAGATTTCCTTCCCAAAAACTCTTCTTACCGGACAAAGCAGCCTCAGCCTTTCGAAGAAGAGAAGGCTCCGGCGTCAAGCGGCTGATTCGACTCTGGCTAAATGGTTCCAGCTTCGGCGGCATGGCGCTGCTGCTATGCTCAGGGTCTTCGGAATCGGATGATGATGCGGAACATGACCACATTGCTGCCCTAAGCCTTCCACTACTGAGCTTGTTTGTTGCCATATTCTGCTTCTGTAACGCCCCTTGTAGTAATATCACGTGTTGCGAAATTGGGATGCTGATCGCCATTGCTGCTGCCCGTCCCCAATCAGTCTCGATTCCTGTCTGTCTCTATCTCTCTGTCTGTGTCTGTGTCTCTTCCTCGCGGATTCTTTTTTATAAAATTTTAATGTGCTAGAAATGTACTATGGCATGAGCTTGTTTGAAAACTCTTTGTGCATATACATTTTATCAGAGGCAGCAGCACGTTGCATACACACTTTGTGTTCCACAGTTGTACACAGAACTCCGATGTTTCTTCTCTAGAACAAGTTACAACCCAACAAAACTACAGCAGCAGCAACAATTTCTCCATTCTTTCAAACCAGCAGCTGTTTTGTTGATCATGACAACAAACAAACTTTTACCCAAGTTTGTTCATCAACAAACTAACTGATGATGGAAACACACCCTGGAAAAAAGATGGCAACAAAAAATAAAAAGCAGCAAACAAATATGAACCCAAATGAAAAAACAAACAAACAAACAAACAAAACACTAAACAAAAGGCAACCCAATAGATAGTACCCACCAGGTAATCTCTCAGCAAACAAAACTCTCAAAGCTTTTCCAATCTTCTTCACCTCCAAAGTTACCAAAATGCTGGGCAGTGTCTTTCAATCTGCAAAACCCACAACAGATTTTCCACTTGCAACTATAGACTCTGAAATAAAACAGAGTGGATTTTTTTTTTCTTTTTTTTTTTTTGCTGTAGAGTCTGAAGATTTGGTGCAACAAAATAAAGTTAGAAAGATTCCAACCATGAACAGTCAGCAAGAAGCAGCAAAGCAAAGCAAGTAAGCCATGCAGGTTCTGATGACACAGCAGCAGTTGAATTAGGGTTTAGAAAACGGATAAGGGATGTAGTTGACTCTTAGGATGAATGAAGTTCCTTTTCCGTTTTGAAAATTAGGAAATGTTCCATGACGTTCCCAACAAAAAAATGTTCCATTGAAGTTCCCAAAAGATGTTCTCAAACCAGATGCAACAGTTTTTTAAAAAATTAGGAAATGTTCCATTGAAGTTCCCAGAAAAATGTTCTCAATCCAGCAACAGAAACAGCCCCAAAAAAAAAAAATTTAAAATTGAGAAAAAGATTTCATCCACATCCTTCTGCAGTCATAAGGATGCTGCATCATCATCATCATCATCATCATCCTCCCTCAAAATATGGGACCAGATGAACAACAAAATTGCTTTGTAGGGCCAAAGTGAACAAGCACCCACCAAGCCCACCATCCACTAGATGATGCCCCTTGTGACTCAGATGTGGATGAACCTCTCAAATCACTTAATACCTGGTTTCAGGGTTGGTAGGTAACCCATTCTGTAAGAATGTAGGTCCTACACATATAGTAGGTAGGTAAGTAGGTATGTAGGTAGGTACAAAAAGTAGATGATTAGATGGTAAGTAAATAGGTAGTTCACAGTCTATAAATAAGGGCAAAGCTCATTGGAATGAAACTTAAGCTTTAATAAATCATATGAATCTGGGTTTGGAATTATTTATAAATATGCTCAAGAAATGACATTCTCCGTAAGAGTTAATAAAGAAATATGAATGGCTTTGATTGACCACACAACATGATTGGTACACATGTCGGTATTTTGTTGACAAATTTCTCACTCTATGCTGCAATAGGACACTCATGTGACCTACCTTATCATACACATATGCCCATGTCTCCTCAACAAATGTATTTCTTTCTTTTCAATTCATCAACACAAACCATTTCAATATCAAATAAGCATTGCATTTCCAAACATAAAGGCTCAATCACACGAGAACAGCTCTACCTACCATGAACCAAACCCCAAAATCCATACCAGGGGAAAGAAGACTATATGAACAGTTTCAGAATATAGAAGTACACGTGAGGAATATAGTCTTTTTGTAAGACTGGTCGCTTCAGGCCAATCGGACAGTGGCAAAAACAGGCCAAATTTGTGCAACCTTCCTTCCACTGCTGGACATGTTGTTTCACTCCAGTACCCTCTAACAAAACTGAAAGAATTACTCTAAGCGTTTATCCAATTCCTACTGCAAGACTGCCTACATACAAAACAGAAATCTGAACCACCTCATTGAGCTGATTGCAAAGCTAGAACTCTATAGAAACCCCAGTTCACACTCAGCAACCAAGCATCCGTACAGTTTGTCACAAGATAAAAAACACAAAGTGCTCATCAACACCTGGAAGACTAAATCAAGTCAGCCACATTCATGGGCATTTCATCAATTTGTGTGCTGTAATATTGCTCAATGTCTCGCAATATCCGAATGTCATCACTCCGCACAAAATTGATGGCCACACCCTGCACACACACAAGATGTATAATTTCAAACACAGCTTCCAGAATAGCAAGAGTACCTCACTCACTCAATTCAAGTCATTAATCAAGATCTCTGGGGTTACAACATATTGAACAGAGAGAGAGACAAACATGCAGGAAGACTGAGACAGGAAATGGTACAAACCTTGCGCCCAAAACGGCCAGAGCGACCAATACGATGAATGTAAAGCTCACGGTTGTTTGGAAGATCGTAGTTGATCACCAATGACACCTGCCCCAGGTACAAAGAGTGAGAATGCTTGAGAATGTTTTACTACTTGTATTTGCAGGAACTTCTTTTGAATATGAATCTGAAGATCAGAAGGACCAGTGGTTCTAAGATCAAACTCTCCCAGACACATACCACCACCCTCCAAAAGAACTCTATAACCACAATGTCAAGACCCATTATTGCACAGAGAGCAACAACCACCTGCAGAAAGAAGGCTTCAAAGTATTAGGAAAGGACTCTTAAACGACTGACTTTGGTAGAATGTAGTGAGCAGGAAGAGAACTAACTTGTTGCACATCAAGACCACGAGCCCACACATCAGTTGTGATGAGAACTCGGGTGGTGCCTGACCGAAACTCTGCCATAATAGCATCCCGCTCTTTCTGGGGCATGTCTCCATGCATTGCCGACACTGTGAAGTTGTTGCTCCTCATTTTTTCTGTCAGCCAGTCCACCTGTGCAATGCAGCATTCTTTATTACATGTCTTCACTAGACTTATGAAACACTTCTGCTTACGTTGAGCTTTCAAAGAACTTCGCACATGATGATCAAGTGTCCAATATACACAATCTGTAAGTGCAAATGACATGCATCCAGTTCCTTACATTGGGCCTGATGAAAAGAAACACTTCAAGCTCCAGGTTGGGAGATATGTGAACTAAAAACGGTACTGTGCAACATGCAATGTGATCATCTGGATTGTTTTAGAGTATGAAGGTTCACCTTCCTTTTGGTATTACAAAATATTACAGCCTGTGTGATTGTAAGTGTATCATAGAGGTCACACAGTGTGTCAAATTTCCACTCCTCTCGCTCCACAGCCACAAAGAATTGCTTGATGCCCTGTCAGTTGATTCAAAGAAAGGAAAAAACCCTGGTAGGTTACATTCCTTCGTATCGGAATTCTGACAAGTCCAGTCTTAATCATAGCAAGAATAGCCACAATATCACACTCAAAAAATGATTCTCAAGACCATCTTGAGAATGATAGCAATATCAGTGTGCTGCTGGAAAACCCAAGTGGCATTGTTTAAAAAGCCCATGCAGATTCTCCTGAGTCAATGTCAGATTCAGTAATGACACAGGCCCATAGATTGAATTACAACCACGGGCCATCGGTGCATGTGTTAAACTTGTAAGTGTTCAAAGAACCTAGAACCAAAGCACAGTTGCCCACCCATTTGAAACACAAGAGAGAAAAAGAATATCTTTCATAAGAATAGAGAAATCTCCATTCTCACGACGAAGAAGAAACATAAAGGTTAACTCTTCCTCAGGAAACCACAGAAAGAACCAAACAAGAACCAAACAAGGGAAGACAGAAACAAAAAACGAAAAAAAAAAAAAAAAAAAAAAAAAAAAAAAAAAA
>Ga0116227_10016563_pt1 | contig 10550 bp, 8 predicted proteins | sample S1TSphgellanicum_FD_89693 | JGI IMG/M metagenome (GOLD analysis project Ga0116227, IMG submission 89693) | Host-associated microbial communities from peat moss isolated from Minnesota, USA - S1T2_Fb - Sphagnum magellanicum MG | ecosystem: Host-associated > Plants > Peat moss > Unclassified...
AAGAAAAAAAGAGAGTGATGTAGATTGGAGGTGGGTGTGGAGGGTGGATTGGATGGGGTGGGATATAAATCTAATGAATTTATGAATTTTTCTTAAGTGCATGGCATTAAAAGACAACACATAGTAGTTAACATACCGGAACAAAATGGGGTGGCTAAAAAAAAGAATAGAACATTAATTAGGGGTGTTTTTAATATGTTCTTTCATCATGGTCTTCCTAAAATTTATTAGGGAAAAATAATAATGATCACCAATTATTTTCAAAATCAAAGTCCAATTAAAGCTCTAACTGAACAAATCACACCTTATCAATCTTGGACTAGGGTTAAACCAAATTTGTCAAGATTAAAAAATTTTGGTTGTTAGGCTTTCGTTTTGATTAAAAAATTTCATTGCACCAAATTAGAATCCCATAGTGTTGAATGCATATTTTGGGGTATAATGATGAGTCCATGGTCTTCAAAATATACTTCATTAATACTAGTACCATCTTTAGAAAATCCAATGTCTATAATGTCTCTTCCTTCTACCCATATTTCCCCCTTGACATAGCTAGTTGATCCCCTCCAACCTTTCATTGATCTAGCTAAAACATTTTTTCACGTGAATATCGGTGTAGATCCACCATCCCACTTCCATCAACTAGTCGACACACATTCAGGTTCACCTTCTTCATCACATTCCTCCACTCCACATTTCACACCACTTGTTTAGCTTATAGAAACCATAGAAAGTTGTTCTACAAGTCCTAAAGGTCCTAAACTCCCTTGGAAATATTCACATGCTCTCCTTGTTAAAAGCAATATACAATAACCCCTCATTATTTCAAAAGTTATATTTACTAAATCATTTATCATTGAAAAAAGGCTATTGAATTTAAACGTGACTCTCTTAAGAATAGTTAGACATGGATCTTCACCACTTTACCAACCAATAGATAAACCATTACTCGTAAATGGATTTTAAAAATAAAACATACTCCATTCAATGATGTTCATAGATATAAAGTTAAACTTGTTGATAGGGGCTTTAATCAAATTCTTAATGTGGACTATGGTGACACTTTTTCCCCAATTGTTAAAATAAACTCCATTAGAGTTTTATTAGCACTAGCCACACAACATAATTTAAAAATTCATTAGCTAGATGTGAAGATATCCTTTTTGAATGACATATATGAAGAAGAAATTTATATGCAAATTCCTAAAGGATTGCATAATAAGTTGTCAAATCATTTAGTTTGTAAATTGCATAAATCTCTTTATGGTTTGTGCTAATCCACTAGAACTTGATATCAACGTTTAAAGACATATTCAATTTAAAATAATTTTCATCCCATACTTGCTAATTCCAATGTTTAGATATAGAAATTTAATAATGGACAATTTATTATTTTAGCGATCTATGTAGATTATTGCATTATTGTTAGAAATTTCTACATTTGATCATTGATATTTAACTATTATTCCATTGTGAACCTAAAATGTCTAATGACGAAGAAATTATTTACCTTTTGGGCATGCAAATCCTTCGTGATCATGTTGTTGGTTGGTTGTGTACATGTTTGAAGAAACATTTCTTATCAATGTTTTACATTGCTAACCATGTGCATGTGTCATCCCATTAACATCCCATTAAAAGCTAACTTGAAGCTTTCTCAAGAAAACTCCCCTATGACTCCTGAGGATAACACATATGGCTAAGGTTTTTTGTTCACAACTTGTTGGGAGCATGATGCATGCTATTGTGTTTTTTCAACCATATTACTTTTACACTGTATGTAATCTGGTTCAACATTTGGCTAATTCGGGTGCTATGCATTGACAAGTTACAAAATGATTATTATGATACATAAATAAAATAAAATTCAATTGGCATTAAGTTCAACAAAACCCCAATGATCATGTGCTCTATAGCTATTCAGATGCCAACTAGGCTAGTGATAAGGATACAAGATGTTTTTAGCTCAAGTTACTATTTTCTACTTGTCGAATTATGGTGTCCTAGGGGAGTAAGAAGCAAACATCAATGGCCTTGTCCAATATGGAATCCAAATATATGGCATTATCCAAAGCTATTGTTGAGGCCATTTGTTGCAAAGATTCTTACAAGACCTTGGTTTTAAAAATTTTGATCCTACCCCAATTTTTGTTGACAAGTGCAATAACTTTAACTATGAATCCAAAATTTCACAATCACAATAAACACATTGACACATAATATCACTTCATTTGAAAATAACTCCAAGTTAAACAAATCCGCCTCAAGTATGTTCCTATTTCAAATACGACAACAAATATTTTTACCAAGGATGTTGAAATCGACATGATACGGCCATTTTGTGTTGGGTGTCACATTGGTATCCATCTTGAGGCATAGGTTGCATTCATCAAGACTGATGCACAAAAAAAATTCATTACCTTTGGGTTGCCCTTGTTATGTGTGGTGATTGGAAACAAATTCAATTGCCACATGATTGGTGATCAAATTTTCAATTTTTTGTCACTAACTAGGTAATCAAAAAATTTCGATCATCAACTTTCGATCACCATAGTCAATGACGAAATGTTTTTGATCACCAACTTTGGATCGCCATAGTTGGTGACCAAAACTTTTTGGTGTGCTAAAAAACATCTTGTGAGTTCCCCAACAAAAAATTATTTGTTTTGATTGACAATGGCCATTGATCCAACGATTGATTTTTTTATATTGCTACCCAAAAAAATTCGATCTTTGTTTGGATTTTTTGGGCAATGAACAAAAAAGTTGGACACCAATTTTTTGATTGTTGATGTGGCAATCATAAGTTGGCAACCAAAAATTTTCAAGCAACCCGAATTTTTTGAAAACTACCTAAAAAGTTTTAGTCATTTGATCAACAATGGCCATTGATTCGACAATTAAATTTTTTTTTGTCACTACCCAAAAAAAATTGGTAGTTGCCCAAAATTTGGTCACCAATTTTTAGTCGCCATTTTAGCCAATAAAAAAAAATTCGGTTGCCTTCACTCACCAAACTAAGTGACTGAATTTTTTTGATTGTTAACTATGACAACCAAAAGTTGGCAACTGATTTTTTTTGTTGTGGTCACCACATGGTTTACAACGACTAAAAATTAACAATTGAATTGTTTTATTTTAGTCACCATAGGGTTTATAATGACCGAATGACATTATTTTTGATTTTTTCTATTTTTTTTTTGGCACCCCAACCTCATTTTGACCTAGGTTGACCCTAAATTGACCTAAATTAATCTTATAATGATGTGATGTAGGGGGTGCATCTGCATCCAAATGTGTTTATCATGTTGGGATGGACGCATGAATGCTATGACAACCTTAATTTTAACCAAAGTTTACCTAAAACTAAACATTACAATTGTATGTTGGATTTGGGTTTGTTTTCCTTAGCTCAAACTATCGAACATGACAACATGTTAGTCTTTATCCAAGCCTTGGTGATTCATGTGGAAGTTAACAATTTATTCTTAGATAGTGATCCCCACCTTCACCTTTTCAAACATTATAGTATTTATTGTTGCCTATGTCAACCTTGTGCATTAGCTCAACAACCTTACATGGGCTCTTGAATCCTACTATCCAACTCAAGTCCAAGATTTCGTGTAATCTTATGTTCCGTTGGAGATTTTGTGGTCGTCTGTAGGATTGACTTTCTTTTGCACGTGCTTCAACATTTACCTTTCCTAATCATTTTGATGTTGACCATGACATACACCAATTCACCAAAGGCATGATTCCTATCACCTTTTTCTTGGTAAGATTTGGAGGGGGAGATTTTTAATGCATGAATGCAATTTCACCTTTTATTACACAAAACAACTAAAAAAAATTCCAAGAAAGTTGCAATGAAGATTCATGCAAAAATGAACAATTGTAAACTTGAACCTTGGTGTAACAAACAAATGGTCAAACATGCTATCAAAAGTCATCATCTTATGTGGGAGCAAATCCAAAATATAGAACTAGAAGATAGAAATGGCGATTGCCACTAGAGCAAGGATTTTAACATTATGATTAGTTCTCATAAGAAGAGACAAAAATCTCATTTGATGAAAGATTAGAAGTTCTCTCATAAAACTCAAATGAAAAATCCTTTTAGACTTTAAATATAAATAGATTACTAATACAATTCTAGGAGTGTTAGATATTGATATATATACGAACAATGTAATGTATGAGTATTCCATATAGTATGTGAGGTTTCGTTGCTTCATTTTGGAACTATAGAAGAGGATTGTTTCTTCATTAAAAAATTATTCTCATTGCAAGTTAAGTCTTTGCCTTTTCCAAATAGTTTTAAATGTGTAGATCATTCTACGGTTGTGGGACATGATGGTGATCTAAAATTGTTCACAAATATGTGTTTTTGGGGTTAACTATTGTATGGAAATGCAACAATGGTTTTGTAACCAAAAAAGAGAGGGTCCGAAAACACTCAGCACACTGACTGCCTTCAACAAACCCAGGCGCCCATGTTCTCCTGATCTACTCTACAGGATTCAGACCTTTGATCGTACACGACATACTAACTGCCTCCTGAAGCTTGCAGATGAACATCACAAGATCAGAGACGTACAAGTGTCTTGCATACCACACAACAACAGAGCGAGCTTTACAGCATCCATCCCTTGCCTCGGACATTCACACAAATGCCAGTAAGGGAAATTCTTTCATTACATTACACATTATGTACATTCCTTGAAAGCACAAGCTTGCTTTCCCAGCAAAGGCTCACAAAAACATCAGATCCCCAATGCTGTCTAGTCTTTCTCTCTATAATTCCTCTGCCATAGCTCGACCGACTACCAGGCGCAGCGGAAAGTTCTAGCATTCAACCTAGTTATGCTCGCTAACCGAGCTTCTCCTCTCCTCTCTCACTCTTCTTGCTTCCTCCGTCTCCTAGATTAACCGATGCTCCCGTTTCCCCAAAAAATCCCCCTTCTAAGATTAACTGATCCTCCTCTAAAAACTTGCAGACATCCGCTAGCTCCCTCCTGAAGTCTCCTGAATCTCCTGCCACTCCGTTCCATTCGGCTCCCACCGTTAGCCGCCATTGCTTGTTTTTCTCCATCAATTCGGCTCCATCCCTCCTCATAATTTCCAGTCGTCACTTTTCCTAGACCACTCAGTACGCACCAACAAATACCAAGCAAGCCATGCAACTCCATGCAGTAGTTAATGGGGCGCCACAATAAGATGACGGCTGATCAGGCAATCTAAACCTCAAGATTAGCTAGCGTTTAGCTTTGCGCGACGACCTAATTTCGCACTACAGTTTGATGAGTTTTCTATAAATAAGTACTTTTGACATTTTTGCTTGTTATTGAGTAGCAATGACACCACCCATGAAACGCCAAATCTTGGGTTGTGTTATGTGCCATCCCACATATCACCCATGGTAAATCATGTAATTGATAATCAATTTTTGGCATTGTTATTGCTTAGGAGATTGATGTTGTGCTTAGATACGTTTGCCATGGGCAAATTTCTTAAAGTGACTTGAAAATGATGAGATGTACAACTGTCAACGTGTAACCATACTTGACATATTATCAAAACTTGTGATTTACGATCACTCCACCTTTCCCTTTAGTAGAGATGTATTTTGAGTATTTCTTACTTTTGCAAGTTTTGTGGATGTTGCAATAAAGTTGTATGCAACATGAAACTCTAGAATATATATTTTAATGATGGCCTTATTGTGCAACGAGTTTGAAATGTGGACCCATTTTATGAATTGCACCTTTCTTGTTCATCTTTGTTCTAATGCTTACAATGTAAATGCTATACATAAACATCAAATTTTTAAAGATTAAAATATGCAAATGTGTAAATATTTTAATAAAATTTGTTTCATTTGGGTTTAAATTCAATGAACCAGGCATGTTAGTTGAGACTGGGTATTTTGATAGGAACCATGTAGGGTACCTTCACAAAGTATTTGTCCAGTAACCATCCAAGATAACTGCCTTAAATAATCTGAAATCCTTGCCCCCAGGCCATACCCTCATCATTTTTCAATTTTTAAACAACCAGACCCATGCACTTTATTTTATTTTATTTCAAAAACCCAGGCCCTGTTGATATTTTAAAAATTAAATACCCACCCCCACACTGGTTAAGACTTGGCCCAATTTAACTACACTGGGTAAAGCCTCAGTTAGTGCTTTACCCTACACGACGATACTTTCAATCTTGCTATTAAAACCAGTGTTAAGTGGTTTTTAGAATGAGGGAAAAATAATATCCTCTGGTTATAAACTTGGCTGGTATATACCCACTTACCCATCGGTTCTCAAAATTTTCAAGTAACTAGTTTTAGTATATAACCATGGTTTTCAAAAAAAATTCAAAAAAAAAGAACCGGCCAAAAGAACCACCAACTCTTTTGGGGTTCTTTCATGAAAACTACCAGTTCTTGGAGGTTTTTGAAATAATCAAAATAGATGGATGATTCTTCGAATTCTGATTTTTTCCAAAGAACCAGAACCAACCAGTTCTATAACTCTATAATTAATCTCAAGTTTCAACACAAGGCAGCTCCCAATTGGGAGCAAGTTGGAGCAAATTCATGAACCACCCAACGCTTCATAAAATCTGGCAGTGAAGGTGCAATGAAAATTTCACCCATTTCTTTATGTTTTGGTTAGACCCTGGGACCTGTATGTCACAAGAACTCATGAGGCCCCATGATCAGCTCTTTTGACTTGTGGTAGGGTCCCTCATTCTGGTAAGGTACCAATCTGACACCCTTACCTTACACACAAGGTCTCCTCAAGACCCATGAATTAGACCACTTTTCACTAGGAGTCTGGCAAGGCCTATGTTCAACTCAAATCAAGCATTCCTGTTGGTGCAAAAGTTGAAATCAGCCCCAAGGACTTTACACTAGAAGTCAAGGATGAAATAGCAAAAATGTCTTCAATCTGCCCCAAGTTACTAATAAATTAATGCTGAACTTTATGGCCTTATATTGGCCCCCAGGCTGAAAAAAGGATACCATCGAATTTGGGGGCCAATTTGCAACCCTCGGGGGCCCCAGTGTTTTTTTTTTGTGACGAATTTTCGCAACCTGGTGACAGAAAAAAAAAAGGGCCGGCTGGCGAGTCCAACTATAAAGGGCTCTAGAGACTAGGACACTCTTATTTTATTTTACTTTTTAAAAAACAACTCTATTTGATTTTCAAGTGCTAGAATCTAGTCTCAGCTTCTGGAACAACACTCCAACTGTAGCAATTGATTTGACCATTACCCTGGTACCTTGGCCAATTCCACTCTACTGATATTATTTTCAAAAATGTTGAAATGGAAATGAAAATGAATTAATTATTCAATGACTGTGTGTTGAAATGGCCGAGGTATTACAGTATTCAAAATTAATTAATTATTCAACAAACGTGTGTTGAAATGGCCAAGGTATTACGATATTCATGACAACATGAAAGCAACGTCATCCAGAGCTCCCCAGTCTCAAAAATGTGACACGGCATTATTATCCTTGCTACGGAATTCCAAAAAGCCCATGCAAGGAGTGGGCTTGGGCTTGAGGTTCAGAATGGAATTTATTTTTGTCTCCTGCGGGTCCCAAGACAGGGAATATTGGCTTGATGAGCCTGGAAGCAAACCCCATAAGATTCCCTTGGACATGGGGCTAGACATCTTACAAATTTTGTTAACAACATTGTTGCTTGCTAGTCCCTTGTGACTTGTAGGAAATCCTATGCAACATGCAACTATTTGATTGAGGCAGTCACCAAGTTGTTGTGTATATTAAAAGTTCAAGAGTATCAAATTTCTCCTATTTTGATGGGCTCAGGCTGTCATCAGAGTTCTTAGTACGTGGCATACCGCCCGCCACACCACCAATTGACTCATGTTTGGCAAAATCTTGTCAAAATTATTAACTTTTTGAAAAAGGGGTCCACCGCAGAAGCATTCCCTAAGATTTTGACCAACCTCCTCATCTTAGTTTTTTCTTTCTTTTTGGCTAGTCCTCTTGAGGAATTAATTAGAAAAAGAAGTAATTAATTAATTAGTTGTGGACATGAGTCCTAGGTACTAGGCTAGTACTATATGCGGCATGGGCCTTGATTCTTGATAGTGAGATATGAAAATAAAAAAAGCCAACAAAAGTTGAGTCATGGATTACCAGGAGATAACTTGTGACATACTTTGGGCCCCACTCTGTAGACTCAGTCAGGTTTTGGTCCTGTCTTTTCTCTTCTCTTTCTTTGTTCCTTATTTTCCCCCTTGCTGGGTGATTTGATTAATGGAGTTTGCAAGGGTTTCTTTCACACTTGAAAGGAATACTTGAAAGGAATAGAAGAAGTCTTGATGCCGATGGAAGCCAGGTAGGTCTGTACACACACTGAATACAAGTTAATGAAGTGTGAGTCGTTATCTATATAGCCGGCCACCCCCACTTTGCAATACCTAAATGCTCAAGACCTGCTATTCCAATTGTGAATGTACAGTTTATAGTAACTAAACTATGCTGCACCAACAAACTTACCTCTTCCTAGGGTAGATCGATCAGTGACTGAACACTTACGCACTCAGGGCAGGCCAGATTCAAGGGGAGGGCTTTGTTGTTTCCATTGTCCAAATAAAGCTTGAACCCCTTCTCTTGGCACATCTGACACACTAACAATAATTGAAAACGAATTATAAATTAAAAGTTGTGGCCCCCCGAAGTAAAGGGGGGTCAAGAACTCAAAAAAACAAACCATCAAACATTACTGAGGCCAGATCCTGAACACCCGAAAAATTCCGTGTATGTTGCTATTAGAGTTCAAAGATGATTTGTAAAACTTCAGGTGACATTCCTATAGCATTTTAAATCGTTTTAAATGAATAGAAAATAAGAAAGTTATGAGCTTTAAAACTAGGAGGGGTCCAAAGAGAAGGAAAAAAGAAAAAAAACATGTTTTGTAAATTCCAATTTTATCAGATGTCTCTGAAGAGATTGTTTTGCAAGTTGGAAAGCTTATTTGTCTTGTTATTTTTTAATTAATCCTATTCTTTGCACTTCAAAGATAATTTCTAGCTTGAGTTGGTGCTCCAATAATTTTTTTAATCCCTCAAAATGAAGCTTATATGATGACGATATAAATAAGCGTTTGGTCATAGTCAGGTGATTGGTGATGAGGCAGTCTACCCTACTACCTAGCATTCTTCAAAATCTGGCAAATTTGGGTCATTTTTTTTCCATGAAAAATCCTTTGCATAGAATGGTTGAAACCATAGTTTTCAGGTTGAAATAAGGCAAAAATTCGCCAGTAAAAGAAACAATGATCCCAATATCTGTTTTTGGGATGCTAACTAGCATGGCTGCATTACAAAATTGAAAACAAAAGACTGGTCCACAGCAGTGATTTATTTCAACAAAATTTGTGACTTTTTGACCAGAAAATTGGGAAATTTTTGGAATTAAGATTTTAAGCTAATTTTTCTAATTTTTGGAAAATTTCCCCAAATTTTCAGTATCACACAGTTGGAAAAAAAAAAAGCCCCTGGTGCATAGGGCATAGTAGAACACCAGTCCTTTTTTTTTCACTTTCGCAAAAAGTGCTGGGTGACTAGATTTCCAGGAATATGGCTATAAACATGTTATGGACCATGAAAAAATGGCTATACAACCTGATTGGTGGCGAGGCCACGCCCCCACTCTGGCACCCAGCCACCTAGCCCTGTAGTGAGTAGTGACATACCAAAATTTCATAAATTTTTCTACCTTTTATTCCACTAGTGTAGCCAGTGTGTGAACACATTCTTTATTTTTCACATTCTCAGAATTTGAAAATTTCTAAAATTCGGTAATGTGAACACATTGAGGGCCCAACAGATTTTTCCTTCCCAACCCAATTTGTTTGAATTTTCAGCAACAAAATCCACTCAAAAATCAATATCTTCCACACCTTAGTTCTGAAAATTATGAAATGAACTTTATTAAATCTGACTTGTTGAGGGCTTTCCAACAATATCACGAACACCCCCAAATTCCAATAGAGTTTTCATTTTTTATTCTTTTTAATTTTCATTGAAAAAATGGTTCAATAACCAATAGCTTCCACACCATAGCTCCAAACAGTCTCAAACCAAGTTGGTGCACCCTTACTCATCAAGAACTTTCAAAAGATATGAAGAGTGCAGCATAAAACACTCTGGTTGGGAGATCTCAGCAAACAAAACAAAATAAACTACCTCGCTTCATAGATAGACTAGTGTAGCATGTGCCATTGGCCCAAGTGTGAACACATTGAGGGCTCAACTAAATTTCCTTCCAAACCCAAATTTTGCAATTTGTTTGAATTTCCAGAACAAAAATCTATTAAAAAATCAATTTCTTTCACACCTTAGCTCTGAAAATTTTGAAATAAACTCGGTTAAATCTGACTCACCAAGGTCTTTACAACACCAAGAACACCCCCAAATTCCAACACAGTTTTCAGTTTCAAAGTTTTTACTTAGTTTTTGTTGAAAAAATGGTTCAATAATTAATAGCTTTCACACTGTAGCTCCAAACAGTC
>Ga0116227_10016566_pt1 | contig 10549 bp, 9 predicted proteins | sample S1TSphgellanicum_FD_89693 | JGI IMG/M metagenome (GOLD analysis project Ga0116227, IMG submission 89693) | Host-associated microbial communities from peat moss isolated from Minnesota, USA - S1T2_Fb - Sphagnum magellanicum MG | ecosystem: Host-associated > Plants > Peat moss > Unclassified...
AAAAAAAAGAAAGGAGGTTTTTCCCGGGCCCCGTTGTGGTCCCCCCTTAACCCCCAACAAAACTCCCCGGCCCCAAACCCCGGCCTCCATTCGGGGGGGTGGGGGGGGGGGGGGGGGGGGGGGGGGGGGGGGGGGGGGGAGGAGGGGGGGGGGGGGGAAGGTAGGTGGGAGGTAGGAGGTGGGAAAATTTTGGGGTAGAGAGGAGGTGGGAAAAAAAAAACATGTGGGCAGGGAGGATGGGATTTTTGTTCATCCGCAAAATGGCTTCAACGGGCTCATCCTGAACTGGTGCATTGGTGGCTGCTGGTTCACTCCAGCCCAGTCCAAACACCCAAAAAATCCGTTCCAATCTAAACAGTCTAAACGCTTTCACCAAAAAAACCAGATCACCTAATGTGAAATTGGTTCAATAAGGTAAAACTTCCAAAAGTTGGATCGAATGCGATAGTCACTGTCCCTGTGGGGACAGGGCCCAATAAACTTCTTCTACATGGAAATAGGAGTAATGATAACATGAATTTTTCTTTTTCTTTTTTTTTTCCTAACAAAACCTAGTTGTCTCTTTGTGACTGGTCTTAAATATATCCCAAATTCCAGTACATGCTCAAATGTTCAATTATGAAAAAATTATTTTCTGCTTTCCTCTAGTAGGTACCTCCAAAACCAGAAAAAAAAACATTGCACATTAAGTTTATATATACATATATAGTGGCAATTTTTTTTGAAAAAAATAGTATTAGTCCCTAATACACAAAAAAGGTGCACCCAAAAAATAATTATAATTATACACACGCGCGCGCGCGCGCGCGCGCACACACACACACATATCATATTTTTAAACTTAGAGATCAAAGTATTTCTCTGTAGTGAAGAAGAAAACATCTCTGACAAAAATATGAGAAAAACAAAAAAAATGACCCAAAAAGATAAAATGGAAAATAAACTAAAAATAGAGAAAATTTATGAAGCGGCGGCCACACTGCGGCCTTCTTTCGTTTTTTCCGGGAAAGGGGAAAAATAAGGCTTAAATTTTTTAAAATTTAATCCTTTCTTTTAACGCGTATGCTTTATTTACTTTTTTTACGTTTTAGCGTCGTCGTCTCCAATTCGAAGAAGCTCGCCAAGCGCGCTATCGGGTGCTTACCGAAGGCGACAGCGGCAGCGTCGTCGTCGTTGCGGCGCACTCGCTGTGCGGGTGTAGCAATCGGGTGCACTCGTTTTGCAGCGTGAGCTTCTGCGCAGAAGCGAGAATCCGCCAATTTTGCAGCAATATATTGATCTCCTTTCTTTCAAGCCCAGTGCAACAATGGAGGCACACGAAAGAACCAAAAATTAAAATTGGTGTGTTTTTTTATCATAGCACCTCCTCATCAATATTTCTGTAGTGAGCCTTTATCGATTATGTGCATCGCCCAGAGTTGTGATCTAGTACTTGGATATTGTTTCTTTCTGTGAAGAGCTCTGTCGATTACTGATCTCGTGAGCCTGAGAGACGAGTGGCTAGGTTCCCAGGCGTAGTAAGCTAACTTACGTGCTTTCAACAGAAAAGTGAGGAGGTTTTTTTTCTTCTTTCTTTTTTGATCGGGGATTGGAAGTTGCAATCTCAGATGGAGTCAGTGTCTACGTCCATGCGTGATTCGCTCCGGCAATTTCAATTCCTTTCGGATTTGAAGAACTCTTGTGAACATGCTGTACAAGAATTTTACATTGCGGTGAAGCTGCGAGCATTGAAGTCTTCTCTGTTAGGCGTTCCTTCGCTGCCGCGAAGAAATGGTCGCTTCTCATCTGTAGTGAACGGGATCAAAACGTGGCCGAGACGACCCAGCCGCGGATCGCGAGAACAGTCATCGCCAAACGCGCAACCGGCATCCTCTCCGGCAAGACGTTATCGTCATTGTCGCTCGTTTCCCGCGCCTGGACTCACGTTCGCGCCCTTCAACGCCACACAGTGGCGCAGTAAGTATAGCCCCGACATCCCGAAGGCTTCAAGGCCGACCTCGTTACTTGGAGATGGCGAGGAGGCATTGCCTGTCAGCACGTTGCCTGCATCCCAGAACAAGACTTCTCTTAACATCGCGGTCAGTTCCGACTATGATACGTTTTGGAACGACGTCATGCCCGATCTCCATGATTTTGTGAGGAATGAAGAGTTTGATATATACATGAAGGAGGGAATACAGGAGTGGCAGCAGAGGAGTAATTGCTGCTCAGCACCAGAGATGCCGCAGGGAGATGCCTGGGTTGAGGATCTGCCGGAATTCGTAGGAATTTTGACCTCTTCTTATACTACTTCAGAAACCGAGCGGGAAGGCGCCGGAGATTCATCGGTCGCGACACATTCGGAGAACGAAACTGCAAGCTCTTCTGCAGCATCGGAAGAGCCGGCCGGAGGTCAGCGATTTCACCGTCGGTTCAGGGGAGTCCGGCTGAAAGACAACAAATGGATCTCGGAAATCAGGCCTTCGTGCGCGAAGAGGACAGTGTGGCTGGGCACGTACGCGACGGAAGAAGAAGCAGCCCGCGCATTTGACGCCGGTATATTTTATTACCGAAAATTTACCATTCCCTACAATTTTCCCGATTCTCCTGAAGTGCTTCCGGAAGTGATTCAAGGACCGCAGGAGGTGAGTGCCAAATTCGTGAAGACAGAGGCAAGAAAAAATGCACAGAGAGCGCGGCCATCGCCGGATTCTTCACATCAACTCCTCACGACTGCAATTCAAGAGCAAACCTCCTCATCATCGGGATCGTCCAGGCAATGGTTCAGAGGATGCAGGGGAAGGAAGTCATATTCCCAATGAACACTCTCGAAGGTCGAATCCTTCTTCTTCCACACCAATTTTCCGATTGTAACTATTTCTCCCCCTCTCTCTCTCTCTCTCTCTTTGCTCTTTCTTCTACACACACGGACAGCACCAAATCTGCTTACGGATAGCTTCAACGCTTCTCCAGAATGTGCCATTATTCTCAGTCCCGCCTTCCTTCCTGTACACACACGGACAGCACCAAATCTGCTTACGGATCGCTGCAACGCTTCTCCAAAACGTGCCATTATTCTCATATCGGGACGACGTTCGTGTTCTTGTTTGTGTAAAATACACGGATCTGCTTACGGATCTCTACAACGCTTCTCCAGCGTGTCATTACTCTCAGATCGGGACGACATTCACATTCTTGTTTTGTGTAAAAAAATTTTTTTTTTCCCGCTCCATGGATTTTCTTCTTGAATTCAAGATGTATTATTCAAGGAAGCGAAGAAGAAGAGAGACGCATCAATTAGAGATTGCTCCAGCTCCTATAGAGCAGAAAATAGTGAGCAAATAGATCGATTCTTTCTTTTCTTGTATAGACTGATCAGAATTAGAATTCTTTTGCTGAAGAAATTGTATCATAGTTTGCCTTCTTTCAGCGCAACAGAAATATGCTGAACTTTCGCCACTCTTGTCTGGCTTGTAACTATTCGAGAGGCACACTTGCAAGTAAAATCTGCAATTCTTCAAGATTTTTTGTTGCAACTCTTTTGGCTTTTGATCTTTGTGACTATCTCATGAGATCACAGAGTATGGGGACAGGCAAGACACATCCAGACGAGAGTTCTTTTATTAAGACGTGCAGAAGTTCTACCACAGTGGCCAGAGTTCTTGGTAAGGTTCCGGCGCACCTGAAGATGTTGTTGTTGATGACGATTCTCTCACACTTACCAAGACTGTTTTTTGAGCCCATATGATGCATAAGAAATTTTTTGCAACAGTTTGAGATTGTGGAAGATTGAGATGTGTCCAGCAGCTACTTCGCGATCTCTTGGCAGGCAGGTGCAATTGCTCGACTACCCTGGAATGAGGTGTAGTGGGAATGAGGAGATGTGATGGGAAGAGGTTCACAGGCCATGGAAATGATCAGCATATTCCTCGCTTTTGGAAGCCTGTGTTGAGTCTGCGATAAGCATAACTGAATTTTACAGAACGTGACAGGTGAGAATTATGTTTTGTCAGCAGATCATTCGTCCTTCTGCAGAGCTAGTATGGCTTTTTGGCAGATCGAGTTTTTCTCATCTGCAAATATTATCTTCAAGTCACATGAGGTGTACTGAGAAAGGGAAGATGTGATGGGAGGTTGGCAGGCCATGGAAATGATTAGTATAATACCTGCATTTGGAAGCCTGTGGAGTCTGGGATAAGCAGAACTGAAGCCCACAATGCATCAAAGGTGAGAACTATAGTTTATGAGGCACAGACTACATGTTTGCACATTGTTCAATGTTTCTGCATCCACACCAGTCATGGTTTTATATAACTACACTACAGTTGGAAGAAGCTAGATTGCACTAGCAGTTGGGTAACATAACTGGACAGACAAAATGCATTATTCCCAGACCATTCTTGGGTACTCTTCTAATCGTTTTGAGGATATTAAGTAGGCAATACACTTAACACTGGATCTGTTTGTCTACCCATCTTTGAGATAATAGTGTAATATTGGCTTTCACATTGATCCATAGATCCTAGTTTTAAAGAGAGATGTATGGATTGTGCCAGAGTAATGGGTAGCTAGATTTTTTAGACCTTGCAAGGGCCACATGAAAGAGCGACATTGCAGAGAGGTGAATGAAAACAAAACTCCCAGCAGCTGGTGAAAAAGGTATTGAGTGTAGAGTAATGCCCCAGGGCAGGGGCATCCATCAAATGAGGGGTCTAAGCAAGGTGTAGTTGAGCCTAGCCCCACACTCATGGGTGTTAACCCAGTGTAAAGGCACAAAGAGGAACCATGACTTAAACATTCATAGACTGTTTTTCTAATTCAGGGAATCTGAGAGTTTAGAGGTTAGACAGTTCTAGTTCTTTACATTTCTGGATGAGTTCTACCCAACAGATTACAGTCACCCACAGTTTCTTCATAGCTGAAAATGATGGAATTTATGGCTCACTTTTATGTGCAGACTAAGGAAACAGCAAGATGAGATACAAACTTTAATCACAATGGATGGATGGGGTGATCAAACTTTGGGCAAGAGAACCAGACGGGGGGTGGAAAAAAAATCAGACAAAAGCTGGCAATACGATGGGCACAGTGTGTGAATTAGCAGAAGTTTGCCAAAAGACAGTTGCTCAATGTGGACTAGTGTCATCGTCAACATGGAATACTTTCTTAAATTTCTCATAGAACATCCAAGAAAGGCTGGAAGATGGCATCACCTTCAATTAGCTCACACCAATCCCTCTATAAAAGCCCCTCACCCCTTCTTCATTAAAAATTATCTGGAAGGCATCTAACATGTTTCTCGGTGTTGTCTTCCTTCCAGCTATTGCCCCGACCATCAACCGTTTCCGTGCTACCTCAAATGGAAACATTGCTGCACTTGATGCCAGTCCTGCAACAACAACAACCAACCAAGTGGCACATCATCAGGTAATAGCTCTGCCCCTTATACCAAGTTCAAGCCATCAACAAACAGTTAAAATAGGAAACGTTCCATTAAGAGGAGAATACAATGTTTATCCAAGCCGTTACATAGATGTGGAAGAAAGAATTAGCATTCAGGGTTGTAGGGTGAAGTTTGGAGAGAGATAGATGAAATTGCACCTGCAAAAGCTCCAAATGTAAGTGTTTCTAGATACCCAGCTGCTTTTTGTTGGAATAGTGACGATATGAGCATGTGAGGCTGTCATACACAAAATAATAGGCAGCACAATAGGGCACCAATCCTATGATTGTGGGCACCAGGCCCTTATAAAAAGCTTCTATACCCTCTTCTTGTGTAATCTTCCTGATTGCATGCCACACATTACCATACCCTCCTGGCTGCACTGTAAATCGGTCCTGTGCCCCAATCAGTGCCACCAAACTCCATGTGAGAAATTGGCCTCTTGGGTGCCACCCAATAGAACTTGCATCTGATACACACACACACACACACACACACACACCAAATTCCCAAATTATCTCTCATTGTGCTGTCATATGAACAGCATCTCAATCAATCTCTGGTGCTGTTTTCCATTATGTTCATCCCTTGCTTTAGAATGGGAAAAGCCCATGGGTGGGGAACATTCCAGAAATGTGGAACCATGCTTGACTACTGCCTTATTCTAGGCCCTTTTGATTTCTGGATTGCCCCCCACCTTGAGGCCTACCCTACATGAAATTCCTTACAAGACAAGAAATCAAAAGACTCAAATATTTTTCCTTCTGTAGGTGAACATCCATACCTTGAGCACTTCAACAGGGTAGCATGAGACAGTGCTCACCACACCTGCAACAGCTCCTGCAACCATTGATGGAGAAATCCAGGCCATAGGTACACTCACTGGCTGACAACCCTACAGATTGATTTGAGGGGAGTCTTCAGCTGCAGCCCAACAGTTCCTAGCAGAGGTTAAACATCTTTTCACAGCTTCAAAAGTTAACAACTCGATTGCTTGAAGAGGAGCAGTGCGGAAGGCATTGATGCCATTTCCTTGCCATAAGCCTCGCCATCCACATTGGTACAACACCTCCTTTAGGTTTCCACCTATGCTCCTGGGTCCAACACCTACAATCAATCTCATCCTGCATTACAAAAACAAACATGCACAGATGCAAGAAAAATATCATTTGTGATGTCTACAAGCCATCATTAATGCTTGCTTCTGAAGACAGATTCAGAATCAAACAAATCAAACACAAACCCTTAACCCTTGTGCAAAAATCCCAGCAAAATTACACCAAGAACCAATCCCTACTCACAAAAATGTTTTGTGCTTCTTCTTGCAAACCAAATCATCATTGCACCCACACTTTCAGAATATCCTTGAAGGCGTGTAAACTGTAGCTGCAAAACCCCTGCTCTAAAATCCTCTAATTACTTTCAAGCATTACATTACCATTTCAAGTAAAATGATCCCTGTCACTTGCTCACCAACAGTCCAATGTATGACAAAATGCAAACACATGTACTGATATGGCAAACAAGTAATCACCTTACAGTTTCAAATGGTGCTGTGATACTTTTGGACACAGCTCCTGACAGAGCACCACTTGAAAAGATTCGGAATTCCCTGCTTCTTAATCCCTCCTACTCAACAAAACAGAAACCTATTGTCAAAAGTATACCAGACATTTAGGGTTAGAACAGTTGAGGGGGACCATTGTGGAAAATTTTTGGTATTGGAAGGAAGGAAGGAAGGAAGGAGGCCACATGCATCCAGATTCTCTTTAGAACAGTGCTATGAAAAGATACAAAAGTGAACGGCATTTGCTGATATGCAACTATGAACATTTCTAGCCTATGTAGGAAATATAGTGCAATGATGCCAGCAATTAAAGAGAGGAAAGACATGGATTGATGATGAGAAAAATGTTACTAGTATACTGTAGCAAATTTTATCACTGCCATTTGATTGTTGCATATTTGCACTTCCCTCCACAATTGTGCAATTTTTTTCATATCCCATTTGTAGAAGAAGATTACCTTCAATCCACAACCCATCCCCCTGCCACCAGCACCTGCTTTCCAAAAGTGATTGTCAGACCACAACCTCCATAACAGTAGTACCTCCAGAGTCTAGCATCAGCTCACTTCTCTCCACTCTTCAACCAAAAACATGTGTACCCTTTTGCAGTGATTGTCAGGATAATTCTAAACATGCTAGTGGCAAGAGACATAACTGAAGAACACAACAATGGAGAACAAAAGAAGAAGAAGAACCAACCATAAAAGCAACGTTTTGCTATCAGAAAAGAGTTTTGGGTGACAACCCACTTGTCCACAGTAGGAGCAATTGAAGAAATTCACATCATCTAGAGTTTAGACCGTCTCCAGTGTTTAGAGCATCTCCATCCACACCACCAACACGACACCCTCATCATGTTTTCTGAACTAAATTGAGTTTTTTCTTTCCAGAAGCTTATTATTTTTTTAATTTCAATTGTTTGGACATTTGCACATTTTTTCTTTCGAATTTGATCTTTTGAAATTAGATGTTGGGTGAATGCATGGTATTGTGGTTCATTTTGTGTGTCACTCTATAAGTTATCCTTGGTTTGAACGTTTATGATAAAATATATATGTTTAAATTATCAATTGATTATTTTAAGATTAACAACTTGATTATTAATACATATGTACAAAAAAAATTTAAATGTACATTCATTTTTAATAATTCAATCAAAAATATGAACTGCCTAGTTGATTGGAATGAAATAAGATCAAGAAGTTGACATTGAATTTCATTTCAGATTATTTATAGTGATTCAATATATGATATAATTTGACATAATAAACTCATATGTGAAAATCTTTTATTCAAAACTTGAGCCAAAATTAAGTTATGGACTTTTAAATTTTCAAAATTAGAACTTTTTTTACATAAGTCTCTATGAGTTCTAATTTTTTTCAGTTTTGAATTTTTTTCCTATAACAAATGGCATGAAATATCTACCTAGACAACCTTTCATATTGTGTTTATTAGTTTAAGCCATTATGTAATCCCTCATTTAATTAATGATATAATATTAAACAACCATTTTAACCCTACCGAATGGATTTTTATGGAATGTTTTATTTGCCAAAATTGAGCCATCATACCATACATTCATTTGTTGGTGTTTTGTTTTTGTGGAATTAGGTTTTGTTGTTGTGTATGTTTATGTAATGGTTGAAGACAACATTGTTGTTGTTAAATGTGTCAACGACATTGATGACGAACTTGCTTGTGATGCGAACATGAACCCAACTTTTAACAATTCGACTGTTGGAAACATCCACCTACACTGTGATGATGACTTATTAGAAAATGATGAATAATTATTGAAACTCAAATTAAGAACTAGAAAACACTCAACATGAAAGGGGGTTCTTTCTTGTCAATGACGACATGTTTGTTGATCTTGTGAACCCACAAATGTTGAGATGTATCATTTGCACATTTCACCAAGTAATTAATAACATTTTAAACCAAAATTATGTTTTTTGCAAGGGGCTCACTAAATATCGTAAAGCAAACGATGTTACTTTTGTGAAAATTCATGTTGATTCTACACATTTTCGTTTGATTGCAAAAGAAAATTGATACTAATTAAAAAATCTATGGTTGTGCATGTTGATTCAAATCATAGTCAATAGTTAAGGAAGAATATGGGCTAGGCCATTTGGGTCAGCAATCATTGCATTTTTTTGGTTCGACCAATCCTTACAAACATGGTAATGAATCACAACAAAGGTTTCTTGAAGACTTTGTGCTTCATATTTGCAAAGGTATAGGCTTCTTTCCACATGTGAAAACATCTATTTATGTAGGTTAATCTTTTACCAATGTCCTCACTTTGTTTTTGCATCTTGTTCAATTTTTGTGGAAAATTTGTTACCTAAAATGGTCCAAAAGACCATGGACTTGCATGTGTTGCCTAAGCTTGAAAGTACAACCACAATTTTTGTTAACATTAATCTCTAGATGTCTAAAGGTGGTGTAGACATATTTGCATTGGTCATTAATTATTTGGATGAAAGCTAGACCCTTAGGCATGTTAGTGTGGGATTGTTTGAAGTGCACGAAACAACTAACAACACCATGGCGTTGCAACTCCAAGCATTGTTGGAAAATTTTGGACTAATCCACCATGTGATTGCTTTTGTGGAAGATGAAGGCAACAACTTGGCATCTATGGCTATAACATTATGACCTATTATTGATTGTGAATCTTTGAAGTCAATGTGGGTTTATGAAGGTATTTGTTTTGGGCATATGATGTCTAAGGTGTGTCAATATGGAACAAATGATGATCAAGTTTTTATGGGTTTGACTTTGGTGACTTTGAAAGAAGTTCAAGTTAGTTTGCATAAAACAATTACATGGACGAAAAAATGAAGGAAAGGATAGTAAGAATAGGAAAATGCATACATTGAAAAGTGGGAAATGACATCAAGTTGAAAACTCCTATCAAAAAAGAGGTCTACCAACAAAATTATAATGTTTGACAATTCATGGAATCGAAAAAAAAAGAAAAACATAAACAATGGTAGTTATTGTCTTCTTTTTCTTTGCCTCTGAAACAAAGGAGTGATGGTGTTTTGGGAAAAAATTTCCCCTCCCAATTGTTAGTGTGCCATTTCCACACAAAATGTCCAAATCTATTTATTTTTCTTTAATTGATGTTCATACTCACACATGAGCTCACACAATTGATGAAATCGAAAATAAAATAAAATAAAATAAAAATTTATAGTTGTTGTTGTCCCACTTTTTTCTGCCTATAGAATTAGGGAACGATAATGTTTCGAAAAAATCATGAAACAAATGAGGCTCATCAAAACCTGATTATTTTTGTTATTTACAAGCACAAGATGGAAAATTAATACCAAAAAAACCCACCCTATTTTATTTTATTTTGAGATTTTTTTGTCATTATAAATAGCAATTAGAAAAGGAAGGAAAGAAAATAAGGAAGAAGAAAAAGAAGACAAAATTATTTTTTTTTAAATTTAAAAAAAAAAAAAAAAAAAAAAAAAAAAAATAAAAAAAAAAAAAAAAAAAAAAAAAAAAAAAGAAGAAAATTTCAAAACAAAAAAAAAAAT
>Ga0116227_10016567_pt1 | contig 10548 bp, 6 predicted proteins | sample S1TSphgellanicum_FD_89693 | JGI IMG/M metagenome (GOLD analysis project Ga0116227, IMG submission 89693) | Host-associated microbial communities from peat moss isolated from Minnesota, USA - S1T2_Fb - Sphagnum magellanicum MG | ecosystem: Host-associated > Plants > Peat moss > Unclassified...
AAAACGCTGATCACGGCACCGCAGTAGACGATGGTCGAGGCCCAGCCCAGGCCGGCCCTGGCCGCCACATCGGTGAAGGGGGCGGTGCTCTTGCCGAGCGTGTCGCTGTCGTCGCCCATGCCCAGCACCATGAAATACGCCATCAGCGTGAAGAAGATGCCGGCGAACGCCGCGCAGCCGATGACCGAGCGCGGGATGTTGCGCGCGGGATTGGAGGATTCCTTCGCCAGAGTGGCGGAGCTCTCGAAGCCGACGAAACTGAAGATCACGAAGGGCAGCGCCGAGAAGACCCCTCCCCATTTTAGGGAGGAGACGTCTAGTTGCACCCGGTCCACGACCGTGCCATGCACGTGTACGAACAGCGCGGTGATCGCGATGATGATGCTCAGTGAAATGATCTCCATGACGAGACCGGCACGCGAGGAGAGTTTGATGTCGCGGTACGCGCCGAACGTGACCGTAGCGATGTACACCAGCATCACCAGCGCCTTGGCCCATTCGGACAACGACAGGTGCATTACCTCGAGAAGATCACCGAGAAAAATGATGAAGGCGAGGGACGTGGATATGGCAGTGAACATGTAGGCGCTGATCATGGCCCAGCCCGCCAGCGCACCGGTAAACGCGCCGAAAGTTCGCCCGACGTAGACGAAGTAGGAGCCGGCTTCGGGATGGCGTGCCGCCAGTACTCCAACGCTGGCCGCCACGATGACGACGCCCAGCGTGCCCAAGAAGTAGGACATCCAGCAGCCGACTCCGGCCAGACCCGCGACCACCGTGATGTTCAGGGCAGGCGTCAGCGTGGGTCCGACCGCCGCCAGGGACTGGCCGATTGCGTCCACCAGCGACAGCGCTCCCGAGCGCAGCCGCGGCACGATGCTCTCGCCGACGATCTCAACGGGCGCTACGCTCATCCACTACTCCGTGATTGGGTGGGGGAAGTACATTCCTAACATGGCAGGCTGCGGAATTCACCTGGGTCACGGTAATCCGTGGGCAACGGGCTTACAATCACCCGATGTCATGCACTGATCGCAGGTATCCCGAATGGTGAGCAGCCGCCAGACGCGGATCAAGAACACCTTCGCCGAAACCCGCTTGTTCACGATTCGCAGCATCGTGGCCGGCGTGGTCGCGGCCGTGCTGCTGCTGTCGGTGGCCGGCCGCCTGTTTTACCTGCAAGTGCTGAAGTACGAATACTATTCCACGCTGTCATTGGGCAACAATATCCGCAATGAGCCCATTCCTCCCAGCCGCGGACTGATTCTCGACCGCCACGGCGTGGTGCTGGCGGACAACCTGCCGGCGTTCAATGTGGAACTGGTACGCGAGCAGGTGGGCGACAACAAGGCCCTCGATGCCACGCTGGCGCAGCTGGTGAGCATCGGGCTCCTGCGCAGCGAAGAGGTCGGCGGCATCAAGCGCACCATCCTGCTGCACAAGGTCTACGAAAGCGTGCCGGTGAAATTGCAGCTGAACGAGCAAGAGATGGCGATATTCGCCATTCACCGCTATCAGTTCGCGGGCGTCGACATTCGCACGCGCCTCGCGCGGCATTATCCGTTCAAGGAGATGGCGGTTCATGCCATCGGCTACGTCAGCGCCATCAATGAACAGGACATGAAGCAGATCGACAGCGCCGAATATGCGGGCACCAGCCTCATCGGCAAACTCGGCGTCGAGGGCGCCTATGAAGCGCAACTGCACGGCAAACCCGGCTTCCGCGAGATCATGGTGAACGCGGCGGGTCGCCCGGTCGAACGCCAGGGGGAGTACGCGCCGCAACTCATCGCGCGGCCGCCGGTGGCTGGCGAGGACCTCTACCTTGGGCTCGACATGAAGGTGCAAAAGGTCGCGGAAGAGGCGCTGGCGGGCAAGCGCGGTTCAGTGGTGGCGCTCGATCCGAAGACCGGCGATGTGATTGCACTGGCCAGCACCCCGGGCTTCGATCCCAACGATTTCGTGCGCGGCCTCTCGGTGGCACCATACTGAGCATTGAAGAACGACATCGATGTGCCGCTCCTGAATCGCGCGCTGCGCGGCGCCTATCCGCCCGGCTCCACCGTAAAGCCACTGTACGCCTTGGCCGCTCAGAAATACGGCATCTACACGCCGCAGCAGATTCAGTATTGCCCGGGCTACTTCACGCTGCCGGGCAGCCCCAACAAGTATCGCGACGACGAAGTGCATCATGATGTGGACATGCGCAGCGCCATTTCCCGCTCCTGCGACGTTTATTTCTACAGACTCGCCGAGAAAATGGGCATCGATCGCATGCACGAGTTCATGAGTGCCTTCGGCTACGGTGATTTGACCGGCATCGATATTCCCGGCGAGAAACCCGGACTGTATGCGTCTCCCGAATGGAAGCGGCGCGTGTTCAAGCGCAAGGCCGACCAGGTATGGTTTCCCGGCGAGACCGTCAGCATGGGCATAGGCCAGGGGCCGATCACCGTCACGCCGCTGCAGCAGGCGCATTTCGCCGGCGAAATTGCCGAACGCGGCCAGATCGTGGCCCAGCCGCGTCTGGTGGCCGCCACGCGCGCGCCGGGTTCGCTCGAGGTCGTGCCGCGTGCGCCGGTGCTCGAGAAGCCCGTCGATATCGCGACCGCCGAGCAGTGGAAAGTGGTTTTCGACGGCATGGAGGGCGCTGTCGGACCGAGCGGCACCGCGCACGTGGCGGGTGCCGGCGCCAAATACAAATGGGCCGGCAAGACCGGCACGGCGCAGGTCGTGACCGTCAAACAGACCGAAAGCACGAAGCACAAGAACGAGGATGAACGCAAGCGCGAACACGCCTGGTTCATTGCGTTCGCGCCCGCCGACGACCCCAAGATCGCAATATCGGTGCTGGTCGAGAACGCGGGCTTCGGCGCCACCGCAGCGGCTCCCATCGCGCGCAAGGTCATAGACGCTTATCTGTTGTCCGACACCCCGACGGGAGAAATCGGGCCACCGGCGGGCGAAATTGGGCCCGTGAACAACTGATGACCGAGGCGATGCATGTGGTGCTGATCGTCGAGGACGATCCGGCGCTGCAGAACATCCTCAGGCTGCTGTTCGAGGCCAACGGCTTCCGCGTCGTGTTGGCCGCCACGGCGGCTCGCGGTGAGCAAGATGCCAAGCTGCACCGCCCCGACATCACCATCGTCGACTTGGGGTTGCCCGACCGCGACGGCCTCGGCGTGATCACCGCGATCAGGGCCTGGTCGCCGATGCCCATCGTGGTGTTGTCGGCCCGCACCGCGGAGGCGCAGCGCCTCGCCGCCTTCGAGAACGGTGCCGATGATTACGTGATCAAGCCCTTCAGTGCGCCCGAGCTGTTGGCGCGCGTGCGGGCCATCCTCCGCCGGCATGTGCGCGGCGAGCTGCCGATGGCCGTGCTCAAGCTCGGGGCCGTGTCGGTCGACTTGAGCCGGCGTGTCGCTCATCGCGACGACGGCCGGGAAGTGCGTTTGACGCCCTTGGAGCATCGCATCCTGGAGACCCTCGCGAGGCATGCCGGGCGCATCGTCACGCATGCGGCGTTGCTCAAGGCGGTTTGGGGTCCGAATCGCGACGACTCGCGCGCGCTGCGAGTCTATATCGGCAGTCTGCGGCGCAAGCTCGAGCTGGAAGCCAGCCGCCCCAAGCACATCGTCACCGAGCTCGGTCTCGGCTACCGATTGGTCATCGAGCCTGCTTAGCACCATTTTTTAACACTGCCCGGTATATCAGCGCGGGGTTTCGACGCCTAGAATTTTCGCGCCATGGATCTGCTCTACCTCGCCGTCATCCTGCTGCTGCTCCTTGCAACGTGGGGCCTGGCGGTGGCCATCGACCATATCGAGGACGAAAAGTGAGCGCCAGCTACCTTTGCGGGGGCCTGTTGGCTCTGCTCATCTTCGGCTACCTGCTCTACGCATTGATCAGGGCCGAGCGTTTCTGACTTGGGAGCTGCAATGAAGTTCGCCGCTCTTTTTATACTCTGCGTCGGCACGGCGTTGCTGTGCATCAAGCCGCTCGGCATCTATATCGCCGATGTCATGGAAGGCCGCAGCAATACCGCCACCCGCTTGGGGTCTCGAGTGGAACGGCTGCTGTATCGGTGCTGCGGAATCGACAGCACGGTGGACATGACGTGGCTGCAATACGCCAAGGCGCTGCTGCTGTTCAATGCCATCGGCGCGCTGTTCGTCTATGGGCTGCAGCGGCTGCAATCCTGGCTGCCGCTAAATCCGCAACATTTCGCTGCCCTGAGTGCCGACTCCTCGTTCAATACTGCCATGAGTTTCGTCACCAACACCGACTGGCAGGGCTATGCCGGCGAATCCGCCATGAGCAACCTGACGCAGATGGCCGGGCTCACGGTGCAGAATTTTCTATCCGCGGCCACCGGTATCGTGGTCGCGATCGCCTTGGTGCGCGGCTTCGCGCGGCATGGCGCGAAAGGGATCGGCAATTTCTGGGTCGATATCGTGCGCTCGTCGCTGTATCTGCTGCTGCCACTGTCGCTGATCCTCGCGTTGGTCTTGGTCAGTCAGGGCGTGATCCAGAACTTGGACGCTTTCAAGGAAGCAACCCTGGTCGAAACGCTGCACTTCGATCAGCCGAAGAGCGATGCGCATGGCGATGCGCTCAAGGATGCAAGCGGCAACCCCATCACCGAGCCTGCCGTGACGCGGACTCAGACCATCCCGATGGGACCCGTTGCCTCGCAGGAATCGATCAAGGAGCTGGGCACCAACGGCGGTGGTTTCTACAACGCCAACTCGGCGCATCCTTTCGAGAATCCCACGGCGCTATCCAACGCGATCGAGATTGCCGTCATTCTGCTCATCCCGTTTGCCCTGACCTACACCTTCGGCCGCATGGTGGGCGATACCCGCCAGGGCTGGGCCTTGATGATTGCCATGCTGGTGTTGTTCGGCGCGCTCGCATCGAGCGCTTATGTCGGCGAGCAGCAGGGCAATCCGCTCATCGCGCAGCACGGCGTCGATCAATCGCCGACCCAGTGGCAGGCCGGCGGCAATATGGAGGGCAAGGAGACGCGTTTCGGCATCGCCGGCTCGACACTGTTCGTCGCCGCCACCACCGCCACCTCCTGCGGCGCCGTGAATACCATGCACGACTCGCTGCTGCCCATGGGGGGCTTCGTTCCCTTGTTCCTGATGCAGCTCGGCGAGCTGGCCCCGGGCGGTGTGGGCACGGGTATCTACACCATTTTGATCTTCGCGATTCTCGGCGTGTTCATCGCCGGACTCATGATCGGCAGAACGCCGGAATATCTCGGCAAGAAGATCCAATCGCGAGAAATGAAACTCGCCTCGATCTTCATTCTCACGACACCGATCTTGGTATTGCTGGGCACCGCCGTCGGCGTCATGACGCAAGCCGGCACCGCGGGCATCGCTAATCCGGGGGCACATGGCTTCAGCGAAATTCTCTATGCCTTCAGTTCCGCCGGCAACAACAACGGCAGTGCTTTCGCGGGACTCACCGTCAACACACCCTTCTACAACGCGGCACTCGGCATCGTCATGTGGCTGGGGCGCTTCTGGCCCATCGTCGCGGCGCTCGCGATCGCGGGATCGTTGGCGGCCAAGAAGCGCATTCCGGTGAGCGAGGGCACCATGCCCACGCATGGACCCCTCTTCATCGCCCTGCTGATCGGCACCATCATCTTGATCGGCGTGCTCAACTACGTGCCGGCCCTGGCCTTGGGTCCCGTGGTCGAGCACTTCCAGCTGACCGCCCGTTGACCGGCGACTCATTGAGATCCACATGACCCGTACACCGCTGCCGCTGCTCGACAAGAAACTGTTGATTCCCGCACTCGTCGAGACGCTGAAGAAGCTCGATCCGCGGCTGCAGAGCCGGAATCCCGTCATGTTCGTGGTCTACGTTGGGACGCTCGCGACCTTGGTGCTGTGGGTGCAGGCGCTGCTCGGCCATGGCGAAGCGTCCGCCGGTTTCATTTTCTCGATCGCGGTGTGGCTGGCCTTCACCGTGCTATTCGCGAATCTGGCGGAGGCCTTGGCGGAGGGCCGCAGCCGCGCGCAGGCCTCGGCGCTGCGCAACATGCGCCAGACCGTGCTCGCGAAGCAGATCATCGATGCTTCGCTGCGCCGGCGCGATACGCGCCAGGTGAAGGCCGAGGATCTGCTGAAGGGCGACATCGTCCTGGTCGAGGCCGGCGATGTGATCCCGGTCGACGGCGAGGTGATCGAGGGTGCCGCCTCGGTCGATGAAAGCGCGATCACCGGCGAATCCGCACCCGTGATCCGCGAATCGGGAGGCGACTTCTCTTCGGTCACCGGCGGCACCAAGGTGCTGTCGGACAGCATCATCGTGCGGGTGACGGTGAATAGCGGAGAAACCTTCCTCGACCGCATGATCGCGATGGTGGAGGGCGCCAAACGCCAGAAGACACCGAACGAGATCGCGCTCACCATTTTGCTGGTGGCGCTCACCATCGTATTCCTGATCGTCATCGTGACGCTGCTGCCGTTCTCGATTTTCAGCGTGAGCGTGGCCAAGGCGGGAACGCCGATCACCCTCACCGCGCTGATCGCGCTGCTGGTCTGCTTGATTCCGACCACCATCGGCGGTCTGCTCTCCGCCATCGGCGTGGCCGGCATGAGCCGCATGATGCAGGCCAATGTCATTGCGACCTCGGGCCGTGCGGTGGAAGCCGCCGGCGATGTCGACATTTTGCTGCTCGACAAGACCGGCACGATCACGCTCGGCAACCGCCAGGCGTCGGTGTTCCTGCCCGCACCGCTCGTTAGCGAAACGGATCTGGCGGACGCGGCGCAGATGGCGTCGCTCGCCGACGAGACGCCGGAGGGGCGCAGCATCGTGGTGCTCGCCAAGGCCTTGTTCAACATTCGCGAGCGCGACATCAAGGCGCTGGACGCAACCTTCATCGCATTCTCCGCGCAGACCCGTATGAGCGGCGTCGACCTGGGAAGCCGCCAAATTCGCAAGGGCGCCGCCGATGCGATCAAGAATCACATCGCCAAACTAGGCGCAGTATTTCCGCCGGCCGTGTCCACCATAGTGGATACGGTAGCGCGACGGGGCAGCACACCGTTGGTGGTTTGCGATGGCTCGAAGGTTCTCGGCGTCGTGGAACTCAAGGACGTCGTCAAGGGCGGCATCAAGGAACGCTTTGCCGATCTGCGTCACATGGGCATCAAGACCATCATGATCACGGGCGACAATCGCCTCACGGCGGCGGCGATCGCCGCCGAGGCGGGAGTCGATGACTATCTGGCGGAGGCGACTCCCGAAGCGAAACTCAAGCTCATTCGCAAACATCAGGCCGAGGGGCGCTTGGTGGCGATGACCGGCGACGGCACCAATGATGCGCCCGCGCTGGCGCAGGCCGACGTCGCGGTGGCCATGAACACGGGCACGCAGGCAGCCAAGGAAGCCGGCAACATGGTGGACTTGGATTCCAATCCAACCAAGCTCATCGAGATCGTGGAGACGGGTAAGCAAATGCTGATGACGCGCGGTTCGCTGACCACCTTCAGCATCGCCAACGACATTGCCAAGTACTTCGCCATCATCCCGGCGGCATTCGCCACCACCTATCCAGCACTCGGCGCGCTCAATATCATGCGCTTGACGACGCCGAACTCGGCGATTCTGTCCGCTGTGATCTTCAACGCGCTCATCATCGTCTTGCTGATTCCCCTGGCGATCAGGGGCGTAAAATACCGGGCGCTCGGCGCCGGGCCGCTGCTGCGCCGCAATTTGGCCATCTACGGGCTCGGTGGAATCATCGTGCCGTTTCCGGGTATCAAGTTGATCGACATGGGCCTGACGGCTGTCGGCTTTGCGTGAGGATGATGTAATGCGCTACTTCCGCCCCGCCTTGAGTCTCGTGGTCATCATGACGCTCGCCTTGGGGGTCATCTATCCCCTGCTGGTCACCGGCGCGGCCAAGCTGGTTTTTCCAAATCAGGCCTCGGGAAGTCTCGTGCATGAAGGTAATGCCTTGGTTGGCTCCAAGCTCATTGGCCAGCACTTCTCCGAACCCAAATATTTCTGGGGGCGGCCGTCGGCTACCGCGCCTCAAGCCTACAATGGCGCGGCGTCGGGAGGGTCCAATTTGGGTCCGCTGAACCCGGCGTTGCTCGATCAAGTGGATGCGAACATCAAGGCGCTGCGTGCCGTACAGCCTCAGGAAACCAACTCCGCATCAACCCCCGTGCCGGTGGACCTGGTCACCGCCTCGGCCAGTGGCTTGGATCCGCACATCAGCGTGGCCGCCGCGAAGTATCAGGTCGCGCGCGTGGCCCAGGCACGCCGCATGACGCCGGCCGCGGTCGAGGCCCTGATTGCGCGGTTCGAGACCGAGCCATTATTGGGCGTGATCGGCGAGTCGCAAGTCAACGTGTTGGAACTCAACAGGGCTCTCGACGGCGCCAGGGATGAATGACGACGAGCGCATCGTTGCCCACCGCCTCGACCCCGACGAATTGCTGACGGACCTCGAACGCAGCGAGGCCGCGCTGCACCGGGGCCGACTCAAGATTTTCTTCGGCGCATCCGCCGGCGTGGGCAAGACCTACACCATGCTGGAAGCGGCGCGCAGTGCACGCGCATCCGGTGCCGATGTCGCGGTCGGCTACGTCGAGCCGCACGGCAGAATCGAGACCGAGCGACTGCTCGTTGGCTTGGAACAGCTGCCGTTTCTGCAGGTTCGCTATCGCGGCATCGTGCGGCGCGAATTCGACCTCGACGCGGCGCTCGAGCGGCATCCCGCGATCCTGCTGGTCGATGAGCTGGCGCATTCCAATTTGACCGAAGGCGAGCCGAAGCCGCGCCATGCCAAACGCTGGCAGGACATCGAAGAGCTGCTCGCCGCCGGCGTGAATGTCTGGACGACGGTCAATGTGCAACATCTGGAGAGCCTGAATGACGTGATCGCCGGCATTACCGGCGTACGGCAGCAGGAGACCATACCCGACCGGATCTTCGACCAAGCCGACGAAGTCGAGCTCATCGATCTGTCTCCGGGCGACTTGCTGGAGCGCCTCAGGGCCGGCAAGGTATATGGCGCCGCGCAGGCTGCCGCCGCCACGGAAAGATTCTTCCGCGAGCCGAATCTATTGGCTTTGCGGGAGCTTGCGCTGCGGCGTACCGCGGACCGCGTCGACGCGGCGGCGCGTGCCTATGGCAATCGCGAGCGTATATCGAAGCCCTGGCTGGCGCGCGATCGATTCTTGGTGGCCGTGACGCTGGACGATCAGGCGGAACAGTTGGTGCGCGTCGGCAAGCGCTTCGCGGACGCCTTGGACGCCGAGTGGCTGGTCGTGACGGTCGAGACCGCCGCCATGCTGAAACTCGGCGAGCAGGCGCGAAATCGCCGCGTCGACATTCTGCGGCTCGCTGAATCGCTGGGCGCGCAGACCGTCACGCTGGATGGCTCGTCCGCGTCGGCGGCACTGATCGAATATGCGCGTCTGCGCAATGTCACGCGCATCGTGGTGGGCGAACCGAAGCGCTTCGGTCTGCTTGCCGTTTTCAGGCCCTCGACGACGACCAAGCTGGTCGAGGCGAACGGCGGTTTCGACGTGTCCGTCATCTCACGGCGTGAGACGTCCTCGAAGATACGCAGTTCCCGCGAAGAAACCGGCCCGCGCGACATCAAATGGTCGCTGTATTGGGCGGCCGCCGGCATCACGGTCGCCTGCACGCTGCTCGCGGCGCCGATGTATTCGCATATCGACCTCACCAACCTGGTCATGGTGTACCTGCTGGGCACCACCATCGCCGCCCTGCGGCTCGGGCGCGGTCCGGCCAGTTTGGCCGCCATCGCCAATGTCGTTGCCTTCGATTTCTTCTACGTGCCGCCACGCTTTTCATTTGCCGTATCGGATTTCGAGTATCTCGTGACTTTCGCCGTGATGCTGTCCGTGGCGCTGATCATCGCCGGTCTGGCGGCGAGCGTGCGCGCACAGACGCGCGTGGCCGGCGCACGCGAACGCCGCACCGCATTGCTGTACGGCATGAGCCGCGAGCTGGCCGCCAACCGCGGCTTCGAGGACCTGGCACGGGTTTCGGTCAAACACGTGGCGGAAACCTTCGCCAGCGAGGCGGTGGTTCTGGTTCCCGATGCGGCCGGACGGTTGCACCATCCACGCAGCCCGCCCCTGCCGGCCTCGTTGTTGCATGTCGATTTGTCCGTGGCCCAGTGGGTATTCGATCATGCCGTACCGGCGGGGCTTGGCACCGATACGTTGCCGGCCAACTCCGCGCAGTACCTGCCGTTGCGGGCGGCGACCAAAACCTTGGGTGTGCTGGCGGTCGCACCGTCGCAGCGTCGTCGCTTGCTGCTGCCCGAGCAGCGGCACCTGCTGGAAACCTTTGCCGGCCAAATTGCGCTGGCGATGGAACGCGCCGGGCTCGCCGAGGAAGCGGAGACGGCGCGCGTCACGGCCGAAACGGAAAGTCTGAGGAACACGCTGCTGGCGTCCATTTCGCATGATCTACGCACGCCGCTCGCGGTGATCGCGGGCGCCAGCAGCGCGCTCAACGATCCTACGATGAGCT
>Ga0116227_10016568_pt1 | contig 10548 bp, 7 predicted proteins | sample S1TSphgellanicum_FD_89693 | JGI IMG/M metagenome (GOLD analysis project Ga0116227, IMG submission 89693) | Host-associated microbial communities from peat moss isolated from Minnesota, USA - S1T2_Fb - Sphagnum magellanicum MG | ecosystem: Host-associated > Plants > Peat moss > Unclassified...
CTAACCTTCTTGTGGTTGGTTTTGGATGCAGATTCAAGCTTGATCTTCTAGTCCATCTTCCTAGTCTAATCCTGGGACTTCTAGCATGCCCCTCTACCCCTCTTTAGTGCTAGAAGTTGGGAGCGCCCCTCAAGTCCCAACTTTCCACAACTCAACATAGTTTTGGATCCTCAAGTGGGTTCAACCTGGGACTTGAGAGTGCGTCACTATAGATCACCAATCATTTAAAGTATTACTCATATCACATATGTTATCCAAATTTGGCTTGCCTTAATTCTTTAAAAAGATATTTACAAGGCACACCTTCCTACCAAATTTTTAAATCTACACCCAAACCAATAAGAAGTTGCGTTACCAAACCTGAGAGAGTTTCACACAGGTAGAAAATTCAATTTCGTTGCAGACCACCAATCACTTAAAACATTACTCCTATCACATATGTTGTCTAAATCTAGCTTGTTTTAACTCATTAGAAAGCTATTTATGAAGCACACCTTCGTACCAAATTCTAAAATCTACACCCAAACCAGTGAGAAGTTGTGCTACCAAACTTGAAAGGGTATGTGAAATTTCTCTAAGATTTCAAGATCCCCATACTATCCCTAATGCGCTTCCAAGGTCGTAAATAGACTCAAATGTAAATCTAACGTGAAAACATCAGAAGAATAAGGAGTCGAACCATGCTCCCTGGTTTGTAGCATTTTGGGGGTAGAAGGGCATGTTGGAGCTCCAAAATGGGGACTAGGAAGATTGACAAGCAACTCAATTATTCACACGGACTTGCACAAACTAAGCAACAAGTTGGTTAGTGCATAGTTGGAGCACTTTTCGTGCATGATTGAATCACGGGCAAACACAGACTCACAAGATTCACCACGGCCCAGATTTGGGGGAAGCCACCACCTTCCCCCTTATAGTATACTCCGTTCCTGGTCACGGGCCAACACCCAAATGGCATTTTGTCCTGGGACTCCCAAGTGGGAGTTTCGAAATTTACAAAATTGGGACTTTCACAACTTTGGAGGCCCATAACTTTGTGTGGAGACCTCTGATTGAGGTGAGATCTAAAGCAAAATTATAGCCCCTATTAAGGGCTTTCCAATGATATGTGGCACACCACCTACACGCAAGGAAATCGGGGAGATTCTTGATTTTTAGTGGTTGGGAGTCAAAGTGGCAATTTGACTCCCGGCCCTTTTGTTGACCATAACTTGAGTTTTATGTACCCAAATGGGTCATACAAGATCATTTTACATATCTACGTTCCAAGATATTTTCAATAATATAAGAAACTTCTCAATCCAATGATTTTTGACCCCTAAAATTACCCTTTGAAAATTTGGGAATCCATTGGGATTCCCACTCCCAAAGTGGGAACTCATTTGGGAGTGTGGGGGTTCATTCTTTCAACTCTCTTGCATTCTCGGGAGCATGAAATGTAACTCTCACACCTTTGCAAGCCCTTGCCTTGGTCACAAGCCCAAGGTTAAGGTTACTACAGTCCCTATTCACTTCCATTTTTTCAAAAGTATTACAAACATCCAATCTACTCTCGTTCTTTGCACCATCTACTAAGACTAATCATTCTTCTCCTCGCAACGAAAGTTGTGGGAACAAGTATTTTCAGGATTTGACTCGAAAATCATGTCCATAAGAAAGAACCTCAAATTATTTGAATTCGCCCTTTAAAGAGAATGAGAAGGAAGGAAGTCAAAGAAGATCTCAACTCAATGGCCAATGGAAGGTTCCATTGCTTAGAGGCCGATGGAAGGAAAAGAATAAACACCTTTTCCTTTTTTCCCATTTTCCCCCCAATAAATTCTACTTAAAGTTTCATTTTTTCCATTGATTTTAAGATTTTACTTACTGTGGTTCTAAGCGTTACTTACGCATTTCCTTCCTTTTCCTTGATCTATAAATTACAACCGCACATCTTGATGTAATAAGTCCTCCACATATTCATTGTCGATTCAATTTTGATTGAAAAAAGTCGTTTCCTTTCCTTGAAATTATGGCATCAAGTATGGCCATGTCTTATGGGCCTCAAGCTGCAGAAATGAATGAAAAATCGGCTCCGAAGTCATCTCTAGATTTGACATTGACATAACATCCTCATGATGAAGATTTTGAACCGCGTAAGGTGTGTCCTTGTCTTGAAGTTGATCCCCCTTCAAGCTTGGTATTATCACATTTCTCCAAATTCTTGCACCCTAGTGATTTTGTTGTAAGTTGACCCCATTTTTGTGATGAACCTAAAATCGTCTGTGAAGGTTGTTACAAGACTAAAAACACCTTTATTTTTGCATGGTCTTCAATTCTTGGCGTTGGACATTATCGTTGGTTAAATGGTCTAATTTGTCAACTGCCTCTTGATAGCAAGGTGGATTACCTAATTCGCACCATTCGACGCATCCTATATTTCCTACAATTATGAACTATCATTGTGGGATAACCCAAGACTCAACATGTAATTACAGCTCCTTGTTGAGCTTATCCATAATCTAAATAAACATTTCATTCATTATGAAACTCATGTTACCATTGCCACTTATCACACTATTTATTTAATCATTAAGTTGTCTTGAATTAATCTTATGTTCATAAGGTTTGAAGATTGTTTAATCTTTATTAGACCTTTCATTGACACCCCTTCAACTTTTTCATGAATTTCAAACATCCTTGCTGCTCATTAAATATTAGAACAAGACCAATGTTTTGTTGAACACCATGAATTTTGGTGTTTACTTTTACTCCCAACCCTCTAGAGATTTTTCACCCCTAATTACGCAACTAAGGTTCTAAAACTATGGTTATTAGCTTTTTGTTGAAGAAAAGAACTAACCCAACACCTTATTCACCAATATCGTATTTTGGAAAAGAAAACAACCCCCCCCACACAACCATGCGGATTGACCATTCCTTATTTTAACATGAAGTTACAAAAAACCCCTAATAACCGTACCACACTTGAATATCCTTGATGCAACTTTTAAAATTGAGACTATCGCACATGGTTTTGTCGATATGGCTCACATGACTCCACATAAATTTGTTCCATTGATTGGTTCCCACATTTTGTTAAGTTTCCAATCTATTTTCTTGTAATTTTTTTAGTTTTATAATTTTAATTATTAATATTTTAATGGGTTCTACATATTTGTTGTCCCCATTAATAGGTGGTAGAACATATTTTGTTGGCATTAAAAGATGCAAACCATAGATTAACTGGTAAGGTGTATAACATGTTGCCACCTTATAAGTAGTCCTATATGAAAACAATATTGTAAACAGATGTTCATCTTAGTCTGTTCTTTTCTCATTCACCAACTTAGTCAATAATCTACTAATGACTTTGTTAGTAAACTCTATTTATCCATTTCCTTGTGGATAATATGTAGTAGAACTAACATGTTTCAACAGAAATTATTTTATTAGATGTTTTAATGTGTCATTAATGAAATGTATTCCCTGATCTATAACTATGGTCAATGGACATTTAGATCTTGTCAAAATATAGTCATACATAAATATGGTTATAATTACTGTAGTATTGGTTCTGAGTGCCTTTGCCTTTACCCACTTGGTTGCATAATTTGTAGCTACCAAAATATATTTGTTTCCTATTAGTCTTATTACTAGTTTGATTGGACCTACAAAATTTAGACCCCACTTTGTAAAAGGTTCTTCTAGAAGTGTTGTTACTAACTTGGCTAGATTTTTTGTTTTTAATCTTCCAATTTTTTTATGGTTGTCATAACTTTTATAAAAATCATGACTATCCTTGAATAAAGTTGGCCACTAATATCCTACTTCCCGAATTTTCTTTGGAATAATATCTACAACAAAATGTCCTGCATCCATTCCTTCATGTAGTTCCTTTAGAACAATCTATGCTTTTGAGGCGGTCAAAAATCTGCGCATTATGTTCTTTCGTCCCACTTTATATACATAATTCCCTCTTTTAAAGTAAAGGGTTATGCCTTCTTGGCCAATTGTTAATTTTGAGCTAGGTTCAAAGTTTTTGGCATCTAACCCATTTTTAAATAAGTTTTCATTTCTTGCATCCATATAGGTTCGACAAAAAACAATGATGTATCCACTATCTAATACGGGACACCCAATGGTTTTGAATTGTCTAATAATCTAGATAAAATGTCAGCAACTACATGTGTTTTACTATGTTTGTAGACTATTGTGAATTCATACTTTAATAATAACAACAACCATCTTATTATCCTACTCGACACATGTGGTTTGTATACCAAGTACACCAGGCCATATGGTCTACATAAAACACAAACTTGTTTCCCAACAGAAAATGTCTGAACTTATGCAAATCATAAACCATTATTATGGCTTCTTTTTTTGTGGTAATATAATTTTGTTCTATTTTATTGAGTAGTTAGAAGCATATATTATAAGTTGATCATACTTACTAATTGGGTTTCATGTTAACATTGCACCTATTACTAACAATGATGCATATGTGTGCACATGAAAACTCCATTTGCCAATTTGGAGGTGTCAAAATTAGTGCTTCCATGTATTTTTTCTTGATCTAATCCCAAGTTTCTTGACACTCTACAATCCAAATAAAAGGTTCCATTTTCCTCATCAAGTTGGCAATTGGTCCCAAGATAAAAACAAAGTTTTTGATGAAACATCTATACAATTGAGCCATACCATTAAAGACTTGAATTTAATGTGGGTTTATAGGTACTTGCATTTCACTATTGCCTAAACCTTTTTAGGGTCTGGTACTTTTCCTTCCTTGGAAACTATGAACCCTAAAATCAATCTTGAAAATACCATAAAGGCACATTTTTGGATTGAGATTGCTTCTATATTCTCTACATTTTGGAAAACAAACTTTGAGTTTCATTAAATGATTTTCTAAATCACTATAAACTATGAAATCATCCAAAAATATCGTCATGAACTGGTCTAAGTACTTTCTGAAAGCCTTGCTAACTACTATTTGGAAAGTTGGTGGCCCGTTCTTGACACCAAATGGCATCACCGTCCAAACAAAAGCTCCCCAATCTGTTACAAAAGTTGTTTTGTACTTATCCTTAGGGGCTATAGGAATCTGATGGTATCTTGATTATCCATCTAGAAATGAATAAGCATCATACCTTGCTACAATGTTTAATACCTCATCAGAAAATGGCAAAGGATAAGGATTTTTTTTGGTTGCCTTATTCAACTTTATGAAATCCACACAAATTTTCAATTTTCCATTTGTTTTAGGCACAACCACTATGGGTGATAACCATGTAGCCTCCTTTATTGGTTGAATGAATTTAACCGTTAATAATTTGTCAATGTCTTTTTTGACAACTGTAGCATAATTAGGGTTTAATTTGTACCTTGCTTAATGTGATGGTGGTATTGAGGTATCTAACTCAATTTTGTGTTGAGCTAATTTTGGAAGTATGTTTTTTAAATCTTTGTAAGTCCAAGCAAACACATCCTTGAACTCCTTAAGTAGCATTTAAAGTTCCTTAGTCTTTTCCTTTGTTAATTGTGAATTAACTTTGATGTATTGTGGATTTGCCTTTATACCAAGATTCAACTTAACAAGTTGTTTTTTGGTCAAAGTTCAACTTGCTATTTGAAGATTTTGTACTTGTATTTTTGTTGGTATTTCATCCACTTGAATATCATCCTGATTATGATGGTAATAGGTTTCCGGATAAACCTTGTCTTCCAATGAAACCTCTAATCTAACACAAAAGTCTTCTAATTTCATTGTTGAAAACACCACTTCTACAAATGTTTGATCTAATGTCCTTTGCTTTGATTCAAATTCCTTAGTGCTTTTGATTTATGATACTCCAACACTCAATAATGAAACTATTTCTTTTGATAATGTAATTATGTCAATTGATAATAGATCCTTCTCTTCATCTGTTAACCTTTACATCAAGTCATAACAAACAAGTACTTGGGGCCTTCTAGTTTTTGCTCCCAATTTCCTATTAACTGATATTATTCTTGCTATTCCATTACTTTGAACAGTATTGGCATTGTTACCCTAGTCATGTGTAACCTTTGCATCTTTGAACCAAGATCTTCCTAACAACATATAATTATTAAAATCTACCACATTGTTTTTTAGAATAATAAATGTGGCTATATGTGGAATACCACGTATGTGAATCTTCAAATTCTTGATGATTCCTAAAGGTCTAGTCATACTCCAATTTGCCATTCTAAGGTGATATGGAATTGGTCTTGGTTTAGGTAAATTTAACTTTGTTCTATGGTTTTTTCTATTGGAATTTTGTTACAAACTACTAATGCATTTTTGTGCTTCATTAGTTTGCACTTCATGAAGAATAATCAGTGTTGTCTAAGGCATATTGTAGCATGCAAGTTTCTCTTTTATCCACGAATATCTCTGTTCTATTCAAAAACTCTTTTAGGTGTCTTAAACCGTTAATCTACCTGATTTGCATTCAAATTGTTGCTAATGGCAATGCCATTTTCCACTTGTTCATGTAATACAACTTAATTTAATTGTCTCCCTAGATTTTTAATTACAATTATATTTTCCATTTCTCCACATCCTAATTCAAAATTGAACAAAATTTTGCATTATATTTTGCATTATAACAAAATTTTCACAGTTAGTTACTATGTTTAGTTTGCTTCCTAAACAAAAAATTATGATCAAGATTTTTTTTAAATGAAAAAAGTGAAACTAAAGTTCATTATCTATCTATAAAAACAAAAAAATCAACAACAAGATATAAATAACATTTTGAATTCAAACCCAATTTGGCAAACAAAGGGAAAAATATCAATTGGTGCTCCATCATGTTGACGCAAATGTCAATATAACTGATTAGTGGATAAATACCAAAAACATATTACAATAGGGTTAGTAACACTAGATAGGAAGGCAATAACTTATTACTCTATATTAGTTATAGAAATTTGTTTATGACACTAGTTTCCATTGTTAGAAAAAGATACACTTGTTGAGTTTCCAAAACCACAATTGATTTAGGAAAGATAGAAGAAAAGAAGGTTGTTGCAAAGCAATTTAGAAAACCCTCTCTTGAGGTTATCACCATGGTCTAATTCATTAATGTATATTGATTTGTGTGTTCAATTGATATATTGCCACAACCAATTCGACAATCACACATGTTGAAGATATGAATTAAGTTGTCAATACCTAGGGATCAATTGAATCTAAAACCAACTAATTCACCACCAAAGAAGAGACTTCACACCCATCTAGATCATGATTATGGAGGGAGCATATGAGGACATGGAAGTTGATGTTATCACACAACATGATGATGAATCAACAAGGATGGGAAGTTCATGGAGGATAGAAGTGAATTTAACTTTGAAAAAGTACCAAGTCAAGAGCCTTTTCTTGTTCAAGAAGCTTATGTTCCTATAAAACATGCTAGCAACCCATTACCAATAGGTATAGAACCAATTCAATTAGTTCAGCCCAAGCTTGTTGAACAAGTTTAGTTTAAACATGTTTATATTTTCCAAAGATGTCGGCAACTTATGCTTAACATGAAAGCTTGAAACATGTTACACTTTTCTTCGAGGAATTAACCCTAGTTGCCCATACTTGGCCTTAGATAGTAAACAACCTAGCCAATTTGAAAACTAAATATGATTATGCTAGAAACCTATTAGAGGACACCAACAACTAGCTACAAGCCTATTGCTTGGAATTGGTTAGCCATAAACAAACATTGCAAAATAGAGACAAGGATCTTGCTACTATGAAAACCTATATCCTTAAACTATAGACAAAGAATAAGCACATGGTTGCCAAAAATGTTGAAGTTGAAATGGTGATCAAGAAGGCTGAAGCTTTGCAACATGAGTACAATGAGCAAAATCAAACTCATTTAAAACCCATAATGACTTGAAGGCTCTATAGGTTGACCTTGATCGGTTAACAAGGGATTATGGTAAGATGGAAGTTATTAATGTACAATAGGATAAGAATATTTTAGAGTTGGAAAACACTTGTTTGTAACAACATGAACAGTTAGTAGATACAAAATTCCTATTTTATATTATGGTCAAAATTTAGACTAAATCATATGATGAAACTAATATTAATAAATTATGTTCAATAAGACCTATTCATATATAGGTTTAAATTTTCAATCTAGTTGTGAAAAATATGAAAAAACATCAAAACAAATAATTTGGCTTTGAAGCTGAAGCTTTTCCAAAAAACGATATACTCTTTTTTCATACTCTCCAAAAAATCCATGTTCTACAATAATCATGTGTCTTGCCAAAAATGATCATCTTAAAACAGTCCTATGATCAATTCAAATTCAAATGGTGATAAAAACTATGTAAACTAACTAGTAAAAGTAATTGAGTAAATAAGTATTAGCTAACTCAATTTACAATGAGTAATTATTCCCTTAACATTACCTCATAAGTACTCTGAATTACGTTTCAAAATTATGGATCAAAGCATGTTAAGAAAGATGAATCAGTTTATTATTTTTGATCTAGTGGGTTAAAAATTTGATGATGATCTTATTGTACTATAGTCCGATCTATATATGCATGTTGTACTTCAAATTGAATCAAAAGTTGATTTTCTATTGTGTTCAAATTCTATTGTTGTACTTCTTGCACCTCTATTTGTTGTTGTGCACTTATTTGTTGATCAGTTCTATGTTCCTTAATTTGTATCTATGATTTTATTTATGTAGTTGTAGATCCATACTCATGATAACTAACCTACTGTGGAATAGACTCTAATGGCTCTAGATTATGTTCTGATACATAATTCATACCTCCAACTTCCTTTTGAGAACTATCCCTTCCTCCTCCGAGGTTTGTTAATTCTTACTTTGCTATTTTTGTTTCTAATGGTTCTGCACCATCATTTTGTCCTTTCTCTTCTTCCTCATCTAAGCTTTATAGTTATTGAGTCAAGACTAAAGGTTCATATTGGAACAATGGTATAACCTTTGCCATATGGGATATCTCATGCTTGTAAAGCTTTTCATTTTTCTCATACATTCTACAAACTTTTCTTATATCCTTCTGGAGTATATCATGCATTACATCCCACCAAATATTTGCATCCTTCTCTTCCATAATCAATTCCTTGAATTTTACCTAAAGTAAACTATGTTACTTCTTGAGTTCATTGTTCTTTCTGAAGACATTGTCATAGTTAAAATGTTTGATTCCCCAAGCCTGCTCTAAAACCTATCATAATATTTCATTACAAGCCATCTACTTTTGCAAGTTTTTGTTCATTTTTGCCTTTTTTTCCTCAAGTTGCTTTTATATTTCATTTTTGGATTGGTATACATTACCAATATCTTCTCTAAACTCCTCTAACTCCTTTTACTGCTTCAAGAGAGTCTACTCCATATTCTTGTAATATCTTTAAAGTTTATTATGTTCCACATTTAAAGAATCCTTTTTTTACTTAAACTTCTAGTAATTGGCATCCATCTGCACCAAAATTACCTATAAAGAATCCTTCTCAACTCTAATCTTTTCTAAGTCCTTATCGTGTTTCTCCATGTTGTTGAACTTTTGTCTGGTTGTTTATAATTTTTCCAATATTTCATTATTCTCATCCTGCATCATGTATAATTATGCTTTAAGCTTCTATTCCTTTTCCAAAACTCCTTACAAGTTTTGAACAAATATGTCCTTTTCCTTTGTGATCTATTTGTTTATGATTTCCAGATCAAAAAGTTTGAGCATAATGTTGGTCATTTGTGTGTTGTATTTTGTTGCATGTTGAAACAAATTGGCAACTTTCCTATGTTCATTCAATTTTTGTATAGACCCTAATGTATGAAATCTAAAAGTTTGTCCATTGAAACTAGTATTTGAAGTTCCTAGATTTATGTGTGAAGTCTAGATATTTCCATAAATGTTTGTTCCTATAGCAAAACTTGGTCTTGAAGGTAGCATACCTTCATAATTATGTGGAATTGGAGCAAGTTGTCACATCAGGCAAATCTAGTTCTACCTCTCGCATATACTCCTTTAGTTCTTCCTAGGTTTGAGATTATGGCTCGCTTTTGGGCCATGTATGTTGTTCCTACCCATCTGATTACTTCTTTTAGTTTGTAAAGATTTGTAGTTTGATGTTTGACCTAAGAGACATTGACTTCTTCTTTGGTCTATGTTGTTTTTGTTTTTTTAGCAACCATGTTGCTTGTTGAGGGTTAACTCTGCTCGTCATTATGGATTTTTCATATCTTTTCTACCTCTTCAATAAAGTTTTTTTTTCCTCATCATTATCAGATTGGGACATCAAAACTATTATTTTGGTTTTCCTTGTTTATGGTTCTTTCTCCTTTTTGGGAGAAATATGTGTAAGGTTCAAAGGTTTTTTTTTTTTATGAACCTTTATTCACTACAACAATAGGGGGCTATTTTGCAATCCACATATCATCGCAAACAACAAAGAAAAAAGTTTCCGAAAACCCGCATTTGCGAACCATAACTCCTCGCAAACTATTAAGCCTTTGCGATACCATAACATTCGCACTCGTACAATCGCAAGTC
>Ga0116227_10016569_pt1 | contig 10546 bp, 8 predicted proteins | sample S1TSphgellanicum_FD_89693 | JGI IMG/M metagenome (GOLD analysis project Ga0116227, IMG submission 89693) | Host-associated microbial communities from peat moss isolated from Minnesota, USA - S1T2_Fb - Sphagnum magellanicum MG | ecosystem: Host-associated > Plants > Peat moss > Unclassified...
AATGAGGTCGTCGCCTATGGGACGGCGGTGAAGATCGCGCCGCTGTAATGCGCCCGGTCGCCAGCATCGCGATGCTGTCCATCGGGCTGGCGCTGGTCGTGCTGGCGCTGGCTTTCTGGCCGATGTGGCCGGGAGCGGTGCCGCTGGGGGTGTTGGGTGCCATCATGGCGGTTCTGGTGCTGGTGGAGCGGCGCTATCGCGGCAAGGCCTCGCAGCCCGTGGACGGCTGGGAGCCTACGCCGGAAAAATTCCTCGATGAGGACACCGGGCAGTTGATGCAGGTCTGGTATCATCCCGCCACCGGCCAACGCGACTATCGGCCTGCGCAGCCCTAAACCAGCCCGAGATGGGTCAGCGAGCGATCCAGCTGCAGCAACTGCCACAGCAGGCGTGAGTGGTCGCTGGTGCCCGCGATATGGGCTTGCGCGGCGCGGTCAATGGCGGCGCTGTCGAACCAGCCGGTGCGGGACAGGGCCCCGCCTTGGGCAATCCCTCGCGCCGCGCCTGCCAGAGGGCCGCGGAACCATTGCGCGATAGGGGTAACGAAGCCCTGCTTCGGGCGGAAGAGGATATCCTCGGGCAGTTGGGGCTTCATCGCCTGCTTCATCAGCCATTTGCCCTGCGTGCCGCGAATGCGCATCCCCTCGGGCAGACCGGCGGCGAATTCGATCAGGCGGTGGTCCAGCAGCGGCTCGCGCGCTTCCAGCGACACCGCCATGGAGGCGCGATCCACCTTGGTGAGAATATCGCCCGGCAGCCAGAACTTCAGATCGGCATATTGCGCCGCATCCAGCCCGGAGCGCGCCGGGGCCTGCTCCATCAGCTCGATAAAGGGCTGCTCGGCGCGGTAATCGCCCCGCTGGCCGCGGTAATCATCGCTGTAGAGCCTGTCGCGCAAGGCAGGCCCCGTCACCGAGATCGCGCTGGCATAGGCCTGCGCCGAGGAACCCGCCAGCGACAGCAGCGTCGTCTTGGCCCGCAGCGGGCGCGGCGCCCAATCGGCCTTGGGATAGAGCCGCCCCGCCAGCCCGAACAAAGGCGCGCGCAGGGCCGAGGGCACCAGCCCCCTCACCCGGTCCTCGCCATGCTGGAAGCGGTGGCGGCGATAACCGGCGAAGGCTTCATCCGCGCCATCGCCGGACAGGGCGACGGTTACGCTTTCGCGGGCCAGCTGGCAGACCCGCCATGTCGGCAGGGCGCTGGCATCGGCGAAGGGCTCGTCGAACATGGCGGCCAAATGGTCCACCGCCTCGAAATCGTCGGGGCTGACGATCCGGCTGACATGATCGGTGCCGTAACGCTGAGCGATCTGCTCGGCATAGCCGGTTTCGTCCAGCGCCTTCACATCGAAGCCGATCGAGCAGGTTCGCACCGGATGGCTGCTTTCCTCGGCCATCAGCGCGACCACGCTGGAGCTGTCCACCCCGCCCGACAGGAAAGCGCCCAGAGGCACATCGGCCACCATCCGGCTTTTCACGGCGGAGCGCAGCAGATCGGCCAGTTCGGCGGTCAGATCCGCCTCGCTGCCCTTGTGGCGCTCGGCAAACGTCACATCCCAATAGGCCTGGGGCGCGGGCACGGGGACATCATGGCTCAGCAGCAGCACATGGGCGGCGGGCAGCTTGCGCACCCCGGCCAGAATGCAGCGATGATCGGGCACATAGCCCCAGGCCAGATAGTCCTCGATGGCCAGCGGATCGATCCGCCGCTCCAGCGCCGGATGAGCGATCAGCGCCTTGAGTTCAGACGCAAAAATCGTGCTGCCATCCGCCAGCTCGGCCAGATAGAGCGGCTTCACCCCCAGACGATCGCGCGCAAGCAGCAGCTGCCGCCGGTCCAGATCGTAGAGCGCAAAGGCGAACATGCCCGACAGGCGCGCAACGCAATCGACGCCCCAGCGCTGCCAGGCGGCCAGAATGACCTCACTGTCGCCATCGGTGTGGAAACGCGCGCCCTCGGCGGCCAGTTCGGCCCGCAATTCCCGGTAATTGTAGATCTCGCCGTTGAAGACCAGCATGGCCCGTCCGTCGGTCGAGGCCATGGGCTGGGGCGAGCCCGCAATATCGATGATCGAGAGCCGCCGATGGCCCAGCGCCACCGCGCCGCCCTCCCACACACCATAGCCGTCGGGCCCGCGATGGGCGATGGCATCGCACATGGCGCGCAGCACATCGGCATCGGCCCGCGCGCCTGCGTGTTTGTGAAAAATGCCCGCTATGCCGCACATAAGAAACCTCTTTTCGCGGTATAGCCTAGCGGAGCGCTCCTTACTACGCGCCTAATTTCCGCCGTCATCATCGTCATCATCGCTGGTGCCCAGCGCGATATGATCCATAAAGCTGCCCACGGGGCCGATGGCGCGGCGGAAATCACGCAGCGTATTCGCCGCCGGATCGCCGCCCGGCTGTTGAGCCACAGAGGCCTCCTCCTCCACCGAGAGGATCAGCATCATCGTGGGCACGCGGCGCAGCATCAGCCGATCCTGCAGATTGGCGAGGCGCAGCGTCACCGTCGAACCGGTGCTGGTGTCGCCAGTGTGCCATGTGGTCTGGGCAAGGCGCGCGATATGGCCTTGCGCCAGAAGCCGATCCCCCTGCGCCGCCAGAGCCCCTGCCCCCGGCCCCTGCCATTGCCATGCCGAGCCCGGCGGCAGCGCCCCCTCGCCAAAGCCCGTCGCCTTGCGGCCCGGCCCCTGCGCGGCATAGAGCGCGTAAAACATATCCACGATGCGCCCCTTGTCATCGGCATAACGCAGCTGAATGCGGTGATCGGCGCCCGCAGCGCGCGGTGTCCACTCCATCATCAGCGGCGTGCCGACGCGGTGCCAGCCGGGCACCTGAGGCACCTCGATACGCGGCGGCATGGGCGCCTCCAGCCGGGCAGCGGCGGTGGACCACACAAGGCACGCCAGCACGATGGCAAAGCCTCCGCCACCCGCCAGCCCCAAAGGACAGCGCCAGCCATCCAGACGCGCCAGCACATGGCTGCGCGCGATGGCCGCGCCATCGATCATGGGATCGCGCACCTTGCGGTCGAAGAAGGGCCAGCCGATGGCCAGAATCGCGGCGATCACGGCGGCGAAGAAGAACCAGCCGTAGATGATATGGTCGACCCCGCCCGCATAGGCCGCGCCCTTGATCTGGGCGACATAGATCGTGCCCCAGGCCCTCACCCCATTGGCGAGCACCGGCACCACGACGCAGAGCGCCATAAAGGCGATCCGCCGCTTCCACGAACGGAAGCAGACATTGGCCGCCAGAGCGCCAAAGGCCAGCATCGCCACCAGGAATTTGACGCCCGAGCAGGCCTCTGCCACCTCGAACAGGCCAGCGGGGGTGGCGATGAACACACCGTCGATATGGGCGGGCACATGGGTCATCACCACCAGCCAGATGCACAGCCGCGCTGTGATGGTCTGCAGCGGAGGGATGATCTCGTCGCCGAAGGGCACCAGAAAGACCATATAGGCCAGCGGGAAGAGGAAGGCCGCCGTCACCCGCGTGCCCAGCATCAGCGGCACGGCGGCCACCAGCATGCCGACAGCACCGAACTGTGCCAGCTCGGCCAGATTGGCGAGGCGGCCCATCACCCAGACCAGCGCGGCAAGCAGCAGCAGGATCAGCCCCGGCCACCAGCAGGCGGGGCGCAACTGCTTGGCCTCACCCCACCGGTGCCACACCTGCCAGCCCAGAATGAGCGGGATCAGCAGCACATGGGTGTAGGTCGAGATGTTCCACCACTGATCGGCCATGGCGCGCCATTCCTGGCCGGCCGCGCCGATCATGATACCCCAGAGCAGGGCGAGCACCGTCAGCCCCTTGCCCCAGTCCAGCGAGAACGGTTCACGCGGCATGGGGGATGGCTCCCTCGATCAGGGTTTTGAGCGGCGCCAGAGCGGCCTCCCAGCTAGCATGGGCCTGCACATGGGCACGGGCGGCCTGCCCCATGGCCTTGGCGTTTTCAGGCTTGTCCAGCAGGGCCAGAGTGGTGTCGATCAGGGCTTCGTCACTTTCCGCCATGCTGTAATCCGTGCCGTCGCGCGCCTCTATCCCGGTGGCGGCGCCGGGCGAGAGGACGCAGGGCAGCGCCATGGCCATGGCCTCGAGCACCTTGTTCTGCACCCCGCGCGCGATCTCCAGCGGGACCAGAGCGATGTCGGCAGCGGCGAGAAAGGGGCGCATATCGGGCACAGCCCCATGGACCTGCGTGCCGTTCACACCATGCAGCGCCTGCACGGCGGGCGTGGGGGCGCGGCCCACGATATGGAAGCTGGCATCAGGGTGACGGGCAAGGATCGCGGGCATCAGCCGCTGGGTGGCGCGGGTGACGGCGGCGATGTTGGGAGCATAATCCATCTGCCCGGTGAAGATCAGCTTCGGGCTGGGTTGCGCCGCCATCGCTGCATCAGGGGCAATATCGGGAGAAAAATACGCGCAGTCGATCCCATTGCTTAGCACGCCGACCTTCGCGCGGCTGGCCTGAGGCAGGCGGCTGCGCAGCAGATCGGCCTCGGCCTTGCTGATAAGCAGCGTGGCATCGGCGCGGGCTGCCAGGCGGGCTTCCTCGGCTTTCAGCAGCCGCCCTTCGCGGGCGTGGACGAAGCGCATCGGGCCTTTGCCATCGCGCGCATAGGCGTCGAATTTGGCGGAATCGACATCGACCAGATCGGCGATCACCCTGCCCCTGAAGGTGGCGGGCACATATTGCCCCATCTGGCCCGAAAAGATGAAAATCGTGCCGATCCGCCCGCTCGCCAGCGTGGCGCGCACATACTCGGCCAGAGCCTTGTCATGAAAGGCGGTCAGGCTGATCGGCTGCCCCTTGGTCAAAGCCTCCAGCCCCGCCAGCGGCAGAGGCTTTTTCCGAGCGCGCAGGCGGTAGGTTGCAGCGCAAGCGGCCAATTCGCTTTCATGCGCCCAATCCCCCGCATCGTCGGCGAAGCAGGCGACATGCACCGGCGCCAGCGCCGCCAGAGCGCGCAGCACATGATGCGAATGGATCTTGTCCCCCCGGTCGGGCGGGAACGGCAGGCGATGGGCCAGAAACAGGATGTCGCCCGATGAAGATACGCTCACCCCAGCCCCCGCGCGATCCACGGACCAATCAGATTGGCCACCGGCAGAGGCAGCTTCTTCCATAGCTCGATCCGGCGGGAATGGGTCGCGCTGGTGGGGTCGGCATCGCGCGGCGCGCTGCCCGGCGCGGTGTAGACGCCATAGGAGAGCGGCGCGGGCTCGAAACCCCAGTTGCGCTTGAAATCATGCGCGCCGCTGCCCGTCTTCGAGCGGCCAAAGTCGAAATGGGTGCAGCCGCGCGCGCGGGCATGGCGCATCAGCTCGAAATACATGCGGTCATTGGCGCGCAGGCTTCGTGCTTCCCACGTGCCGCCGCCCCAGTAAGGCATCACCGCGCCGCGATGATAGAGCGACAACACGCTGGCCACCGCCTTGCCCTGATGGCGCACGGTGAGGATATCGGCATCCTCGCCAAAGCGCTCCATCACGGCGCGGAACAGCGCGCGCGGAAAGACCGGCGTGCCCAGATTGCGGACGCTGGTGGCGTAGATATGGTAATGCTCGGCGGAGAGGTCCTTGCCGCCCGTCACCACCTCGAAGTCATTGGCCAGCCCCTTGCGGACCTCGGCGCGCTGCTTGCGGGGGATGGCGGTCAGCTCGGCCTCATCGCTGGCGGCCAGAGGGCGGATAAAACCGGCATGCGACTGGTTTTTCACCACCCAGCCTTGGCGGCTTTCAGGCAGCACGCCGCCGCGCAGTTCCGCCGAGGGCGCCTTGTGCTGCTGCGCCAGACCTTCAAGCGCGGCGAAAAGTTGCGCCGGATCGGTCCCCTCCTCCACCAGCACACCGCCACCCACGGCAAAGCCGGTGGAGGCCAGGACCCGCCCGAAGATCGGCGAGGTCACCAAAGTCAGAGGCAGATAGCCGATCAACGCCCCGCCTTGTTCCAGGACCAGCGCCAGCGGCTGGTTGCCGGTGCCCTGCGCCACCGCCAGCAGCCAAGCCGGGCGGTGGAAGGGCGTGGCATCGGGATGAGTGCCGAGAAAAGCTTCGATCCGCCGCGCCTCATCAGGCGCGCGCAGATCGGCAAGGCGGGTTGCGGAGGCCACGATTCTGGCGGGCGCGTTCATGCGACCTGCGCTTGTCGCGCTTCAATCGCTTCCGGCATGATAAAAGGCACCGCGCGCGCGGCCTCTGCCTTGGCCAGCATATCCATTCGCCCCCACTGAAAATCTCGAACCAACCGTTCGAGCTTAGGGGCCATAACGTCAAGATTCGTATAATGCCGTAGACGCGACTTGGCCGAAGCCTGCGCGACGCGCGGCTGGCCGGGGTCGATCTCCCAAGGATGGAAATAGGTGACGCCCGGGCGGCCATCCACTTTGTTCACGCGCCGCAGCGCCCACTGGCTGAACCAATAGGGGAACAGGCGGAAGAAACCGCCGCCGCCCGCTGCCTGACGCCGCCCCGCCACCTCAACCGTGGTAACAGGAATCTCGATCAAGCCACTGTCTTTCAGGGGATGAAAGGCAAAACGTGGAGCCCCGCGCCAGCCATAATGGTCATGCGCAATCGGCGCGACGCTGGAGGAATAGTCATACCCCTGCTCGGCCAGAATGGGGTGAGCCCATGGCGTGCGCGTGTCGATGGAGAAGCTGGGCGCGCGATAGCCGGTAATCGCCACGCCCCCGGCATCTTCAAGGATCTTGCGCGATTCCGACAGATCGGCGGCGAAACGTTCCGCCCCCAGCGTGAAGACGCGGGCATGGTCGAGGCCGTGGCTGGCCAGTTCATGTCCCTCGGCCACGATGCGCTGCATCAGCGCGGGACGGCGCCGGGCTACCCAGCCCAGTGTGAAAAAGGTGGCCTTCACATCAGCTGCGGCAAACAGGTCCAGCACCATGCTGGTGTTGTTGGCCACCCGGTGTTCCAGAGAGTCCCAATCGGCCCGGTCGATCACCTTTTCGAAGGCACCGACCTGAAACCAGTCCTCAACATCGACGGACAAACCATTGACGATGCTGGACTTCGACACAGGTTTTACTCCAGAAAACTCAGGCAGCGAAACGGGTCGTCCCGTCACGCTCGATCCATTCGATCAGCATGGTCAGCGTGTGACGCAGCGTGCGGTCCTGCTCGGCCAGACGCAATTCCAGCTCGCCGAGGCGCGCGGTCAGCGTCTCGATGGCCGCGGCCTGAGCCGAGGCGCCATCATCGCCCTGCTGCCCCTGCCCGCTCGCCAGTTCGATCACGGCATGCTGCAACTCGGCGATCTGCGCGGCTTGCTCGGCCAGACGGGCGTGAAGATCCTCAGCCAGCGAAGCGCTCTCGTGCAGATGCTCGGCAGGCTTATGTCCACCGGCGGCGCGCGCGGCGCTCACGGCGGGCGCTTCCGGCTCAACATCCTTCACCATGCGGCCCAGCGAGAGGCCGCCATCGCTCACCATATCGCCCAGCACGCGGGCCAGCAGCACGCCGTCCAGCTCCTCGCGCTGCTCGGCGGCGCCTGCCATCAGCAGGCGGCTGGCGATCTGGTTGATCCGGCGCGGCACGCCGCCGCTGGCCTGATGGATCTCCCCGAACAGCGAGGGCGCGAAAGTCGGGCGGCCCTTCCAGCCGACCAGACGCAGGCGATGGGCCAGATAGGCCTCGACCTCATCGGCGCCCATCGGCTCGAGATGATGCGCGGCGATCACGCGCTGGCGCAATTGCTCCAGACCGGGCTGCCCGGCCAGATGATCGCGGAATTCCGGCTGGCCCAGCAGCAGGATCTGCAGCAGCGGATGATTGCCGAGCTGGAAGTTGGAGAGCATGCGCAGCTCTTCCAGCGCCTCATCGGTCAGGTTCTGGCTTTCGTCCACCACCAGCAGGCAGCGGCGACCGGCGCGCGCCTCGCCATGCAGGAAGGCCTCGATCTGCGAGAGGGCCTTGGCCTTGCCCACACCGGGGTCACGGCCAAGAGCAGCCTCACCCTCGGCGCGGATGGCAAAGGCCTGCGCGGCCAGTTGCACCAGATCGGTGTCCGACAGGCGGCTGGTGACGATCTGCGCGGCGGTCAGCCGCTGGCGGTCGATGGTGGCCATCAGATGGGCGACCAGCGTGGACTTGCCCGCGCCGACATCGCCGGTGATGACCACAAAGCCCTCACCCTGCGCCAGGCCATAGCCCAGATAGGAGAGCGCCTTGCGATGCGTCGCGCTCTCGAAATAGAACGCCGGATCGGGCGTCAGCTGGAAGGGGCGAGCGGTGAAACCGTAGAAATCATCGAACATCGTCATTCCTCCGCCGATCAGAAGGTGTAGCGCATACCCAGAGCCCCGGTCGCGCTCCAGATATCCACATTCTGCTCGGTCTTGACTCCATTGATTACCGCAGAGGCGTTGCCGGTAAGGTGTCGCGTGAAATAGTAATTATACAGAGCTGTAGCACTCAGCCCCGTGGTGTCGCCAGCCGAAGTGAGGCCACTTTCGAAGCGATAGAGCTGCAAGGTGGTCTGCAGCGAGGAGCGCTGAGTCAATTTGCCGTTCACCATTATGGCGCCCCAGTAATCCTGATCGGCCTTGCCGTTAAGCAATTCCAGCACGGTGCCGGGGGCGCCCAGATACTGGCGGCGATCCCAACCACCGGCGAGGCCTGCCTGCCAATGGCCGAAATCGAACATGCCGCTCGCCATCACGCCGCGCCCGCGATAGATCTGCCCGTTGAGTGTGCCCAGCGAGCCGGTGACACAGCCGCCGCCCGAGAACGACCCGACGCAGCCCGTCAGCCCGCCCGAAACCGGATCGCGCACCGCGACAAAGCTGGTGGGCGCCGCCGTAAGCTGCGAGGTCAGCGAACCGCCGAAACCGGTGAGGTTTTCATAGGCCACCACGCTGAAGGTGGTGCGGCCATTGGGCTGCCAGTTGAAGAAACCATAACCGCCCAGACGGCCATAGCGTCGCCCGATATGCGCCTCGGCGCTGGTGCGCGGATTGGGGCGCCATTGCACGCCCACGTCCCAGATCAGGCCGCTGGTGTCGAAAGCCATCAGGCGCGGGCTGTTGGGATCGGTGACATAGCGGCCGCTGGCATCCACCACCGGATTGCCCTGCGCATCGTAAACCGCGTCGCGGCTGCTGGCCTGCACCTTTTCATAGCCCGCCGTGGCGATGACGTTCAGATTCTGGGTCACCGGCACGATCACGCCCGCGCGGGCATGGAAATCCTCGACCCGCTGGTCCAGATTGGAGATGTCCTGCCGGTAATAGCCCGCCTCGCCGGTCAGGCCGACCGGCAGGCCGCCATCGCCCGGCTTGGTGCTGGCGGCCAGACGCGCGTCCTGCGACAGCGAATGGTCGAGCAGATTGCCGCCGCTCCGTCCCGTGCCGTCGCTGTTGTCCACCTTGGTGTAACCGGCGTGATAGGCGGCATTGACCGCCACATCGCCGATCTGCGTGGCATAGCGCGGCCCGGCATAGACCGAATAGATCTGGCTGAGCGTATCGCCCTGCGGATTGATCGCGCCAAAGGCCGCGCCCCCGGTGTAAGAGGTCACGCGCTGGGCATAGCCGCCGTAATCGAGGCTCAGCCCGCCCTTGCCACTGCGCCCGCCCTCGCCCGCGATGCGGGTGGTGAAATTGGCGAGGCCATTGATCGCGTCGCTGTCGTTCGCCTTGCCCCAGCCGAAGTTGCGCTGATAGCGCAGCGAGACCGCGCCCTGCGTGTTGCGGCCATTGACCAGCCCGTCGACGCCCGCCGCCAGCACCGAATAGGTCAGCACATCGCCCGAAGGGCTGATGGGCGCATAGATCGTCTGCTGCGCCTCGATATAGGGGCGGATCACCAGCTTCCTGCCGTGCAGATCCTCATTGCCGAAGACATTGACCTGCCCCGGAATCAGCGCGGATGGCGCCAGCGTGGTGTCGCTGGTGCCCTCGGCATCGAGCGTCTGGTCGGGCGCGCCGTTGCGGCCGCCGCGCGCGGTGTTGGCGCGGGTGGGCTGGGTGGCGATGCTGGTCGAGGAGGGATCGTTGGTCTGCACCTCGCCCGCATAGGAGACGCCGGTGTCATAGGGATTGCCGCCATAGGTCTGCGCTGGCGTGGCGGTCAGCGTGCCCTGCGTGGGGGTCTGGGCCGGGGGCTGCTGCGGCGCGGACGTGTCGCTTGGGGGCTGATTGGCATCGCTCTGGAGCAGCCCACCCGTATCATAGGCCATGGCCGAGGGCGCGCCCTTCGCCTGCACCGCGCAAGGCGCGGCCAGCAGCACAGCCGCGCCAAGGCTCGCAAGGCTGGTGGTGGAGACGAAGCGCGCCATTCTCATCCGCGATATCCGTGATAGGAGCCGAAGCGGCGTCCGCTGGGGCTGAACTGCACGGCATTGAGCAGCAGTTGCACGTTGGGGCAACCCGCCAGCAGCGAGGCGGCATCCTGCACCGCATTGGTCGAGGTGCTGTCGGCGCGCACCACCATCACCACCTGGCCCACCAGCTTGGCGACCTCGGCGGGATACATGGCGGCCAGCGCCGGGGGCGTGTCGATGATGACGATGCGGC
>Ga0116227_10016570_pt1 | contig 10546 bp, 7 predicted proteins | sample S1TSphgellanicum_FD_89693 | JGI IMG/M metagenome (GOLD analysis project Ga0116227, IMG submission 89693) | Host-associated microbial communities from peat moss isolated from Minnesota, USA - S1T2_Fb - Sphagnum magellanicum MG | ecosystem: Host-associated > Plants > Peat moss > Unclassified...
AAGAAGTTACCCCCCACCCCCCTCCTCCCTGGCGTCATCAAAAATAAAGCAAAGGATTTACCCCCCCGCCGCTCCCCCTTTTGTTGCAACCCCCAACCCCCCCCCCCCCCCATTTGGTTCTTCCTTCCACCGTCGCTCGCAGCCCTTCGTCCACGGCCTATTGCCATCACTGGCCACGGCGACCTCGCGCGCGCATTCCATGCCTGCGCCCGGGGCAATGCCGTTCTCCTCCGCTTCTCAATCAAGGTACCTGACGTCATCTGTGTGCAGTTTTTGTCTTGAATTTTTTGATGGGATTGGGGCAGGGTTTCTTCACTTTGGAGGTTTTGTTGGTGGAGAAAAGGCAAGACCTAGTTGTTGTGGTGGTTTGCGGAATGCAGTAGAATTTTGTTATAGTGAGATTGAAATCCCGCCAGAAAAGTTGCTCAATGGCTTCTGGAAGTACGTGTATGCAGAGATTCATAGAAAAATGTCGAACCATGAAAAAGAAATGCATGGCGTTATTGTTCTAGAAAGAAATCAACGGGCGTTATTATTATTATTCGGTTACTTAGTCGCAGCAGCAGTGGTGGCTGTGACCAGCTTCTTTTCTTTCCTGTTCGAGGTCGAGCAGCGTGGAATTGTTGGATTTTGAAGCTTGAGATCGTTGGAGTTGATTTTAGGGTTTTGGAACCCTAAGCCCGATTGCTGCATTCCTTGTCTTGGCTATGAAATGATATTAGCGTGGTGACATTCATCTGAACTTATCGGAAGGTAGCTTACACCTCCTGCTTTCTGAATGCACAAGCAGCTGTTGGTTAAGGGTTGGAGTTGGGTTGTGAAAAATGTTACCAATAATTAGGGTTTCCGTTCACTGGAGCTGCACCTTTCAGGCTGCTATTTCTTCAGGTTCAGGAAGGGGGAATAGAGAGGGAGAGTGAGATAAAGATCAAAACATTTTGGCACCTGAATGTATGTATCTGTCTCATTTTGTTCCAGAAGTGCAGAGGGTTTATGTTTCTTTGACTTGTTTCTGAAAAGCTATTTCTTGGTGGGGTTGCAGATGCAGATCTTTGTGGGAGAGTTGTATGCCCAATCCATGAGTTGCCACCCAAATGCAGTGACATCCTTGTTGGCATCTGGGTGGAAGATTAACCGCACTTCATTAGGACTCCTGTTCAGTTTCTCAATTGTAGACCTAATAGCACATACCTTAGATACTGAAGACATGTGCACCTGTTCACCCTAGATGAGAATGCAATGGGGCCTGGGGTTCTGGAGAACCACAATTAGATATTTTTCTTGTGGCCTTTGAGATTTCACAGGGAGCCATGGCAGTGCATGAAAAGCTGAAGAAAAAGAAGCAGCGGCTGTGGCAAAGCAACATGGCTATCATTTTGGGTTATGGTGCTTTGGACAGTCTCAGAGAGTTTCATAAAGCTCTGTAGCACTGGGGTGGACAAGGTCGTTCTGGTTTGCATCAGCATCCACTATGGCTATGTCAAAACTAATGCACAGGAGTGCATATGAAACAATTGAGGAGCTTGAAAGAGAGTTGCAGCAGTCATATACAAGTCTTCAAACACTGCTTACTTCCCCTTACCATCTTAGTCACTCTTCAGCCCCAACACCTCAGCTTCTACAAGCACTCCTGTATGCTATTCTCACTAGCGAAAACCCTAATTCTTCATCCTCTTACCTAACCCATCTCAACGCTGTAACAGCTTCAACCAGTGATGGATATGCAACCTTTGTCGGCCTTCTTCTTCGCCTTGTCAATAAGTGTTACCCAAAGCTTCTTGAACAGCCTTGCAGTCAAATCCTTTGGCTCCTTCGACAGCTTATTGATCTGAATGCTGTGGATGTTGAACGTCTGTTTTTGTCTCTTCTTCGTCAGGTTTCTGGAGGAGATCTGAGCGCCAGAAATGTATGGCTTGCAGAGCAGCTTCTGGATATCATGCAAACAAATGTGGTGTGGCTGGATGAAAAACCCTCCTTGTTCACCATGGCACTTTACACCTATCTCCGCCTCTTACCTGACCATACCATGGCAGCATCAAAAGTGCAGGCTCTTAATGAATTGAGGCAGAAAGAAATTTCATTCTGTGTACGTCTTTTACGGGAAAAGTTCCATGAGTGCATCTTGATTGGCCGTGACCTCTTGCGCCTTCTCCAGGATGTTTCGCTGATACCAGAGTTTGAGTCCATATGGCGGGACTTGTTGTCAAATCCGGCTGTGTTTAGGGATCCAGTATTTTGTGACATAGCTCAGCTCTATGCAGTGAGAACGCCCATCCAATATCTCACTTCCCGAATCACCCCTGACATGGAGACTCAGATCAGGTGGATGCTTACGCATGTGAGAATGGGGAGCCAGCGACGTAATCAAACATGGTTTGCTCAACGATACCTCTCGACTCCTGAGAGTGAGACGCTTGTTTGTGATCTCATCCGCTTTATATGCTGTGTTCACCATCCAACAAACCAAATCCTTCAGTCTGATATTGTACCTCGCTGGGCTATTGTGGGTTGGCTTCTGAAATGTTGTAAGAGCAACCATGTGGAAGCAAATGCTAAGCTTGCACTGTTCTATGATTGGTTGTTCTTCATGAGCAAGGTAGATAATATTATGAATATTGAGCCAGCCATCCTCCTTATGGTGCACTCCATCCCTAAGTATGTGAACATGACACATTCTCTGCTTGAGTTTCTATTTCTCTTGATTGACCACTATGACCCAGTTCACTGGGACTTGATCCAGAAGGGTGTGACATCGTCTATTGACATCTTGGTTGGAAAGGGAGTGGTCCGGTCACTCGAGCCCCTCTCTGACAGCAACCTTGTTGCACCTTGGCTTCGGGAGAAATTATATGTCTACTTTCCTCTGTATTGCAAACCAGATAACTCAGATGAGGGTGGAATGCAGTCAAAGCCTGAGCTGCTGCAGCAAGATGGGGCTCTGGTATCAAAGAATTACACTTCAGGAGGTTATGTGCCAGGTTCAGGGACTGCACCTACTTCAAGGGGTGTCCTGACCCATGGTCTGGAAGCTTCTGGACAAACCTTGGAAGAATCTAAGCCCCTTGATTCAGGGGTGGAAACAAATAGCCGGAAACGGCAACGTCCAGGTGAGAGTTATTCTTACCAAGTTGTGTTTGAAACAGGAAAGCTAGAAACATAAGAGCTTTGTCAACACACAGGAGTTGCTTATTGGAAGGAATTATATCTCTCTGGATGGTTCTACCTGTTCTGAGTCTTTAAATGTCAACACCTTTCCAAATTGTCTGTTGACAAAGTTGCTGACTTCAGGTACTACAGAGAGATTAGTAATAGAGATGGAAGCGAACTTTGATGGACTGGCAGTTGCTTTGGCACAATCAGAAGAGGCATCAATCAGTGCACTGGAGAAGCTACTGACCTCATTCTTATCTGCCTCTGATCAAATGAATATCGAGAAGCTTGCTAAAGTGGAGAAAATACTACCTGTCTCAGATTCAGGACCAGATGTGTCATCACCCTTAGCCAATCATTCACAAGACCTTTTCTCTTCATTGTCCTTGGGCGTGTGCAAGTTTGCTTCCCGTGTTGTGAATATTCTGAAAAAAGGTGGGTATGAGATGTTTATGCCTCTCACCAAACTGCCATCAGAGAAGCTAACAATTGAAGAGAATATGTCTCTGACATCAACATTTCTGCGCCTTTACGTGAGGAATAGCCACCCACAGTTATGTCGGTTGCTTGTGGCATGGCATCAGGAAGGGCTAGCTGTTGGCCCACGCCTACTGTGCCATGTTTCTAGGTGCGGATTTCTAACCCCAATCTTGCAGTTCAACTGTTGACCTAGTAAAAAAGACTATAAATCAGATCATCAACTTCAACATTAGTCAGACCCTGAACCCTACCCAGTTTGTCCACCTTCTTTTCAACATCTGGTTTCTTGAATTGAGAGAATTTGGTATGAAGACCTGTGGGTGGACACACTTGTATAGGAGTAACTACAAAATTATCCTCATTTGTATCTGGAGTGCTATTGTCTGGTATATGTAGTAAGTTATGACTTTGTCTTCCTGTTGCTTCTGGAAACAAAACAGAAACTCAGGGTGCAAATGTTTGTATAATGGCTTGCCAGGAATTTTGCGCCAATTATCATGTACTTATCTACAAGCACCATGGGGAGCTGATGAAGTCAGTGGGGAATCATGGCAGCTTCTCACTGCTATTCATGATTACAGTGATGGTCTGACACTTTGTGAGTGACGCTCATAAGGTTATGACTGCACTCATTCTCATTGTGTTGCCGTCAAAAGTGCTGTCATGGAGTTTTCTTTGTAATCTCATAGATGTGTGTTGTAAGTTAAATCTCTGGCAGTTAAAGCAGCCATGTTTCAGTTGCTGATGGTATGTTTGAGATTAAGGCTTTCATGAATTCTATTTGGGTCTTATCTATATATTGTACCAAGCTTTTGCTCTCCACCATGAAGTTGATGCGTTCTGTCTAAGTGTTGCTTTTCTCGATTTGAGGATGAAGTGCAGGAATTGCTGGTTTTGAAGAATGTTTGCACACAGTTTCATAATGTGTATAAGTGCATACTCTGTATCTTTTGACTCTCTGGCTTTTTTGATGTCTTGCTCTTCTGCATAGGCTTGCTGAAGAGGTTGAGGCTTCTTCGTTCAGCAGCCCAGGCTTGAAGGATATGACAGGAAGTGTTGAAGCAGAATCGGGAGCAGGGACAATTAGAAGATCAGAACTAGACAGAACTGACACTGAAGGGCCTCCTGGGGTCTTGGATTTTGACAAAGAAGGGGAGTTGCTGGAAAGCTCTCCTAAACCTCCGTGTGGAGATGTTCATGAAAATGGAGGAGGCAGATCACTGTTTGGTTGGCCCCAACCTGTTCATCAGGGTAACTCATCTAGGCTTCTGGGTGACACCTTCCAGAAAGTACAGTCTAAAGACTCAGTTATCAGAACTGCTGTGGCAAATGCCTTCAAAGCATATGAAGTTTTCTTAAAGAAAATATCTACTGGGAGTTCAAAATCACCTCCTCATGCCTCGGGTGCCATAAATGATCTTGCCAATCACAAATCAGTGAAGACTGCAGAACAGGAAGGAGCACCAATTGCACTCAAGTCAGATAATTCAAGAGTAAAACTAGATAGCCTGGATGCAAGTCTCATGACCCATTTAGAAACCTGTTTAGTTTGGAACACACAGCGACTGTTACGAGTTTTACCTTCAGTCTTTCGCTATCTTCCCCACTTGGCAACAGGAAAAGAGGACATAGTGCAGCTGCTGGTTACAGCAGTTGATCCTGTGGAACTTTACAATTTTGAGTTTTGGTTGACACTTGGAGAGTTTGCTGTGATGGGCAAACAGTCCGATGCTTTAACTGAACTCACAAGGGCGTCATTGACTTGGGAGTTCATGGAACAGCAGAATTTCTGGCGCTTAATGGTTGCAGAGCTTCAGGGCGGACCTCCATCCATGGTCCTGCAGGTTCAGTCCCTAAACACTAGTAGATTCAGGATTTTTGGCTGTACATGGAATCTATTCATCAATCTTAATAGCATCTTGTAGTTAGGACATCACAATTATGTACTTCTTGATTCCCCTTAACATCTTTTTCTGTGAATGTGTTATTGCAGGTGGTAAAGTCCTGCCTCAGGGTAGTGAACCCACATGTGGACCTGGATGCACTATCTGGCCTTGTTTCACTTCTCAGATCTCAAGCCCCAACAGGACCCCTGTTGAATGCAGTTGTTTCCCTCTCACCCAAATTTGGCCGATTTGCTGCAGTGGTTCTTGCTGGGTGGATGACTTCTCATTATTCACTGCTTCTCTCATGCCTCCGTCAGTTAGGCCTTGGTGGCCCACTCAAGGACAGCCATAACAAGAAGGTGGAAACTTTTGGTGACATCAACTCTGGGCTCCAAAGGTATTTTTCTCCTACAAGCATTTCCCGCTGTGTGTAGTAGTCTAGACCATTCATGTAAGGAATCCAACCTTCTGGACAGTGCAGTGACTGTATTCTTCATTTGTCATTTGATAGTAAGGAATTGAGGGACCTCTGATTTGTAAAAAGAGCATGTGGAGTCTTAGATGATCATGATTCATATGGCCCTGTGTTAGTCTCAAGTTGCCCCTTCAGTTATGACAGCCATGATGCTATGTCACACAATTCATGACCTAAAGATGCACTTTGACATTGAACATCTGGTCTTCATTACCAGATGTGAACAGATAAGAAAATCCTGCAAATGTTGCTTAGTGTGGCTTCACACTATTCTTTTTATTGACTTGTGTTGTCTTGGATACTGACTGCTTCCAAAGTTGTTGATGCTTATATTTTTATTCTTTTTTCATTTTTCAGATTTGAAAAAGCTAGCACCTCAATCCTTGCACTTCTCAACACATTAGAGGATTCTGAAAACGGAAGGAGCAATACAGATGAAAAACCTATGAATGCTCTTTGGATGGGTGAAGTTCGGTGTGCACTTTTGAAACTTGCAGGCATTGGGGGTCATTCTGAAGCTGTAAGGATGACACCAAACTCTACAGAGACAGCTGTGGATGAAAATACCTAGCTCAGGTAACAACAATATGGTTATACAGAATCTTGTTTTGGGTGTCTGTTCAGATGCCAAAACAAAAGTATGTGCAGCATAGGGCTGAGTGCAAGATATGTTGAACTAAATATGATGAGGGCAGGTGTCCATGGCATAAACAATGCAGAGAATAGGTATGCACATCTTGGAAATCAGCAGGCTTCTGGCAATGTAAGTAAGGCTGGAACTTCTGCTCTGTAAGCCATCAAATTGACTTATTTAGGTGTGGATTGCCAAACAGGTATTGATTTTTATGGTGCCTCTTTCCTCCAGAAATCCTGTGGGATTCCATTTTTTGACTGATGAACTGCCTCTATTTCATTGCTGGTGGAACCCCACTATTCTGCTCAGCAGTATCAAGGGAATGTGGGGGAGGAATGAATGAGTGCAGAAATCTAGGTCAAAGCATGGAGGATCTGCTTGCTCATTTTTGTATCCAATCATCAACTTTCTTTGGAGGAACAAAACAGACAGTTGGCATCATTTGGACCCCAGTGAGTCAAGCATGCTTCGAACACTTGCAACATGTGTGTTGGCAGGCATCCAAAATATCCTCATCTAAATCAGAAAGGTTACTTTCTGTTCCATTATCAACAGTTCCAGTCTCCTGTAGTGGCAAGCCTTGAATGTTTTCTGATGATCATGCACTTTGGCTTGACATTATCAGCTCATTATCTCGCCTCTTTTAGTGGCATATGCTGTTAAAGGTGTAGGTCTAATTTCTTTCCATTGGCACACATTTTCATTTGTGGTCAGCACAGAAATAGTATCTCATCTGATTATCACTGAAGGTGCTGACTAAACATCTCATTGCCACTTCTGCAGGTCACTTGAAAGACTCTGCATGAGAGCACTTGCTTAAGAAGGCCTGCACCAATATGATTGGAGGGAATACAGTAGCCAGCCTTGCCTTTGCAGTGCAAAACCATATGCCGGAAAGTTCATATTATGCAAGCACTGCGAATATGTCTCATGCTAATGCATATGACTGCTCGAATCTGGGTGCTCGCTCCATTTAACAGCACTGTGACCAGTTAGAATATCTAGCAGAGGGGGATTCTCTTATTTCCTAACAACCTCATTGTACAGACCACTTTTATTCTGCTCCATGCATTTGGGGTCAAAGTCACATGTAATTAATTGTAACCTGTGGTCCTGCTGCAGCCTAGAGTATTTTTTAAGGACTTAGGTTTGCCCAGGTTTCTGGGTTCCACACAATGCACTTCTCTTATCAGGATATGGAACAATACAGTTGAATATTGATGTTATAGATGTATACCATGGGCTCTCTTAAACCTAGATACACTCGATAAACCACATTTTATTACAGAGGGTTTGATCTTTGTAGCTGGGCCTCTAAACATGAATTTATACTCCAATGGTGAGGATTTTTCTCATGCTGAGTCTTGAAGGCTTGAGAGTCAGTGGACTTTTCTCCTAACTGGAATTGAGCCTTCATGTGGTCTGTTGTTTTGACATCACACAGACGCCACACATGTGGCCATCCCAGCAAGCATGCCAGGGTGAGAAATACCCACGCAGTTTCAACACTTCATCAATTAGTTGAATGGTTGTCACAGACCATGTTGTGGGACTTGCTGGAACTGTATGCCACCTATTTTTTCTAGAAGTTGCACATGAACTTGTGTTTTGAACTACTTGGAGATGGTCACTGTTGCACATCACAATTAAGTATGACCAGAGGGGACCTGCCTTTGGAACACACAAAGCTCATGGCAAGTGGATGGTGTGCTGGCGGCTGTTGGTTCACTCTGAGCTTTCCCTGTCCCAGATCAAACTTCCTCAAAAAGGCCCAAGAAACACCCAACACATGGAAGTTACTTTAGACTCACCTGTTCCCAACTAGATTAAGTCAGGCACTAGGTTTTGACAGAATAGCAGAGTATGCTGCAAATAAGCTAAAAATCCGAAGGGAAACTTTTGCAAAGTTTATGACATCATGTAGTTCAATGCTCAGGACTGAAAACAGCCCTTTGCAACTTGCCCCCCACTATGCTCTGCTCCAGTTTGAAACCCATGACAAACGTTTTATGTCAATGATGATTTGCAAAAGTGAACTATTCAAATCTGCCTCCAACAAGTACATAGCTAAATCCACTGGACTACACACTTGGTTGGGGATAAAAGACAACTTGATGGTGGGTTTCACCTTGGTGGCCTATCCTGTAAAGGAAAGGTTAGGTAGGTAGGTAGGTAGGTAGGTAGGTAGGTAGGTAGGTTAGAATAATAGGTGGCTACAAGTATATATGCATGTAGATCCTTAGTACTTAAAGAGGCTAATGGGTTGTTAGTAGTTAGTAGGTAGGTAGAAAAACAGAAACTGAGAAAACCCACAATGGTTACCTTGGGAACTGGACACCCTTCCCTCATGGTGCATTGTTGGCTCTTTGGTTAACTATAGTCCTCCTTGAAGGGCCTGGTTTAAAAAGGGAAAGGGGCAGACGAAGTGTACAGACTACGGACCTGTAACAGTCCCTGGGGGTTCCTTCTGATGTTTGTACAGGCAGCTCTTCCAGGGGTGGAATATCGAGAACATCTTGGGAGTAATAGCAGCTAGGCTTCCATGGCAGAGTACAGACAGAATGGATCTAAGGTGGACTGGCAAAGACAACTTGCAGGTTCACCAGTACTCTAAATTTTGCTCGATACATTCTAACTTTGTAGCTTCCTGTGAAAAGTTTTAGGAGGCAAATGGCCATTTTCTGGACCAAACTGACTGATGGAAGTTGGGAGAGTGTGATTGCTTGGTGGGAGTTGAGTTGTGTATGCTTGACTGCTGCAACACCCATGCTTAAATATTGTACCTTGTAAGTTCTTCAGATACTACTTACTATAGCCTTTGGGTGGAGGAAAGAAGCACATTTCAAGCTTTTATCATATGATTTTTTTCAGATTTTCAAGTAGATCAAGATTGTTTCCCTGCACTTCGGTGGTCTCAATTTTTTTTTTGTGGGGACATGACATTTCTTAACCTGAATTTTTTAAGTGGTGCAAGTCATGTACGGAATAATCTAACACTAGCTTGACAACCAAAACTAAACACAGGACCACTGTTAGTTTAGACTTTGCTTAGCTTAAAGATAATGGTGGTGTTGTTTAGATTCCTTGGAAGTTAGAAGAAAATGACAAAGTTTGCTGCCTACAATTGACAAGTCATTGGATATTTAATTTGATTAAATTTTCTTATTGTTCACATGTTGTTCATTATTGATTTAACAGCCAACAATGTTTAGCTTGATAAACTAACACAATTAAAACTTTCATAATGAATTCTTAGATTCTATCACATTATCAACATTTTTGTTATTAAATTAGCACCCAACATGGTTGAGCTTGGTAGATTCACACAAATAGGTATTGGACACAATTTACTTTTAGTTGGGATTGGGGTCCTTTTAAACCTAAGAGCATCTCCATCAAGCTACACAAAACACAACACTATTGATAATGATAACTTAGCACTAATAACTACTTCACCTACTTGGTCGTTCATTCCAACCTTTAAAAACTAAACTGGCCTTTGCAAAAAGCTTTCTTTCATCTAGCAAATTGGTGTACCCACAAATTGGCTTTCATGGCAAATTAATGACATCATGTTGGCATTGCATGAGCTTCCATGGCATTAGCAACTCTTACAACATCAATTGTGGACCCCAATTCACAAGCATTTGCATTGAAGGAAGGCAAGAACTTCATCATTGAAGAAAAGTACCAACTTTGTGTGAGCTTCTTGAACATCAACCAAGACCCAAAAATAAGGAATGGTCAAAAAAGTAACACATTTTGGGATAGGGTACAATAAAAACAAACCTATTTGTGACATTGAACAACTTACAAGATCATTGAAAACAAAATTGGGGCGGGGGGGGGGGGAGCGGGGGGGCAGGGCCGCTCACCAGATGTGTGAAAGTCATGTGGCGGGCATGAGGCAAACGCTCGCAC
>Ga0116227_10016571_pt1 | contig 10544 bp, 8 predicted proteins | sample S1TSphgellanicum_FD_89693 | JGI IMG/M metagenome (GOLD analysis project Ga0116227, IMG submission 89693) | Host-associated microbial communities from peat moss isolated from Minnesota, USA - S1T2_Fb - Sphagnum magellanicum MG | ecosystem: Host-associated > Plants > Peat moss > Unclassified...
GGCCGCCTCCACCAGAACGGCACGGCGCAGCCCGCGCAGACTGCTGCCGAGAAACCACGCGCTGGCGCGGCGAAGATCATCCAGGATCAAAATCTGTTCGCCCGCCTGGCCTGCCTCGATCAGGGATTGGCGCAGAATGCCCGGCAGGAGGCCGCTCTCCACTGGCGGCGTCACCAGCCTGCCGTTGATTTCAACGAAAATCGTATTTCTCGATGCTTCGGCAAGCTCCCCACGGGTGTTGAAAAACAGCATGTCATCCAGGCCCTTGGCCTGCGCTTCGGCATAAGCCTGTTCATATAGGCGGCGCCGCGTTGTCTTGTGGCGGAGAAAAGGATCGGCGGGATCGAGGCGCTGTTCGGACATCCCTACCCGGAGTGGTGCCGCCGAATCGGGGAGCAGCGGGCCAGCGGTAATGTCCAAATTGCCGTCTCGGCCGAGCAGCAAACGTATCCGCATGTCGTTGGCGTCCGCACGGTAGACCTCCCTCTCCCGCACCGCCAACGCATCCCGCGCGCCGGCACGGTCGAATGTGAAGCCCAGCTCAGACGCGGATTTCGCCAGCCGTTGAAGATGAAGATCAAGGCGGACAAAGCCGCTTTCAGCAGACCATTTAAAAGTCTCGATCAAGCCGAAATCGGTCGCCAACTCGCGGAGAAATCTGCCTTTCAGCAAGGCTTCCTCATATTCCGACACAGGGTCGGAATCCGCCACAATGCCGCCGCCTACGCCATACGTGCCTGCCCCATCATCGGCGATCACCGCGGTGCGAATAGCGACATTGAACTTCATTGTCCTGTCTGGAGAAATAGCACCGATCGCGCCGGTATAGACTCCGCGGCTGCCGTGTTCCAGCCCGGCCAGGATCTGCAGCGCCCGTATCTTCGGAACACCGACGATGGATCCGCAGGGAAACGCCGCTTCGACAATTTCCCTGATTTTCAGAGCAGGCTTAAGTTCAGCGGTGATGGTGGAGGTCAGCGTGTGAAAGCTCGGATAGGTTTCAAGGGTGAACAGCCGCGGCACCCGTACCGACCCGATCTGCGCGATCCTGGAGAGGTCGTTGCGCAGCAAATCAACGATCATCAGGTTCTCGGCTTGCTGTTTGGGGTCCGCGGCCAGCGCCAGTTTGGCGGCTTCGTCGGCCGCGCTATGGTCACCCCGCGCGATGGTGCCCTTCATCGGGCGCATGGTGGCAACGCCTGCCGCACCATCGATCCAGAGCTCAGGCGAAACCGACAGCAGCGTCATACCGTCCATCGCCACCAAACCACCATGCGCCACTGGCTGAAGAACGCGCAGAGCCGCGTAAAGGCTCAGCCAATCTCCGCTGTAGCGGAACCGCATCTGGAAGGTGAGATTGGCCTGGTAGATGTCGCCCGCTTCTATAAAAGCCAGAACCTGTCTGACATTCTCGACATGCGTCTCGAGATCTGAGCCAGCGGCGAGATCGGTGATTGGCGGTGGCGGCGGCAGTTTTGCCAATGCGGCGTCCAGGGCCTGGCCACTCACACACTCCGGCGCGCGAAACAGGCCGAACCACAGCAGCGGCGCTGTCCGCTTCTGCGCCATCAGCGGCCGCAGAGTGGCCTCAAACGCGTATCCCAGGTCGTAGGAGATAAACCCGGCCGCATGAAGGCCGTTATCGAGCGCCGCGTCCAGGCGGCTTAAAGCCTGCTCCACCTGATCCGGCTGGGAACATTCAATAGTTCCGATTGGATTGCGGTAGAGCGTGGCACTTGGCTCAGGGCTCAGCCGGTCTTCCAGCAGAACGACAACATCCGACATCATAGGAATTTGGCTTTATGGCGAAAGACATTTCGGTGGGGGATCAACGCGGCGCAACCGGGGCAACCGGGATATGGTCATGGCATGAAACTGCCGCAAAGCCTAGGCGGGCAGCCGGGCCGGCGAGGAAAGACCCTCATAGGCGCGCGGACTGACAAGCCCTTGCTCGATGCCCTTCATCATCACATAAGGCTGCATCATCGGGTCGGCGAACCGAAACCGATAGGCCCGCCCGCGCCCCCTGCGGGTCAGTATCTCGCCTCGTTCCGGCGTTATAAAGCTTTTCAGATGTTGCTGGAATGCGGCGATTGGCACGGGCTTATTCAAAATCTCCGGCATTGGATCGCATAACGCCAAAGTCCAGAAACTACCCCGCTCATCAGTCAGCGCCAGCGCACCGGAAAGCAGAACATGGCGATATGAATTTTCCGATCGGTCACTGTGAATCGCTTTCTCGAAATTCTTTTGGATGGATTGCGGCGATTTTTCCACCGATTTCCGTATTGCATGAGCGACATCGCCCTCGGTTATCAGCAGCGAACGGCGCCTGGCAACACTTTGTACACAATAAAGCCCGAGCCTATGCACATAGGCGATCGCCCGCCGCCGCCTCATCAAAACCGACCTACTATTTGAACGAATTGTCCTACGACGAGACCTAAATTCCTGTTCGACCCCTCAGGGAAGGCATGCGCGCCCTCTGCCCCGCGCGGGCGCCGCCCGCCTTGCACTGCCCCGCCAAGGCGGTATCATCGGCATGTCGATGGTCCCGCGCGAGCGGGTGAAAAGGGAACGCTGTGAGTCCTGGCTGAACCCCCGGGTTCGAGGACAAGTCAGCGGCTGCCCCCGCAACTGTCAGCGGCGAGCAGCCAATCCGTCCATGGCGCCCAACCAGGCGCCTGGGTCACTGAACCGCAAGGTTCGGGAAGACAGGGTTGGCAGCGATCACTGCCCGGCGCAGCCGCGCCGGACCAGAGAGCCGTGAGCCAGGAGACCTGCCATCGTCGCACCAACCAACGCTGCCGGGCGGGGTGCACCGGGGGCCGGAGACGACCAATGCCTATCACCACCGGCGCTCATCGCCGCGTGCGCGCCTTGGCGCGCCCATCTTACATCTGCCTCCCAACGCCGGAAAACGGGGGCCGCGCATGACGGTCGCCAGCAATCTCGGCTTCCCGCGAATCGGCCATCGGCGCGAGCTGAAAGCGGCACTGGAGCAATTCTGGGCCGGCACGCTGGATGAAGCCGGCCTGAACCAGGCCGCCACATCGTTGCGCGCCCGCCATTGGAAGCTGCAGGCCGGACTCGGCATCAGCCATGTGCCCTCTGGCGATTTCGCGCTCTACGACCACGTGCTGGATACCGCCTGCATGCTGGGCGCCATCCCGCCCGGCTATGGCTGGTCGGGCGGACCCGTCTCACTGCCAACCTATTTTGCCCTCGCCCGCGGATCGCGCGGCACGGCGGCCGAACAGGCAGCCGGCATCGCCGCCGGCGCGCCGGCGCTGGAAATGACCAAGTGGTTCGATACCAACTACCATTATCTCGTCCCTCGCCTTGCCGCCGGCCAGCGTTTTGCGCTCACCACCAACCACCCGCGCGCGCAGTTCGAAGAAGCCAAGGCGTGCAATCTGCGCACCCGCCCGGTTCTGCTCGGCCCGGTCAGTTTCCTGCTGCTGTCGAAAACCACCGACGGCACCGATCCGCTCGACCTGCTTGCCGCCCTGCTGCCGGTCTATGCGCAGATACTGGCTGAACTCGCCGAAGCCGGCGCCGCCTGGGTGCAGATAGATGAGCCCGCCCTCGCTTTGGACCTGACGGAGAAAGCCAGGATCGCGCTCGGCCTCGCCTATGGCAGCTTCGCCCGTGGCCGGACACCGGAGATCATGCTCACCAGCTATTTCGGCCCGTTGGCCGACAACCTGCCAACCGCGCTGCGCCTGCCGGTCGCTGGCCTGCATATCGACCTCGTGCGCGGCCAGGCGGAGCTGGATACGGTGCTGCACGGCCTCCCGGCCGAACGCTGGCTGTCGCTGGGCATTGTCGATGGCCGCAATGTGTGGCGCACCGATCTGCGCGCCGCACTGGCAACGCTGCGTCACGCCGCCGGCATTCGCGGCAATCGCCGGCTGATGGTCGCGCCCTCGTGCAGCCTGCTGCATGTGCCGGTCGATCTCGCGCAGGAGACGAAGCTGGATGCGGAGGTCAAGAGCTGGCTGGCTTTCGCGACGCAAAAACTGGCGGAAATCGCGGCCTTGTCGCGCGCGCTGGACCAAGGTGAGGCGGCCGCCGCCGACGCCTTCACCGCCAGCGATGCGGCGATCCGCGCACACACGGCCAGTGCCAGAGTGCACCGGCCCGATGTGACGGCCGCTCTTGCCGCCATCACGCCCGCCATGGAGCGGCGTGCCACCGCCTACCCAAAGCGCCGCGCCGCACAGCAAAAGCTGCTCGGCTTGCCGCTCTTCCCCACCACCACCATCGGCTCCTTCCCGCAAACGCCGGAGGTGCGCAGCATCCGCGCGGCCCTGGCCCGCGGCGAGATCACCGAGGCCGCGTATGATCAGGCCGTACATGGCTGGATCGACGAGGCTGTGCGCTGGCAGGAAGATATCGGGCTGGATGTGCTGGTGCATGGCGAGTTCGAGCGCAACGACATGGTGAAATATTTCGGCGAGAGGCTGAGCGGCTACAGCTTCACCCAACATGGCTGGGTGCAATCCTATGGCAGCCGCTGCGTCGCTCCGCCGGTGATCTGGGGCGACGTCTCCCGCCCTGCGCCCATGACGGTGCGATGGTCCGCCTACGCCCAGTCCCGCACCAGCCGGCCGATGAAAGGCATGCTGACCGGACCGGTGACGATGCTGCAATGGTCGTTCGTGCGCACGGACATTCCACGCAGCCTGGTGTGCAGGCAGATCGCCCTGGCCATCCGCGCCGAGGTCGCCGATCTGGAGAGGGCTGGCATCAGGGTGATCCAGGTGGACGAACCGGCATTTCGCGAGGGGCTGCCGTTGCGTCACGCGGACTGGGCCGCCTATCTGACCTGGGCGGTCGCCAGCTTCCGCCTTGCCACCAGCAGCGTGGAAGACGCCACCAGCATCCATACCCATATGTGCTATTCCGAGTTCAACGACATCATGCCTGCGATCGCCGACATGGATGCCGACGCCATTTCGATCGAAACCACGCGCAGCCGGATGGAACTGCTGCGGGCGTTTGTGCCGCGGCCGGACGGGGATGGGTCCTATCCCGCCGAAATAGGGCCGGGCATCTGGGACATCCATAGCCCACGCGTGCCCGATGCTGGGGAAATGACCAGCCTGCTGGAGCTGGCGCGGCAAAAACTCAAGGATTGGCAGATCTGGGTGAATCCGGATTGCGGCCTGAAAACCCGCGATTGGGACGAGGTGCGGCCGGCACTGAACAACATGGTCACGGCGGCCAGAGATCTGCGGGCGCGATTGCGCACCGAGTCCTGAATAAACGGCGGCCGGCCATGCCCACCGCCGGCCGCCGCTAGGATGAAAGGCTTAGCTCTGGCGCATCCTCCGGGCAGAACGCCCACCCGCCGGCTCATGTTCTATGCCATGAAGCCGTTCGGAGTCTGGCCAGTCGGCTTGATGAAGCCATATGGCCCCCTGGCCAGGAAGCGGCCGCGTCCGGAGGCTGCGCGCACAATGCCGGACTCCATCACCATCTCCCCGCGGCTGAATGTCATCACCGCCTTGCCGATGGTTCGGCGCCCTTCATACGGCGTATAGTCGATGGCGTGGCCAAGCGCCGCGTTGGTGATCACGCCCTCTGCCGCCGGGTCCCACAGCACCAGATCCGCATCCGATCCAGGCGCGATGGTGCCTTTGGCAGGATATAGCCCGAACAGCCGCGCCGCATTTGTCGCCGTCAGGCGAACGAAGGCGTTCAGATCGATATGCCCGGCCACCACGCCCTCGGTAAACAGCAAGGGCAGGCGCGTGGCCAGGCCCGGAATCCCGTTCGGTATCCGGGTGAAGGGCGCGTCTGCCCCGTGCACGAGCTTCCCCTTGCCGCCAGCAAAGGAATAGCCGCAATGGTCGGACGAGATAATGTCCAGCGTGCCGGCGCGGATATCCTCCCACAAGCCGGCGCGCGCCAGGCTGTCTCTCGGTGAGGGGCTGCAGATGAACTTGGCGCCTTCAGCCCCTGGCCGGTCCATATCCGATGCGTCAAGCGTAAGATATTGCGGGCAGGTTTCCGCCCACACCTTCACGCCGCGCCGTTGCGCCCGGGCAATCTCGGCTGCCACCTCGGGCGAGGACACATGGAATATCTGGATCGGCTGATCCACCAGCTCGGCCAGGGCGATGGCACGATAGGTCGCTTCCCGCTCCACCACGACGGGGCGCGACCAGGCATGATAAAGCGGGGCGGAGAGCCCGGCGGCGAGCAGCATTTCGGTGCGCCAGGCAATGGCATCGTAATTCTCGCAATGGACCGAAACCAGCGCCCCCAATTTCCGCGCCGCCGCCAGCACGCGCAGAAATTGCGCATCGTCCAGCCGCAGAGGATCATAGGTCAGGAACGCCTTGAAACTGCGTATGCCGGAAGCAACGATCTGCGGCAGCTCCTCCTCGATAACCCGGTCGGTCGGATCGGTAATGATCTGGTGAAAGCTGTAATCCATCGCCGATCGCGCGGCCATCGCCCGATAGCGATCGAGCGTGGGCCCGATCGGCGCGCCCTTGAATTGCGCCGCGAAGCAGATGGCCGTGGTCGTGCCGCCCAGAAAGCCAGACCGGCTCGCGGTTTCGAATGTCTCCTCATGGATCGAGCCATCGGGCTCCAGCTGTTCGATATGGCAATGGCCATCCACCCCGCCAGGCAGCACCAGAAGCCCCTCGGCATCCACCTGCCGCTTGCCCCGCAGCCCGTCGCCCAGACAGGCGATTCGTTCGCCCCGGATACCGACATCGCAGCGGAACATGTCCGAGCCGGTGACAACCGTGCCACCGCAAATGACCAGGTCGAGCTCCATCGGCGCATTCCTCTCAGAATCTGAATACGTATGGTATACAAAAGGCACGATTGCAAATTCTATGGTCCCGATCAGGGTGCTGGCCGGGTGGCGCCGGTTCGGCTATAGCAGAAACGCGCCTATCCACAGATATTGAGTTGACCGTGCTCGAACGAACCAGCGAAAAACCCTATTCTGCGCTCGCCGAGAAAAAAAGCGTCACTGACGGGGCTTATGCCCAGGTGCTGAAGATGATCCTCAGCCGGGAATTGTCCGGCGGCACGGTTTTGCAGGAACGCATACTCTGCGAGACCCTTGGGGTGTCGCGCACCCCCATGCGCGAGACGCTGCGGCGGCTGGAGGGCGAGGGGCTGATCATCCGCTCCAATGACGGTTCGCTGATGATAAGGCTGGTTTCGCTGGAGGAATACCTCAACAGCCTGGAGGTGCGTTTGCTGATCGAGCCGCATGCGGCGTTCAACGCCGCCAAGGCGATGCCAGACGACGTGGTCAAGCGCCTGCGCCGCGGCCTGAACGCGATTGCCCCGAAAAATGCCCCCTCCGCCAAAGCCCACTGGAAGTTCGACGACCAGTTGCACGAGACCGTCGCTTGCTATGGCGGCAACCCCCTGGTGGCCCAGATCGTCAAGGATATGCGGCGGCTGACCAAGATGTTCGAGCAACAGAAAATGCCCGAGCGGAATGCACCTGGCTGGGCCGAGCACGATGCGCTGGTGGCGGCCCTGGAAGCCCATGCGCAGCAGCGCGCCGCCGATGCCATGACGAAGCATTTGCGGCAGGCCCGCCGCAGCATCCTCGACACCCTCTGATCCGCCGCCGCTTCGCCCGCTCTGGCTGCGGCTCGGAAATTTCGGTATACAAGCCGGATACAAGGTGAGTCCCTGGTGCGCTGATGAGATTCTGTGGAACCTGCACGGTGATGATCACCCCGTTCGATGCGAACGGCGCGGTGAGGCGGCGGGCCGCACCGGCGCACCCGGCCGCGTGGTGCCTGCCGGCAGCCAGATCTATGTGGATGACGGCATTGGTGCCGCTGGCGAGGCAGGAGATATCGCGGCGTCGGGCGCGGAGTGGCGCCACGTGAAGAAGCTGGCAATGTCGTTGATCGAGCCACCAGATTTCACCCGGCCGGCTTTTCTGAAAACCGTAGCATGCGCCGCCTGGGATCTGGCGGCGTGCCGCACCGCCCAACGCGCGCTTGGCACTATAGCGCGCTAGCCACAGCTTAGCGCAGGTTTTAACCCAGGTTACGCTGTGGCTTTGCCGCTTATGCCCGTGCAACCCGCAAATATTACGGCAGCGGCTTGGCCATCGGCGCGCTGTACAGAACGGCACCAGGCTGTTTCGCGGCTGGCAGGTCAGAAGGGCTCGTCAGTGTCGCGCTGTAGGTTTGCTTGGCGGATGTGCACAATACCGATTTTTTCGGCGTTGAACCGGTATAGGGGAAAAATGTCGGCGTATAGCTCACCACTGTGCCGCTCACCGCGTCACCTTTGAACACCATCGTTGTGATCAGATCGAGATAGCCGAACGCGTAGTTGAAGGTGTGCTTGTTGCCGACAATGTCCTGCCCGTCACCGCCCAAGCCCCAGCCGGTATTGTAGGTTGAGCCGCCCGGCTTGCAGGTCGCCGCAATGCCCAGGCCGAACGAGGTAATCTGCTTCGCCCCGGTATTTGGATCGGTGGAGACAACAAAGTTGATGCTCTGGCCATCCGCGGAGCTGCCGCTATAGGTACCCAGCTTCTGGGCCAAGGCGCCAGCGGGCAACGCCGCCACGCCAGCGATCAAGGCGACCATGAACGCGGGTGCAACAATGAATTTCATGTCGTCTCCAAACTATCTTAAAGATATCGAGGGCGCTCCCACGATGCAGGAGCGATGCGCATAATTTACCGTGCCGAACGGCGGTGTCGTCATGCAAACGGATGATAAAAACAGCAAAAATGCCCGCCTTGGCCGTCGCCTTCTCGCGCCATCGGTGCCTGCCCGGTTTGCCTGCAACCGCTATCAGGTGTCATACCGGGTCACGGCGCCGGATCGGTGGTGCAGACAGCGCCAGCACACCTGGCCGTAGCGCGCTATGGCAATCAACCCATGGTTGGAGACCCCGCAATGACCGAGAAACCCCGTCCCGGCACCTTCCCGCTCGGCGATCGCACCGTAAGCCGGCTTGGCTACGGCGCCATGCAGCTGGCCGGCCCAGGCGTATTCGGCCCGCCAAAGGACCACGGCGCCGCCCTGGCCGTGCTGCGGGAGGCGGTGGCAAGCGGCGTGAACCATATCGACACCAGCGATTTCTATGGCCCCCACATCACCAACCGCCTGATCAATGAGGCGCTGTACCCCTATCCGGAGGGGCTGGTGATCGTCACCAAACTCGGCGCGGTACGCGGCGCAGACGCCTCCTGGATCCCCGCCCGCACCGCCGCCGACCTCACCGCCGGCGTGCACGACAATCTGCGCAACCTCGGCACCGATGTGCTCGATGTGGTCAATCTGCGTGTCGGCGGCATCCACGATCCCATGGAGGGATCGATCGAAGCACCCTTCACCGTGCTGGCGGAGCTGCAGCAAAAGGGCCTGATCCGCCATCTCGGCCTCAGCAATATCACCCAGGCCCAGCTGGCCGAAGGGCGCCGCATCGCCAATGTGGTATGCGTGCAGAACCACTATAACCTGGCCCACCGTAGCGATGACACCTTGATCGACCATCTGGCGGCCGAAGGCATCGCCTATGTTCCGTTCTTCCCCTTGGGCGGCTTCACCCCCTTGCAATCCTCCACCCTCTCCGATGCAGCCGCGCGCCTGGGCGCCACGCCGATGCAGCTGGCGCTGGCCTGGCTGCTGCACCGCGCGCCCAACATCCTGCTGATCCCAGGCACTGCCTCGCTCGCCCATTTGCGCGAGAACCTCAAAGCGCCCGATCTCGCGCTCTCCAGCGAAATCCTGGCCGAACTCGATTCGATCGGCCTCGAACAACCCACGCACTGCCTCGAACGACCCACACACTAAGGACCCGTTCGACATTAACCGAATCGGTTGACGGGGTCGAACGGGCCCTCACGCCTTTGTTTGAAGCGGCATCTTTGTCGGCGTGCCGACGATGCCTAACCGCGCAGGGTAGGGAGATGCACATCACCAACCAGCTGAAATACGGCTTGCAATATTGTTTCCGCAATGACAACGTATCGATGCTGCAATTTTCGCTCACCGCCGATACCGGCCGCCTCTCCATGCTGTTCTCGCAAGGCGACAACATCCAGGCAGTGCTGGATCTCCTCGGTTCGGTGAGCAAAGTCGCCGTCATTTCTGCCCCGCGCGTGCCGCACGACGGCGAAGACGCCACCAAGGAACCGGAGGAAAAGCTGCCTTTGTTACGCGGCCTGCCGCCGCCCGCGCGCCCCCGCTGAGCACCGCCCGCGCATCCTCCGACGCCCGCATTGCGTTTGAAAACGGCCAGGCCTGCATGGCCAAGGGCGATCCCGTGCAAGCGGCAAAATGGTACGACCGGGCAAGGCGCCTCTCGCCAAACGATGCGCTGGCAATGTTGTCCCACGCGGCCGCACTGGCGGCGACCGACACCGGCGCGGCCATGCGCATTCTGTACGCCTTGATTGCGCAACACCCAAAATTCTGGAGCGCCCATATCGCCCTGGCAGCTTTGCATCTGGGATCGGGGGATACCGGCACGGCCACAGACCTCCTGGACGCGTTGCTAAAACAGGCCGCCCCGCCAGCAACCGA
>Ga0116227_10016572_pt1 | contig 10543 bp, 5 predicted proteins | sample S1TSphgellanicum_FD_89693 | JGI IMG/M metagenome (GOLD analysis project Ga0116227, IMG submission 89693) | Host-associated microbial communities from peat moss isolated from Minnesota, USA - S1T2_Fb - Sphagnum magellanicum MG | ecosystem: Host-associated > Plants > Peat moss > Unclassified...
ATGGACCGACTACAAACAAGTGGAGAATTACAAGACAAGACAAGCTTTATTGATCCATCAACTGGTGTTGATCTGCTGAAGGGTTGTTCCCTAGACTATCTCCTTTTATAACCCTGAACCATATTAGTCCCAAAATATCCTAGGCCATGATATTGCCAAAAGTATCCAAAAAAATCCTAGGACATGACATTGCCCAAAGTATCCCAAAATATCCTAGGCCATGATAGCTAAACCTTTACCTCTTGGCAAAACTAATATTTTTTCTTGACTAAACTTCCATCTCTCAACAAAACCTCTCTACTTTTTGGCTAGACCTTTATTTCTTAGCCAAACCAATATTCTTTCTTGGCTAAACTTCTACCTTTCACCAAACCCTCTTTATTTTTTGGCTAAACTTCTATCCATCACTAAAAAAATTTTACTTATTAACTAAACCACTACATTTTAGCAAAACTTATCTTTTCCTAATTAAACCCTTATCTCTTGACAAAAACTATCAAAATTTTGGTTAAACCTTCACCTCTTGACCAAACCAATATCCTTTCTTGTCTAAACTTCTAACTTTCACCACAATCTTTTTAGTTTATGGCTAAACCTTTATCTCTTGGCTAAACTTCTACATGTCACAAAAACCTCTTTACTTATTGATTAAACATTACCTTTCAACAAAGCTTTCACCTTTTCTTAATTCAATTGTTATTTTTCAACAAAACTAATATATTTTATTAACTAAATTAACACTTCTTCGCAAAACCTATCCATTTTTTGGCTAAACCTTTACCTCTTAACCAAACCAATATATTTTCTTGCCTAAAATTTTACCTTTCACCAAAACCTCATTATTTATTGGCTAAACCATTACCTCTCAACAATACCTTCACCTTTTGCGGCTAAACTTCCACCTCATGGCAAAAAATTTCTATTTTCTGGCTAAACCTCTACCTCTTAACAAAACCAATATATTTTGTTGATTAAACTTTTACCTGTCTTGAAAACCTCTTTACGTATTAACTAAACCATTATCTCTCAACAAAACCTTTACCTTTTCATAGCTAAACATTTATCTCTCAACAAAACCAATATATTTTCTTGGCCAAACTTCCCATTTCTAGGCAAAACTTCACTACTTTTTGGTTAAACCTTTACTTCTTGGTGAAACCAATTTTTTTTTGCTAAACTTCTACCTATCTTAAAAACCATTTTATTTATTAGTTAAACCTTTATCTTTTAACAAAACCAATATCTTTTTATATTTAAACTTCCACCTTTAGGAAAAAACTTTTTATTTTATGGCTAAACCTTTATTTCTTGGCCAAACCAATATTTTTTCTTGGTTAAACTTTTACCTTTCACCAAAACCTTTTTACCTATTAACTAAATGATTACCTTTTGACAAAACATTTATCTTTTCCTGGTTAAACCCTTATCTTTTGATAAAATTGTTATTTTTTTGGCTAAACCATACCTAGTCACCTATATATTCAAAATGTGTTATGTTCATCCCCACCTACCTACGTACCTACCCACCCATCTACTTACCTACTTAATTGCCCTTGCACCTTCCTACCTACTAGCCCCATAAGTAGGTATATACCAAACCCCATCTTACATGGTTGGACCTACCTATTTAGTAACACTCCAATATACCTTAAAATTGCCAAAAAGGATGAAAGCATTGCATGGAATTCAAACTTGTTCACTTAAGGAAAACTTTCAAACATGATTAAATTATTTGTCACTACCTTTATAAGGGTATTGTAAATATGCATTGGTTTGAAACTTAATGTTTTATGGTTTTGTGAAGGTATTACACACATTATTGAAAAGCCAACCCAAGTGAAATACCCCGTTTATGGTATTGCATTAAGTAATCTAAAAATGTTTACTTTGATGGGGGTATTATAAACCCAATGTAGATGTCCAAAGAATACAAAATTGCACCTTAGTTTTGGTGCATTTAATGCATGTTATATTCACATTCATAAAAGGTATAGGCTTATATTTAACAAGTTGATTTGTTTGTTTTGATTATAATAGTACCATTATTTAGTAGTATTCATTATAATTAGTTCAGCATAGTTATTAAAAATATTATATAATATTTTTAATACAATCTAATATTTGAGAATGGATAAATATCAAAATATTATATTATTATATTAAATAAAATATGATGAAAATTGAATATTAATGAAAGAATTATTAATGATTGCTGAAATACATGTTTAAAATATAATTAAGAATTTTATTAATATAATATTATTTTGTTAGAAATAAGCAGTATAATAATATTATGTTAAATAGACTATTAATAAATTTAACAGTGTTAACATTATTATTATTCAGTATTATTCAATACAATTATTACCCATAATAATTTAATAATCATCAATAACTTAATATATATTATGTTTCAAGATTATAAATAATACAATATTTGAACTAGCATATGCAAATAATTGGAATACAAAGAATTGGATTTGATTATTTTCCAAGATTGTGCATGTAATGTTCATTTTGTGAAAATGGACTTATTGCCATACTTCGATTATTTAAAAAATAAAAGAAAAAACCATATGAAATATCCACAAAAAATTTTGAAAAGTACTGCAAATCATTATGACCCATTCACTTGGGTGTAAGTAAAAAACACCATGTCAATATTTATCAACACTCATTTTTACATCACCATATTTACATCACCAAACAAAAAAAATATAGATATTATGAAAAATCCTATGCAATACCTTACCCTAAAGTTAGTTTCATCATTAAATAATCCTCAAAATAATGAAATGAAATCTTGTGAAAATATGAAGTTGGCATGTTGAAAATCATCATATTTATTGTACAATACACTTTGAATAATTTTACTACTCATACCACAATATCATAGTAGATGATGGAAAATAATATATTTTCGAAATAAAAAAACGAATGCATTTTTTGAAGAAAAATAATTATTCATTTTGTCAATGTGGGAACTAACCCTAGGCTATGGTACCTACACATGAACCCCCCAAAATATCATGTATATGTCAAAGCCCCCTTGAAACTACTTGGGTAGTTGCAATGTTTCACTTTTTGCATATGTATAGACTTTCTACATAGTGTACTCTATTCAAATGCCACAAACGCATTATAAAATCATCAATTTGACACAAATATTTATGGATTAAAATTGCCAACTTGAATAAGAATATTTATTAAAGGGTGAAATTCAATAAACATTACACTAATCATATAGTAATTGACTTTTAAAGTGAACATATGGATTATATTCTAAGTTTTGCATTAATATTCAAATGCATACTTTATTATGATTTCATTTGAATATTTTTTATAAGGACTCAATATATGATACATGATGGAAAAAAATGGATTGAAATAAATTACAACAAAAAATCTAACGAATAAATAACTATGAATTTTTGAATGACCATATTCAAGAATATTATTTTTATAAGTCCCTATCTTGGTCATTATTTGTTGGATTGATATTTTTTCCCTCTAACATGTAGGTCAAAGAAGTGTTTCGGTGGGCAACCTTTCCTATGGACTTTATTAATTGATTAATCACCACATGGGGCCCACTCAACATCGATTTTTAATTGTTTTTTCCATTTTAATGTTAAAATATGAACTTTTGGAATTTGGACTCTTGTTGCTTTTGAGCCACCCGAACTTACATCTACCCATTAATATATATGTAGGTAAGGTGAATATAATAATTATAAAAATATTTCATTATTTTTCAATCCAATGAATGGTTGACACGTGTCACTACTTAAGCTATGTAATATAGGTAGGTAGGCTACCTAGCCTAAGCAAGCTAAGTAACACATGGGTTGCAAGTATAATGACTTGAATTGCTCAGCTCCTTGAAAAATATTCAAGTACTTAACCTTTGCACCACCAACTAACATAAATGACAAAGATTGTCATCCTTTAACTATGAATAGTTTTTTTTAATTACCCTATTGAAATTACCTAATGTAAATATGTTATTACTATGTCAAATTTAATTTAAAATAATTTATGATTAATATAATTTTAAAGATTAGAAATAATTTAAGACTTTATCATTACATGTTTAAATTATTTATAATCTTTAAACCTAAAACTTCACCTTAAAGCATAATTATAAAGCCTAAACCCTAAGATCTAAAACCTAAAACCTAAACCTATTCCTAACATTAAAGCCTAAAACCTAAAACCTAAATGTCAACCTTAAAATCTAAAATCTAAACTTAAAACTTAACTTAATATTTAAAACTTACAACCTAACATTAAAATCTAACTTTAAAGCCTAAAGCCTAGCCCTAAAATTTAAACCTTAGACCTAAACCCCAAATTACAAACCTTGAAACATAAACTTAAACCCTAAATGAAAACCCTAACCTTGAAATCAAAAGCCTAACCTTAAATTTAAGCTTTCTACCTAAACCCCAAATTGTAAACTTTAAACCCTAAACTTTAACTCTTTTAAAACCTAAAGCTTATAAATATTTTAGAAAAATATGTCATACTTACACATGGAAGTATTATGGGTTTGTTCTTTTAAGCATGTTTATTAAGGTTAAGGCATTAAAATATTACATAAAAAATAAAATGATCTAAAATGATTTTTAATATGGCCTGTAAAACATTACATTAAAAAGTGCAAGAAAAGCTCATGGATAATCCAAAATGTTAAATGTAATTAATGCACATCAATTTGTACGAAAATGTTTTAAAAACTATCAAAATGCATGTCTACATTCAAAAAATTATTCAATGACTATCATCATTAAATCCATGAACTTGACAATAAACTTCAACCATTTCCTTCGCCCGTGTTGCATTCTCATGGATGTACATTTGGTGATGTTCTATATTGAAATGAATTGCATTAACCACAAATTGATCCTTCATAGCTCCATGCAACTTAAATCGAAATTTATACATTTTGTAAAAACTAATTTCAAACTCTACTCAAATAATTGAATTTAAAAGAATGGAATTGTTTTGAAGATAAAGATCATCCATGAATGGTCTTTGATGCATGGAAATGAAAAATTGCTTGCATTTCTTCAAGTCAAGTGGACTTGCCAAATTCCATAAGGTGCCATTCCATGCCGCTTTTACCCTCCTCACATAAGATAATTTGCACTAAAAGATGATGTCACCAAGTTCCTTATTTTTTTCAATTTGTGAAAATGCATCTTGAAGGATGTATCCCATGCCCCAATAAAAAATGCCCAAAATCTTCAAGAAGATTTTTGAAGCAAGTTTGGCCAAAGGTAATTTAGGGACCTCCCCATGCCCTTTTTTTGTTTCCTCTAAGTGATCCTATTCCAATGTAGGTTTTGTTCATGCACAATTAGCTGCCTTTTACTCATTCCACTACAAAATCAATTAGGCATCACTTTGGATGCAAACATTCATTATCGAATGATTTTAATGTTAGGGACCTCCTTGATGAGTTCAAGGGTGCTCAAGATTGTCCCTTTCAACAATGAGCTCATGCACTTTCTTTAGGTGCATAGTTCGTATCCACTTTTTAGCATAGGTTTCCTTGCACTTTCCAATTTTGCATGACCATTTCAAGTCCTTTTTTACTCATTCAACACCTTTCTTTACAATTTGAACTAAGGGAAAGGCCTCTAAGAATATTACATATATCATGGAATGTTGGAAGGATTTTTTCATGAGCTTCATTCAAAACATTAGTTCCAAGATTTCGAATCACACCACTAGGGGCATCTTCCTTTAGGTGACCCACAAGGATGGAGGGTTTCAAGATGCCCCCTTATGTTTTTTTGCATGTTTTCACCATGTAATTTTATTTATTTATTTTTTTAAATTGATAAGATGTGTGGTAAGGCAAATAGGGATAGAGCTTGCTTTGATTTACTTTCCTTTTTTTTTGTGATTAGGCGAGGCAAACAAGGACAAAACCTACCTTGCCCTACTTCTTTTTCATTTTCTATGGCAATGGTCAAGCAAGGTAAATAAAGACAAAACATGCCCTACCTTGTTTTTTTGTGGTTCTCCATGGTGATGGTAAGATAGGACATACTAGGATAGCACATGCCTTGCCTTGTTTCTCTTTAGTTTTGTGGCGATGGTAGGATAGGGCAGATAGGGACAAAACCTACATTGCCCAACTTCTCATTAGTTTTATGTGGTGATGGCAATGTAAGGTAAACAAGGACAAAACTTGCCCTACCCTTTTTGGTTCTATGTGGTGATGGTAGAGCAAAGCAAATAGTGATAGAACACGCCTTACCCCACTTCTTTGTAATTTTGTGTGGCGATGGCAAGGTAGGACAGTCAAGGACATAATTTATCTTACCCTACTTCTCATTAATTTTATGTGTCAATGGCAAGGTATAGCAAAAAAGGACTTAATTTGTTTTGCCATGCTTCTATGTGGTGATGGCAAGGTAAAATATACAAGGACATAACATGCCTTGCCCTGCTTTTCTCTAATTTTGTGTGGTGATGGTAAGGCAAAGCAAACAAGGATAGAACCTACCCTACCCTAATTATTTTTGTATTGTGTGGTGAAGTCAAGGCAACACACACACACATACACACATAGGAAAATTTTGTTATGAAGTTCCAAAAACAACAAAATGGAATGATGTGAAAAAGTTCACCTTGCAATACTATTGGTGATGGTGATGTTAACTTTGATGTTGGTAATGACGCTCATGTTGCTGTTAATAACTTCTCATGACAAGGCTATTGGCAATGGCACTACACTAAAATGCATCTTAGTTCACTTTAAATTTCACTAAATTTTGAATGAATTTGAACATTTTTACCATGGTGAAATTAATCAACCCCCGAATGAATGGAGACCATTTGTTATGGATAATGAATTATTTCATTTGCTAATTAATTAACTAAGCAACATGAAAATCAATTAAATTTAAATTATTTAATATCTAATTAATATTTAATATTATTGATAATTTCATGATTTTCAACCTATGAATTATTAACATGTATCACTACCTATGTTAAGTTAAAAACCTAGCTTAAATACATAGGCCATGTAATCAACCTAAGTAAGCATCTACTTTAGGGAACTACACAAAAAAATATTCGACCAACTTACCATTATTGACCACAAATGCACCGTTTGTGAAGTTTGATTCTTTGACCTCTAGGATGAAAGCAAACACCCCCACCATCAAACCACCACATTAATTGTGATAATGTGTTACATTGCATTCTATTTATCAAATACTTCATTTTAAACATTACAAAAACATAAACTTTGAAAATTCATATCTTATTAAGATTTTGTGCAAATGAAATGATTAAAGTTTTATTTATTTATTTTTCAATAATGTACATTATTATTTTATTTTTTCTTTGAAAGTGTAAAATCATTTGAATATATTTTTTTGAATATCACTGTTCAATAGCATTTCAATGACCATTCTTTTGAAAAAAAAATAAATTAAATGAATAATATTTTTGTTAATATAATAATATTATTTATGTTAAGTTACTTTCAATTATTCGAGGGCTACTTTTCATTGTTTTAAGTTAATTTTCCCTACATTATTTATAGCTATTTATGAACATTCTTAATTTTTTTGGTTATTTTTTACAATTTTACCTTAGGTTACTTTAAATTATTTTTTGTTACTTTTGGCTTTTTTCGCTATTGTAAGCTATTTCATTTAAATTTATTTGTGGCTATTATAAATTATTTTTGGTTATTTTAAATTATTTCATCATAGGTTATTTTTGGTTATGTGAAATTATTGTTGGTTACTTTTGGCTATTAAAAGTTATTTCACCTTATGTTATTATTGGCTATTATAAGTTATATTACCATAGGTTATTTGTGGTTATTCTATTGGTTATTTTATTGGTGGTTGTTAGTGCATATTCTATTGGTGCTTATATAATTTATTGGTGGTTATTAATGGTTATTAATGGCTATTCTATTAATGGTTATTGGTAGTTATTGTATTTGTGGGTGGATATTCAATTAGTGGATATTTTATTGGTGGATATTGGTGGTTATTAGTGGTTATTATATTAATGCCTATTGGTGGCTATTAGTAGTTATTATATTAGTGGTTATTATTGGTTATTCTATTGTAAGTCATTGGTGGTTATCTTATTGGTGGCTATCGATGGCTATTTAATGGTGGCTATTATATTATAAGTTATTGTTGGATACTCTAGGTTATATTATCATAGCATATTGATAATTATTTTATTATAGGTTATTCTAAATTATTTTTAGGCTAATATTGGTTATTTTAGGTTATTTTATTTTAGGTCATTATATATATAATTTTTATTTTTTAAATTGTTATATTTAAGATAAAAATAACTTATAATAACTTAAGGTATAAGTTAAAATAATTAAATTAGCTTAAAATAATATAAGGTATATCAGAAATTAACATAGGGTATTTTAAAACAACAATATAAAAACAAATTTATTTACCACAATAAATTATAATAAAAAATTATGTCAACTAATAGTGAAATTCGATGTTTATATAATGATATTATAATGAAATAACTTTAACCAGGGTGAAATCACTAAAATGTAGTGAATTTATTTCACTTTAAAAATCCAATAGTGATTTAGGCTAATGAACTAGACCCCGCTTTTGTACTAATGTCGTGACATTCATTACAAGAAATCATAGCTTTTCAGAAGGACAACTTGACCGAAATGTCCACACCAACCAAAGGATATGTCCATTTTTACTAGTGGTTTGGGGCATGAAAAACATAGGTTAAAATTGATTAGTACATTTGACTAAAATGACCTATTTGATCAAATATCAAATCGGAGATTTGGTCAAAATGGACAAATGTCCATCAAAATGGCCATGGCATAATCAAATTGGCCGTATTGAATGGATAGGGTTTACTCAAATTGACTATCCTAATTTGACCCTTAATCAAATTGACCATTATGATTTGACATTTTGTGAAATGAGCCATATTCATTTGATGATTTAGCTAACTTATTAAATTTAAGCTACCTACTTAGCCTAACATAAGTAATAGGTTACGCTAAACTTAGACTATTTAAAACCTAACATAATTAATAGGTTAGTAAGCTACTTGTTAGGTAATAACTTAACTAATAGCCTAGCTAGGTAATTTAACTTCAACCTACCTAATGGGTTACCTAGGATGTAGCTTAAGATTACTAAGTAGCTTGTAATTAGGTAATGTAAACCTTTTAAGTACGTATCCTAGGTTTACTAAGTAGACCTATTAACGATGTAAGTAGTCTATTATCCTAAGCTTACTATAGGTATGTAGCCTAGGCCTACTAGGTATAAAATAACATAGGCCACCTAAGTCTAGTAAGTAGGTAGCCTATATCTTATTAGCTAGGTAAGTAACCTAAGCCACCTATGCCTACTAAATAGGTAACCTAACCTAGGCTATTGAAGTCTATTTGGTAGCAATGTACGTAGCATAGATGACCTAAGCCTACAAGGTAGGTAACCTAACCTAGGCCACTAATTAGGCCTACTAAGTATGTAACCTAACTTAAGCCACTTAAGCTTACAAGGTAGGTAGCCTAATTTAGGCCATTTAGGCCTACTAAGTATGTAACCTAGCTTAGGCCACCTAGGCTTATAAGGGAGGTAGCCTAACTTAGGCCATTTAGGCCTACTAAGTATGTAGTTTAACTTAAGCTACTTAGGCCTACAAAGTAGGTAGCCTAACCTAGGCCATTTAAGCCTACTAAATATGTAACCTAGTTTAGGCCACCTAGGCTTACAAGATAAGTAGCTTAACCTAGGCCATTTAGGCCTACTAGGTATGTAACCTAACTTAAACCACCTAGGCCTACAAGGTAGGTAACCTAATCTAGGCCACCAAGGCTTATTAGGTAGGTACATAGTTTAACCTATGTTACCTATGTAAGTACATAACCTAACCTAGGCTTATTACATAGTTATGTAACCTAACCTAGGCTACCTAGGCTACCTAAGCCTACTATGTAGGTATGTAGCTAACCTAGGATACTAGGTAGGTAACTTAAGCTTAGACCTACCTAGTTTGTTTAGGCTAAATCTATTAATAGGCTACTAGGTACTTACATATCCTACTAAATAACATCTAAGGCATAGGGAACTTACTAGATAGGTATCTTATATATAAATTCACTTGGTCTTCCTGTCTGTGACGTGACGTTTTGCTGTGGAACCGGCCATAGGGAAAAACATTTTCATCCGTCCGTCCGTCTGACACAGGGCGTTTCGACACGTTAACGGTCTTTGCGATGCCAATTTTGCAACCCCCCAGAAATGAGCCGCAGAGACCGAATCTGCTACGTATTTGTTTTTTCTCCCCTTGTCTTAAGTTAACAAAAATGAAGAAACAAAATAAAAAATAAAAACTAAAAAATCGGCAGAAAAATATAAGGATATGTGTTTGCTTCTTTTTTTATCTTTTTTTTTTTGGATTTGTTTTTTCGGATTTTTCTCCCCTTCTCTTAAATTAACAAAAATGAAGAAACAAAATAAAAAATAAAAATAAAAAATGGGCAGAA
>Ga0116227_10016573_pt1 | contig 10543 bp, 8 predicted proteins | sample S1TSphgellanicum_FD_89693 | JGI IMG/M metagenome (GOLD analysis project Ga0116227, IMG submission 89693) | Host-associated microbial communities from peat moss isolated from Minnesota, USA - S1T2_Fb - Sphagnum magellanicum MG | ecosystem: Host-associated > Plants > Peat moss > Unclassified...
GAACGTGATATACGCCACGCCGTCATCGACGCCCGGCGGGTATCTCACGGCGGGCTACGGCAATTGGGGAACCTACGAGCTCCAGGGAGCCGCGAACCTGCCCCTCAATGATCAGTGGGCTTTCCGCGCCACCGGCTGGTTGCTCGAACAGCGGGATGGCGAACTCTATAACGCCACGCTCGGCCAATTCGAGGACAGCTATACCCGTGACGGCGCTCGTCTCCAGGCCAAGTTCACGCCGAACGCCAACCTCACCGCCCTATGGATGGTGGAATATGACGACAATATCGGCCCCGCCACGGAGGCCTATGCGCCCAACGGCATCGCCAATGGCTATGTGACAAGCCCGCCGGAAACCCCGAACACGATCTATCGGGACACGCCTGACAAGGACTGGAATCACCAGATCTATGTGTCTCAGGACATTCGCGACAAAACCGCCTTCGGCACGTTCGACTGGATGACGAGCTACAGTCACTACGGCATGCACGACATCGAGGACGAGGACAAAACGGCGCTAAATCCGACCGCCGGGCCGCTCGTTCTTCAGGAAGTCCTCCGACGCCAGGAAGAGACCACCAACGTCTACACCGAATTGGATTACGTCTCCCCGGAGGACAAGCCGGTCGTGGTCACAGCCGGCGTCTCCTATTTCAACCAGCTTTTCAAATTCGGCCGGGACTATGAGATCGCCGGGGATCTCAATTATTTCGGCGCGCCGCTAGGGGTCCAGACCGCGAATTTCGAGGCGCCTTCACCTGGCTCAAGCATCCTCACCAATTCGGTCTCCGTGTTTGGTCAAGCGGTGTGGAAGTTCAGCACGAAATGGAGCCTCACCGCCGGTCTTCGCTACACGGATGATCGCGACAGCCTGAACTTCCAGCAGTTCGCTGTCGCCGACTCGCCGGGCTCGCCCTACATCATCGGGGCTCTGGCCGGGGTGTTTCCCAATCTCAGCCTCGTGAACCACTACACCTTCACCAATCTCAGCCCCAACGCGGAGTTGAACTACAGGCCGAGCGATAGCCTCAATCTCTACGCCCTGTTCAGCACGGGGTTCCGGGCCGGCGGTTTCAACCTTACCACGACCTCGGTGGCGCTCATTCCCTATGGGTCCGAGAAGGCCCTGAACTATGAGATTGGCGCAAAGACGCTGTGGCTTGGCGGACGCCTGGGGATGAACCTCGACGCCTTCTACATGCGGCAGAACGACCTTCTAACCTACAATCCCGACCCGAACGCTCAGGCCGCCGCTCTGGGATTCTATTATCTGAACAATGTCGGCGCGGCGGACACCTTCGGGATCGAATATACCGCCATCGGCAAGATCACCCCCTGGTGGTCGGCGAGCGTCGCGGTGGGCTGGCTGCACGCCCAGATCGTCAAGGGAACCTCCTACGGCGAATCCGAGTCCGGGATGCCGCTGGAGAACACCCGCGAATGGACGCTCGACGCCCGGACGAACATGGCCTACCCGCTGGCGAACGACGTCAAACTTTTGGCCGGGATCGACTTCCAGCTTCAGTCCGGCGGTTATCTCGACCTCACCAATCTGCCCTGGGCCGAGGAGGATCGCCTGGACTTCACCCTGGGTGTCGGCAAGGGCAAGACGTCGCTGGTGTTCTATATGAACAACGCCTTGGACAGCCGGCCGGCCGACTTCGTCTACGGCGACGGCGCCGAGACCCTGGTGGACGGCCGCACCTATGGCGTGCGCTTCTCCTTCAAGTACTAGCCGCAAGCTCGCGGCGGCCCGACCGTCATGGAGCTCGTCTACGCCTATCAGGAGTGGCCCTATCGGGAGACCTTCAAGATTTCGCGTGGGGCCAGCGTCTGCTCGGAACTCTTTGTCGCCTGGTTACATGACGGCGATCTGGTGGGACGCGGCGAGTGCGGTATCCTCACCCAATATGGCCACACGCGGGACGACCTCGCGGCGGGATTTGAAGCCGCGCGGGATCTGCTTCGCGGCGATCCCACCCGAGACGACATCGCCCGGCAGGTCCCGAACCCGTCGGTGCGCAATGCCCTCGACTGCGCGCTCTGGGATCTGGAGTGTAAGCGGGCGAGCGCGAGCATCTGGGACCTGACGGGTATCGACCGTCCCGCGTCAATCGAGGTCGATCTGACCATAAGCGTCAACCCGAGCGCGAAGATGTGCGACGACGCGGCGCTCGCCGCGGCTCAGGGCTATCGTATACTGAAGCTCAAAGCCGACCGCGACGACGTCCTGGAACGGGTGGCGGCCATCGCCGCCCGCGTCCCCGGCGCGACCTTCATTGTCGATGCCAACGAGGCCTGGGACATTCGGACTCTTCAGGAAGTGGCCGAGCCGCTGGCGCGGCTCGGCGTCGTTCTGATTGAGCAGCCCTTGCATCATGCCGCGGACGACGTGCTCGCCGGCTATGAGGGGCCTGTGCCGATCTGTGCGGACGAGAGTTGCCGTGATCTTGGCGATCTCGACATTCTCGCCGCGCGCTACCAGGCCATCAACATTAAGCTCGACAAGGTTGGTGGGCTGACGCCGGCCCTGGACCTCGCCCGCGCCGCCAAAGCACGGGGTTTGCGGCTGATGCTCGGGTGCAGCGGTCCGACGTCGCTCGGCGCCGCCTCTGCCTATTTGGTGGCGGCTCTGGCCGACTATGTCGACCTCGACGGGCCGGCGCTGCTGCTGGAGGACCGGCAGTGGAACATGACCTACCGAGACGGCCGCCTGCACGTCTTCGACCCGCGTCTCTGGGGTTAGAACGCGGACCGGCGTAGGCAACGCTTCCATAGTCCCCACTGGCGTCCGCTCAGAATCTCAGCGGCTCGCTTGAAAGGTGCGCCGTGGGTCGTGTCGTCTCGCGCGCGCCGCAGGCGTGGATCGCGCGCGGAGTTGCGCTCCGATTTGAAACGCGCCGACCGCGATCCAGAAAATCGGCGCGGGGGCCGCGACCCGAGATCCGAGCGCGGCGAGAACGAGACTCACCGGCGCCCCCCAGGTCCAGGCGAACCAGGCCGCCCGGAGGCCGTCGCTCGGCAAGCTGCGGTCCCGTCGTCTTGCCAGCCAAATCGTGACGCCCGAGGCGCTGATGAAGGTCAGGGCGGCGCCGAGCGCCACATAGACCAGGTGCACGGGCAGGCCCCCGAAGAAACCGAAATGAAGCTGGGCGGCGGCGGAATAGGCCTGCATCCCCAGCGACCCCGTGGTGAAGCGGCCGCGCCCGATCTCCTGGCCGCCTGCATTGAAATAGATGTCTTCCCCGCGCGGCAGCCGTCCCGGCGCCGAGATCTCGACAACGGCGCGCGAACCGGCCGTGCCCGGACGGGTCAGGCCGACATAGGCCAAGCGCGACCCCGGGACGTTTCGGATTGCCCGGGCGGCGAGAGCTTCGAGGTCGGGCGCGGGGGCCGGGCGCGGATCGACAGCGGGCATGGGGCCGGTGATCGGGGCCTGGACGCGCGCTTGATCGCCGTGAAATCCGAGGGCGGCGATGGTGAAGCTCACCATGCCCGCGAGGCCGAACAGGGCCCCTGTCAGGGTGACGATCACATGGAATGGCAAACCCCAGACCCCGAGACGGTTATGAAGGTCCGCCTCCCGAAGCCGTTCCGAACCGCCCAACCGCAGGCGGAATGCGTCGCGGAAGACGCGGGGATGGGAGAGGATACCCGACAGAAGCAGCGAGAACAGAGCTACACCGGCCACGCCTACCAACAGCGATCCCCAGGGCGCCGGCGCGGTCAGCGTCATATGCAGCTCTGTCACAAAATCGGCGAAAGGCGTTCGGGCCGGCATCACCAGACCCTGGGCATCGGCGATAAACGCCCGCTCGCCGCCCGCGCCATGGGTTGTGATCGTCAGGCGTTGCCGGGGAGTCGATGGGGCGGTGGCATAGAGGGTCGCGGCGCCAGGCGCCCCGGCAAGGACGGACGCGACGGCGTGGTTCAAGGCGCCCGGGCGCGGAAGGCCGGCGGCGGGCGAGGGCTGCTCGATCAGCTTCATCTCGTCCACCAGGACGCTGATCGTCCCGGTCAGACAGACAAGATAGATCAGGGCGCCGAAGGCCAGACCCACCGCCGAATGGCCGGACAGAAACGCCGCGGTGAGTCGTGGTTGGGCCTTGGGCCAAATGGCCACCCGGGCGTGGCGTCCCCTCACAGCCTCGCCCATACGAACGAGGCCGCGGCCACGGCCATGAGACCCGACCCAACCCGGACCAGGCGCCCATCCGTCGTCGCCCAGAGACCGCCGAGGGCCCAGGCGACGGGCGCCACAAAACCGGCGGTGACGAGGCGATCCGCCGCTCCGCCGGGGGCCCGCAAAGCCACGGCCCCCGCGAGACTAACAGCCGCCCCTCCCGCCACGGGGCCTGCAAGGAAGAACTGTGTCAGACCCCGCCATGGAAAGCGCGTGACCTGGGGGGACGCGGAGGCTTTGGTTACGTCGATGGGCGGGGTCCGGGGTAGCCTCCGACCACGTTCCACACTCCACGCGAGCACGACGAGGGCCGCCAGCGGCGGGGTCAGGATCGTCAAGACCACGGCCTTATCCCAGGCGGCGCCGCATCCTCGCCAGCCAATCACCCCACAGGCCAGCAACGCCCAGCCCAGGGCGATCCGACACGCGCCGCCATGACGCGACCAGGCGGTCCGGAGCGCCGCGACGCCGGCCACGGCGCAGGCCACGCCCGCCGCTACCCCCATCACCAGCGGTAGCGGAGGGTCGCTTGCACATCCCGACCCGCGCCATACCAGCACCAGATGGTGGCGTAGCAGGAGGAGATGTAGCGCCGGTCGAGGATGTTCGAGGCGTCGAGATTGAGGCTGAGTCCGCGCCAGGCTGGTCCGAGCCCGCCGAAATCATAGGACGCGACGAGATCGAACAGGGTGGCGCCTGGAATCCTCAGTTCTCCCGCCGCGGCCCCACCGGCAACACCGTTGAAGTTCTCGCCCAGGTAACGCACGCCCGCGCCCACACCCAGACCCGACCAAGGCCCCCTCTGGAAGCGATAGAACCCCAGGGCGTTGGCCGTCTCGCGAGGCACGCCATAGGGGTGCGCGCCGAGGAGGCCGGAATTATCCTTGGCCACCACATTGTCGAGATAGGTGTAGCTCGCCTTCAGCTCGAGACCCGCGAGGGGCTTTGTCGCGCCTTCCAACTCGACGCCCCGTGAACGGATCTCGCCGGCGGCGATGGAGCCGAGCCCAATCGGCGCTGTCGGGTCCTGCGTCGCCACATTGGTTTCCCGCAGATCATAGACCGACGCCGTGAGCAGAGTGTCCCAGAGCGCCGGCTGGTACTTGAGCCCGGCTTCGGTCTGCTTGCCCTCGGTGGGCGCCAGAATCTGACCGGTTTTGCTAGTCGCGGTCTGCGGTTCGAACGAGGTCGAATAGGAGACATAGGGCGCGAGGCCATTCTTGAAGAGATAGAGAAGGCCGGCGCGACCGGTGAACTTGCTGGGGTCATAAGAGGCCGTGGTCTTGGCCAGACGGTCGAACTGGGCCGCCTCCACCCAGTCCTTGCGGCCGCTGAGCGCCAGTCTCAGGCCGCCCAGGGCGATCTGATCCTGGGCGTAGACGCCGGTCTGGCCCTGATTCAAACGGACATTGAAGCTGATCGCGGGGTCGGTCACCGGCGCGCCATAGACGGGATCAAAGGCGTTCAGGGGCGCGACCTGGCCACCGAAACCCGCCGCCTCCGTCTGGCCCGTTTGCTGATGGTCCACCCCGGCGATGAGCGTGTGGGTGAACAGGCCGGTCTTCAGGGTTCCGGCGATCTGGTTGTCCATGGTGAAGGCGTCGACGCCCTCGTCGGCGAGGGCCGCATAACGATCAAGGGTCGTCAGGTCCGGCGGAAAGAATCCTACGTGGTAGACGCTGCGGTAGCTGGTCTCGGTCCGCATGAACCGGACGTTCTGGCGAAACTCCCAGTCTCCCCAGCCCAGATCGCGGCGAAACAGAGACGTGATGGCGTTCTGGGTCCGATCAAACCGCTCATAGGCTGGCTCACCGCTATAGAAGTCCCGTGGAATGTCGCCATTGGGATTGGGCAGAAGTGAGCCCTGGATGGGCATGGCGCCATAGTCGCCGCCCTTGGGGTCATGTTGATAGCTGTAGAGGAGGGTCCAGCTGGTCTTGGTGTCGGGACGCCAGGTCAGGGCGGGGCTAATTCCATAGCGCTCGGCGAGCGAATGGCTGATCTCGGTATCGGTTCGGCGCGCTTCGCCGTCGAGGTGGAAGCTGAAAACACCACCGCTATCGATCTTCCCGCCCAGATCAAAGGCGCCGTTCACCGTCCCAAAGCTCCCGCCGCCGATCTCGACTTCGCCGAAACGGTCAAGGGTGGGTAGTTTGCTCGAGAGAGCGACGATCCCGCCGGGACTAGCCTCGCCATAGAGCACCGAGGCTGGACCTTTCACCACCTCGATGCGGTCCAGCGTCGAGATATCGATCTGGGGGATGGCGTAGCCATTGGCCGAGGCGATGAGGCGCAGGCCATCCAGATATTGGTCCGGCGAGAAGCCGCGCAGGGTCTGCTGGTCATAGCGACCAGCCGTGTTGCCCCGCGTATCCGGCCCCGCTCCGGCGGTGTAGCGCATCGCCTCATTGAGATCGTCCACGACCCGCAGGTTCAGATCCGCGCGGTCGATCACACTGATTGTCTGCGGTGTCTCCACCAGGGGTGTGAGGGTCTTCGTCCCGCTGAGGGATTGGGTGTCCGTGCGCGCGCCCGTGACCACGACTTCGCTGACCACGGGGTCGGATAACTCTCCCGCCGCGGCCGCGGAGGCGCCGCCCAGTTCCAAGGCGGAGCCCATGATCCAGGCCGCCAGCCCAATGCCTCCGAATGCGATGAGATTTGTCACGCCGTCCCCCAAGTTGCGAATGGTTCGCAAGTCCTAGGGGCTAGATTTCAAAAGTGCAAATGATTCTCAATATCATCCTTGACGGGATGGCTGGGGGCTTGAATGGCGGTTTGACGGGACTGAATGGCTCAGCTAACTCCGCCTTCATCCTTTGGGGAGTAGCCGTCCGCCGCCCGGCGGAGGCCGCGTCAACATACTTGGCCTTCCGGTCATGGCGCGATCTGGCGGATCGAAGGGTCCGTTTGGCGAGACCAACGGCGTGGACGCCCCCGCTGGCGGGCGGCCTCGTCGTTGCGCGCCTCGCCCAGCCCCGGACCACGCCCTTGGAAACCTATGCCCTGTCAGCCCTCCTGGTCGCCTTCGCGGAGATGGGCGACCGCACCCAACTTCTGGCCATCATGCTGGCCAGCCGATATCGAAAGCCGCTCCCCATTCTCTTGGGCATCCTGGCCGCCACCCTGGCGAACCATGCCTTCGCCGCCCTGGCGGGCTTTTATCTGTCCGGCCTCCTCCAGGCGGCCTGGTTCAAATACGCCATTTCCGTCTCATTCCTGGCCATGACGCTCTGGGCCCTGATCCCCGACAAGGCGGACGAGGAGGGCGACCCGGAGAGGCTGCATATGGGCGTCTTTGTCACCACCGCGGTGGCGTTTTTCTGGTGGAGATCGGCGACAAGACACAGATCGCCACGGGGGCGCTCGCCGCGCGTTATCACGACATCCTGCTCGTCGCCGCCGGCACGACCACGGGAATGATGATCGCCAATATTCCCGCGGTGCTTCTGGGCGGCGCGGTGACCCGGGTGCTGCCGCTCCGGTGGCTCAGGCTCGCCACGGCCCTGATCTATGTGGTCATTGGGATTTGGGGCCTGGCCACGGTTTAGCAGGAAGGATATCGCCGCATGTCGACTATTCTCGTGATCATCGGCAGCACGCGGGCACGGCGGATCGGGCCCGCCATCGCCGCGTGGGTCGCCGCATTGGGGCGGGCGGCCCTGCCGGCGCGTTTCGAGCTGGTGGACCTTCGCGACTGGCCCCTGCCCATGGACGCCGAGCCTGGGATTCCGGCCATGGGCGCGTACGCCTTCGAGCAGACCCGGGCCTGGAGCCGGAAGGTCGGCGCGGCCGACGCTTTCGTCTTTGTCACGCCGCAATATAACTGGGGCTATCCGGCGCCGCTGAAGAACGCTCTGGACCACCTCTACCGGGAGTGGTCGGGCAAGCCGGCGATGATCGTCACCTATGGCTCGCATGGCGGGGGCAAGTGCGCGGATCAACTACGCCAGGTGCTGGAGGGTCTGCATATGGCGCCGGTGGCGACCATGCCCGGTCTCAAGCTGGGCCGCGACCGCGTGGAAGCCAATAGCGGCCTCATCGACCCGGCCGCGGCCTTCGCCGATCATCTTGAGGCCTTGGACGAAGCTTTCGCGGACCTGGACGCGGCCCTGCGGCGTGCGGGGTAGAGGGGCCATCCGCCGGACGCCTCCTTATGTCTCCGAGATACGGATCCGCGAAAAATCGCCCCTATCGGCCGGCCGGAATCGAACGGACACCCCTTTTTAGGACCGGATCTCAAGATCGTTGCGTCTTCCGCAGATCCCGAAGGCCGGTGGTCTAACCCCGCGGTCCGAACACGCGGCGAAGGCTGAAGATGGACTGCCAAGCCACTTGTCCGTCCAAGGTGAATGGTGACAATTGGGACAAGGCGTCAATGTGGGCCAACCCGAAAGATAGAAACTGGCGGTCAAACTCCGATCCAAGGCCAAAGCGCGCCGCACGCCTCGACAGCAGCGCTCGGTGGATGCGGTCGAGGCCATATTCGAGGCTGCCGGCCAGTTGATCGACACACAGGGTCTGACGAAGCTCACAATCGCCAGAATTGCCGAGGTCGCGGGCTATGGCCCAGCCACCGTCTACGATTATTTCCCGACCAAAAAGGCGGTGCTGATCGCCATGGCGCGGCGCGAATTGGAGAGGACGTGTCAGTCGATCGAAGCGGCCATTCTCAGTAGCGACTCTTCTGACGACACCGTGGTGAGCCAGTCCGCCATCCGGGCCATGATTGGTGGATTTGGCGGACGACAACGTCTGCGCGGCGTGCTGCTAGGCGCCATGATTGCCGAAGGGCATGGGGCGGAGCTGGCGGAGCCGGTGGAAAAGATTGTTGAGATGCTCGCGGTGCGGCGGCGCCGAATCGACGGCGCCGACCTCGACCGCCTGAAGCCCGAGCAGCTTTATGTGCTGACACGCGCCCTGGTGGGCGTCATCCGCGCCTGGGCGATGGAGGGGGCCGAGCAGGTGAGCGGCGAGGCCCTTGAGATCGAGTTGACGCAGATGGCGCATAGCTATGTCCAGCATTGCCTGACCAACGGGATGGCTTCCAGCTAAAGGCCGCTCCACGTCCGGGAAATCCGAACGCGGAATCACAGCTTCCCGTCAGCTTGGGTCGGTCTCGTCCAAAACACTATATTATCCAGATAGATAAATGACCCGCCGCCGACGTCTGCGGCGGCCTGAAACCCGACTTTCAAAAACCGATGTTCCGTCGGACTCTTGGGTCCGCCGTCATCCTGGGCGAGCGCGGGACCAAGCCCATGACCCCCGAAATCGCAAAGCCCTCCGTCGCCTTTATCGGGCTCGGAAAGATGGGCGAGCCAATGGCGGCCAATATCCTGCGCGCCGGCTACCGGGTGGTGGTGTGGAACCGCACCCAAACCAAGGCAGATGCTTTGATCGCTGATGGGGCCATGTGGGCCGGTTCCCCTGCCGAGGCCGCGGGCCAAGCCGATGTCGTGATCTCCAGCCTGGCCGACGATTGCACGGTGAAGGATGTCGTCCGGGGCGCGACCGGCATCCTCAAGGGCCTGAAACCGGGGGCGGTCCACATTGGCGCAAGCACCATATCCCCGACGCTCTCGGACGAGTTGGAGCGCGAACATGCGGCGATTGACGCCCATTACATCGCCGGGCCTGTGGTCGGGCGCACGGACGCGGCGAAGGCGGCGCGGCTGATGACCTTTCTGGGCGGCGATCTCACCCAGATCGAGGCGCTGCGCCCGCTGATCGCAACCTATGCGCCGGGAATCGTCGTCACGGGCGCGCGGCCGGGCCTTGCCAATACCGCAAAGCTGATCGCTAATTTCCTAGGCGCCTCGGCCATGGACCTGATCGGCCAGTCCCTGGCCCTGGCGGAGAAATCCGGCCTCGATCCCCAGATCATCATCCAGATGCTCAGCGGCTTCTTCGCCTTTCCCGCGACCAAGGATTACGTCGGCAAGATCGCCAGCCGCGACTTTGACACGGTAGGCTTCACCACCGCCGGGGGGCTGAAGGACGTCGGTTTGATGCTCGACGCGGCCGAGGCGGTCCAACTGGACCTCTCCAGCGCCCACGCCCTCCACGCCAAACTCAGCGCCGCGGTGGAACGAGGATGGCGCGACAAGGACTGGAGCTGCTTCACTGAGATTGATCGGCAATAGCGAGGCCCCTCATGACTGACCACGACCGTCTTCTTCGGCGCCATGTGCTTGCCGGGGCCGCCGCGAGCCTGATCGCGCCCACGGCGGCTCAAGCTGACAAGACGCCGCCCATCACAGCCCCCCGCTTCGTCTGGGGCGTCGCCGCCGCGTCGGCCCAGACCGAGAGCCGGCAGGGGCGCGGCCGAAGCAACTGGGACCTGTTCGCCGATACGCC
>Ga0116227_10016574_pt1 | contig 10542 bp, 8 predicted proteins | sample S1TSphgellanicum_FD_89693 | JGI IMG/M metagenome (GOLD analysis project Ga0116227, IMG submission 89693) | Host-associated microbial communities from peat moss isolated from Minnesota, USA - S1T2_Fb - Sphagnum magellanicum MG | ecosystem: Host-associated > Plants > Peat moss > Unclassified...
CACTTGATGCTCACACCCTTCTCCTTCTCCACCATTGCTTTGAAATTCAAAAAATGTTGAAACACTTCACCTTTGTGTTTCATGAAATAGACCCACACCTTCCCTATGTGGTCATCAATGAAACTCACGTAGTACTTGCATCTTCCAATGGATTCTATCTTTGTGGTCCACACATCTGAGTGGATCATTTCCAAAGGTTTGGAATTTACATGAGTTATTTGATTTAGGAATGGATGTCTAGCTTGCTTCCCCAATTGGCATGCTTCACAAACTTCTAGCATCACCTCTTCTGTTCCAAATTTGGGAAGACCTCCAACAAGATTTTGTTTTTCCATCAGCTTAAGATGTTGGAAATTAACATGGCCAACCTGCTTGTGCCAAATTCCAATGTCTCCAGCTCCTTTTCCATGTGTGAATAACAAGGAATTCACCTCAGGCGTGTTCACATCCAAGGTGAATATTCGTCCATTCCTTTCCCCTTTTGCAATCAATTTGCCTTGGTTCTTCATGTCTTTCACAAAATATCCATTTGGGTTGAATGTCACCGATAAACCTTGTTCCACCATCTGGCCTACGAAGACCAATTTTTTTGTTATGGTTAAAACATGAAGTACATTTTAAAAATATTTTGTTTGCCCATCTTGCATGGATAATGACACCTTGCCAATTTGTGTGATGGGATGTATAATGTTATCATCAGTTTCCACAAACCCTGGTGTCTTCAAATCCTTTGTCTCTAAACCATTCTCCATGACTAGTCATATGGTTTGAAGTTCCAGAATCCACATACCAAACATTGTTGTCTGATACACCTCTTATCATTGAATTTGTCATGTGTTCCATCACAAACAGTTGTTCATCACCTTGATTGCTAGTTGATGCATAATTCCCTTGTTGCAACTTTCCATTTCGTGCATCATGTTCCTTTTGATAACCGTTCTTTACCATGTGCCCAAGTTTCTTGCAATAGTAGCAGTTTGAATCACTATTTGGTTGTTAACCTTGATGACTTCCACCACGACCTCCACGACTTCCTCAACTTTTTCAATTTCCTCTTCGTCCAAAGTTTCCTTGTCCACCTCCATGAGACTGACCTTCATGTTGATGGTGTTCACCATGTGAGTTTCCGTGTTGACTTCGAAATGAGGTTTTACCACCTCTACCTCTACCTCTATTAGTATTTGAGTAGAAAGCACTTTCTTGTGTTCCTCCATTGGATGAAGTACCAACAATTCTCATCTCTTCATTTATAAGTAGGGTTACTAAGTTTTGGAAATCGGAAAATGTTTCTCGAACTGCAATTGAAATACGAAACTAGTTATAGTTTTTTCCGAGTCTATTCAAGGTCACGACCACTAAATCTTCATCATCTACAGGGGCTCCTATAGATGTAAGAGCATCTGTAAGGTTTTTCACCTTTGTAAAATAGTCACTGATGTTCATTTTGTTTTTCTGTAGATTATGCAATTCTTGCTTGAGCTACATTTTGCGGGCTTGTGTATTAGTACTATACATCTTCACCAATGTACCCTAAGCTTGCTTGGATGATTTTGCATCTTGAATATGCATAATCATGGAATCGAACACACTCATAGAAAGCCAATACAAGACTTTCCTTGCTTTTTCATGCCAAGTTTTATTGGCTTGAATTGGTTGTTGTGTGGGGTTTTCTGGGAGAAGAGGTTTTTTTTCACCACCAGATATGAATTCCCAATAGCCTTTCCCCATTAAGAAATTCATAATCCTAAATTTCCACACTTGGAAATTGTTCTTGTTTAATTTTTCAATTACAATTTGAAAAAGACCGTCTACCATTTTTCAAGGCAACATTCAATGTCTTCTTGGGGTTTCACAAATGATTTTAATCCCAACCTTGGGTTTCTAAGATTAGGTTTAGGGTTAAGGTTGAACAAGATGGACCTTGCATATGTATGTATGTTTTGAATATTATATAAAATTCTATACTATCCATAGGTTTTACGTAGATGTACATATTTCATATAATATTTTGTATGGTATTAAATACATGATTACATATCAAACTTTTGTATGAAGGTCTTGATAATGTATTTGCGTTTCCCAATCTTCAAACTCCTCCTTTCAAGTTCTTCCAAGTTGTATTTGCTCCACTTCAAAAATTTGTTTTGATGTCTTCTCAATGTAAACTTATGTTACAACAACTTTGCAAAGCTACACCGCTCACATATGACCTTGGATTGATTTGAACTTTTGGTGAAACATGGAAAACTATGTCTATTACCATCTTTTAAACTTTCAACTCATTTAACTCTATAAAATGAAAGATCTTGCTACTTCCTTGAAATCACCTCAAACTGGGACCTGAACACAAAATGACTTATAACTTGCTCTTAGCAACTTCAAACTCCTTGAGATTTTGAGAGACACATTAAAGGTACATTTTCTATATCTGCTCAAAATTTCAATTTTATTGATGATGACCACAAAGAATTATCATTTTCAAAAGAAACTGATTTCAAAACTGAGACAAAAACTTTAGATACTTGGATCTCTCTCAATGCATATCCAAATGACATGAAATTTTTCTCACATATAGATTCCTTATTATCTATAAAATCCCAAAGCTCTAGATCAAAAAATGCTCAAACAAAGAAGATATGACCAAAAAACTAAATTTGGCACAGAATCTTCAAAAGTTCATAACTCTCACAAAACATATCCTTTTCTTTTGAAAATTTGAGAATAGAAGTGTCTTATAGTCTTCTATAATCTCTCTAAGTTTCATTCCAAGATCTTTTCATAGTAGATATAGATCTAGATTTAAAGATCTAGCTTCCACAACCCTTAATATGTTGATCTCCTCTCACCTTTTTTCTTTTCTTTTCCTTCTTTTCACATTCTTTCCTTTCCCCATTTTTCTTTTGCACTTAAAAAACTCCTATGATATTACTAGAGACTCTTAAGTTCTAGTTCTAGAGACTCTTAAGTTCTAGTTCTAGAGACTCTTAAGTTCTAGTTCTAGAGACTTTTTAGCTCTAGATCTCTTTCAACTTTCTCACCAAACAACCCAAGCTCTAATACCATGTTAACAAATAGGAGATCTACTCAAGTGAAAACATAAATCTTTATTGAAAGGAAACTAAAACATGATGTTCACAACACAAAACATAACATCAAGAACTCCTCAAGGTTCTTGTCACATGAAATACACAAACTTGTGCAATGAAGAAAAAAGAACCAAACCATCAACACCAAGGTATTTAACTAAAGGACCAAACCACAACTAACCAAACTAATATAGTAACGAAAGTAATTCAACCTTGTGAAAGTACCCTAGTTACTTTCCTACCCCATTAACTAATGAAACCTAACTAGTTGAGCTTGAATTCTCAACAAGACATAATATGAGAAAGATATTATTAATCAAAGTTGGCTTTTGGAAAAGGTTTAATTGCATTTCAATTAAAAACTAAAGTGCAAATAAAAAGTTTAACCCATATGTTTTGTCTTTGAATCTCATCTCACAAACTATATAAACAACATATATTTCCTTGAAATGTGTATGCCAATTATGGGTGAATGAAAAATTACTTAGCCATAATTGAAAATTGTAAAGCAAATGAAATATTTTTTGGCTATTCATTACATCTACATTTTTTTGTTCCTAGCTATTTGCCTATCTACACAAGCAAGTAGGTACTAGTTTTGTACTTAGGTAGGTAAGTAGGTTTGAATCTTTTTGAAACTTTAACAAAAAACCAGATAATAAAATGATTTAAATTAAATAATCCAATAAAAACCGAAATGATAGATTAATATGAAATAATATATTAAATAATTTGGACTAAATAATTAATATTAGATAATCTAGATAATCATTAATTTTAAGTAATCTGGATTAAATATTTAATATTAAATAATCTGAATTAAATCATTAATATTTTATAATCTTGATTAATATTAAATCATCTAAATTAAATAATTAAAATATTCAAAATTTCTTAGTTATTTATATGTTAGTGAATTTACTCGTCCATATCAACCTGCCATTGATCATGAAACAATTGACAAATACATTAGGAATTCATTAGGATCAAAATTCACCTAATTTTCTACAAAACCTAGTGAATTCATTAGTGGATTTGGACTTATTATGTATTAGTGCACCTAGAACCAAAAGATTCCACAAATGATAAGTTGTTTTTCAATCTCCTTTTTCAATTAAAATTCTTATGATTGAGATTAGGCAAATTTTTAAGATTTTCATAATTAAATACATAGTACAAGTAGTAGGTGTAAATTCATTCACAACAACCACTACCTTTGTGTTGACCTTGGGCTATCAATTGTATGGGGCTAGTAAATTTAATGGAAATAACTTTAAACAATAAGAAAGTAAAAGGTTATTCCTTTGTTTTTTACGTGTTGTAAGTTGAATTGATTTTTCAAAGTATCTTATACAAATTCAAAGGCTACCCAATACAACAAATGACTTGCGAGTGAATCCATTGTTTCATAGTTGAACAGTAGGCCTTCCCAATGATTTTTGTGGTTATATCATGGAATGTTTATTCCATCTTCAAAACAATGACTTTGAAAGCAAGGTGGACTATGAACATTGAAATCATTTTGCATAGAAGAATGTTGAGCCGAGCTTTACACTTGGGCAAAATATTATGCTTGACCAGAATCTCAATGGTATTGATTTTGTTCTTCTAAACAACTTGGATTGTTAAGGAGTTTATAGTGTGAAGACTACTAAAACTTACGAATCCTAAAAGAAGAAAAATATTTAGATGAGGAGATAATAAGATAAATCAAATTGAAATAATTCAATCCTTTTGATTATTACCTTTGTGACATCCATGATTGCTACTTGAGCCTCTTAAGGGTCCTATAAGAGAAGATAAAATAAATTTAAACAATTTTCAACTTGGAGGATAAAACAAAAACATTTTAATCAAACATTCAAAAATACTAAAGACACCGAGTTATCCCCAAGACCATTCATAGAAAAAGACAATAGCTTTTGTCACAAAGACGAATGAACTATTTTTGGCATTGAAAGTAAAACTACAAATTTGAGAAACCCAATCATAGGCTTGGGTTCCAAAACTTTAAAAAAAACTGAGCTTGAGCTTGGGCCCAAAAGTGGACCCAACTTCAAGCTTGGGACAAACAATACATACTTGAGCTACTTTTGACACTAAGAGTAGCTTTGCATTGGAAAAATAAAATACATGAGCTATAGCTCGAGTCCAAAATTAGACCCAAACTATTTAATTCTTTCCATCACTAAGTTACTTTTGGTGCCAAAAGTAGTTTGATGATGAAGAAAAAAAGACCCAAGTTGCATCTTGGGTCTCATTCTTTTAGCCATCATCAAACTACTTTCAATGTCAAAAGTTCGTTGGTGACGGCCAAAAAACATAAAAATTATAGCGCCCAAAATTAAACCCATGCCACAACATTTTTTTTGGTTTTTTGGTTAAAGAACTTTCGACACTGAGAGTTGTTTGATTATGCTGTAAAAAAACTTGAATTGCAGCTTGAACTTAATTTCAAACATGAGTTACAATTCAGGTTTTTATGCCATCATTGACCAACTTTCGACACTAAGAGTAGTTCGATGATGGTGTAAAAAACTTGGCAGTGGTGCAACAAATGAAATATTGTAGTATGAGTTTGATTTTGGACCGGTGTTGTATAATTTTTTTTTGTTTTTTGGCCATCACCAAAAAACTTTCAATGCAACTTGGGTTTTTTTTTGGCCATCACAGAGCGATTCTCAACACTGAGAGTAGTTCGGCAATGGCACAACAAATGAAATGTATAGCATGGTCTAATTTTAAAACCCATGTTGAAGTTTTTTTGGCCATCACAACAAAAATTATGCCAAAAGTTCTTCGACTATGGCAAAAAAACAAAAACCCAAGTTGCAACTTGAATTCAATTTCAAACTTGACTTAACCTACAGCTCGGGTTTTTTTTCACCATCACCAAGCTACTCTCAACACCAAGAATTCTTCGACAATGGCACAACAAATGAAATGTTACAGTATGGGTCCAATTTTGGACTTGTGCTGCAACAATTATTTTTTGTTTTTTGGCCATCATTGAGGAAATTTTAATGACAAAAGTTCCTCAACAATGGCCAGAAAACAAAAAATTGAACTATAGCTCAAATTTTTTTTGGCCATCATCAAACTAAGGGTAGTCTAGCGATGGCAAAAAAAGGCCAAGCTTGAACTTGGCCCACAGTTTTTGTGCAATTATTTTCAACTCCCTGTTAAGTGATTGAGGGAAAAAAAAAAATGAATGAATGAAAGAAAAAAGGTCATACCTTGAGCTTTGAGGTTTCCTTTTGAATAACCTCTAAAACCTTTGAACTCTCCTCTCCCTTTTCCTCCTCCTTCAAAAACAAGTCACAAAAGATATTTACCTTTATAGACAAACATTACTTATATACTCCTACACATGAAAAGCCTTCCAAAAAAACAAAGCCTTAATTCTTCGTCCATCATACTAAAAGATGAAAGCTTGACGATTCATTGCTTTCACCACAACCCCTTCCGAAGTGTTTTATTTCGACTTCCAAAGGTGAAAAACAATTATTTGCATGAAATATTCACCATGATTTTTACTCAATTAATTTTTCATTTTCCCTTGGAAATGATTTTGCCATACCTCCATGGTTTCTTCCACTTCTTAAGAGAAATCAATTTGCTTTCTCCCCTTTGACTCTTCAATTTCCTTCATAGATAAATAATTTTTGGATGCATTAGCACATATGATATTCTACATCTGTGAATTCCGCAAGAAAAAACCTAACATTGCAAGAGGTCTTTCACCTATTGTTTACGAACCTTACAAGGGAGTCCTTGAGTCTTCCTTAATGCCATTATGTTTTGGCATCTCCTTACTTTTGTTGGTGTCTAATTGTGTGCACATCAACCTCTTTTTTTTGTGGAACGCTCTTTGCATATTCAATTTTTTTTGCATTTCACAAATGTTTTGCATCATTCTACTTATAAGATATTTATATTTTCTAAGATTCTTTTGTTTTTGGTTGGAACTTTCAATGTTTTGTGATGGGTCATTTTTTCAAATGCCCTATTAAAACTATCTTCATTTTTTTCCTCATTTAATAACATCATCATATTTGTATATAGTAATATTTGATTAACCATGGCATCTCATCCTCCTTCAACGGTCCAAATTCTTTGGGATAACAGACATAATTAGACTTTATTTTGTTCCATTGAATTATTGATGTGATTAGAACCTGTGTTTAGATTTTTGTTGTGTGAATAGGGCTCACCTGGTGGCTGGATGAAAAAATGACCTAATGGATGGATTATTGCACAAATTTGTCTAATAGAAAGTGCCAAGACACAAGACATTTTTTAATCATGAAGCGTGGAACAAGCCACAATGTTTCCACTTATGGTTTTTTTTTTTTTGGACATTATTTATTATCTGCAAATCAAGGATTTTGGCTTGCATTCTTCATAGTTTAGATGACGTTCAACTTTGATCAACTTATTTTTTATACGACTTCTAGACATTTGGCTTTGGAATGGAAATGTGGATGGAAATATAAGGAATGCGCTTCTAGTGATGGAGAGCTAAGTTCCAAGATCAGAACCTAAGTAATGTTTCAAAATGTGTCTTGAATGTTCTCTCAATTTGCTTGTGTGATGTTGTGTGGTTTTTGAATAGGAAGTTTGTTAGTGGTTCTTATGAAGGAAGAATGCACTAGCAACATAGAAATTAATCAAGTAGAGAACTTTGTATCTCCATTGCACTTTAGTTTTCTTTTAAAAACAAGTAGACTAGGATGTTTAGTGTAAGGACCAATTGAAAAAGATGATGAAAATTTCAAGGGTTATGTGAATGGCTATTCATGGCAATTGGGATTGAATTAGGGAAAAATGGCAAGCTATTCAAATATTGTGGGGTCCATTCTGAAAGGAAGGAGTATTCATTAATGTGGGAGCTTTGAAGGGATTGGACTAAGGACCAAAACAACTTTTAGAATTTGAAGATATATCTATAGTGGGTGGTTTGGAATTCATTCTTTCTCTTTGTTCAACTTCTTGGGTTTTAATATGTGGGGATTATGGTGGTGTTCATACTTTGAAACTACAAGTTGGGATTTTCATATTTTGGAGTTGGGAGTTGGGTTTGTAACTTGTCATGAGTAGATTAGTTGGGCTTAAGAAAAAGAAGCTAGAGAGTCTTGATTCTTCATGGTCCATAGATTTAATGTTGTAAATAATAATTAAGTTCAATATTGAATTGTTGTTATACCCCTCTATGAAATCCAATGGAAGTTAGTTGCTCCTTCAATTTCCATCTTAACAAGTGTGGTTTTAGTGAGTAAACTAGGAACTATATTACTCTTTGTATGTTTCCTCTATTACCCACAAAAAAGTAATAGTTAAGCATCCTATAGTCTTATGGGCTAGGATATTTAAGTATGATAGTCCTACCAATCTTTTCATCATAGTTGGGTATATCCTATTTTTATGGTTTCTTTTTCATAATTTTTGTGCCTTTAGTTTGAGCAACATATCTTTGATTCGAGTAAACACCTTCATTTGGGTGTGAACTCTCCATGGGATTTTGAAATATTTAGTCATATGTATATCTTTTTGGTGACATTGGTTTATTACTCTTCTTAATTTATCAAATTCTTCTATAGGCTTTCATTTTTTGTGCTCCATAATTGGAACCCCTATATGTAGGAAGATTCTAGTTAATGTAATATCATGTTTCGATGTTTTCTAGTATTGTTTCCACTTTCTTGGGTTGACACATCATTCTATTTCGATCCCTTTGCACACCTTAAACTTGGAATGCAAAACAATGTGTAATTTACATCATGACCCAATGAACCAATGTCAACAACTCAACATCCACTATGATCTTCAATCCTATTACTATCTATTTATGAAGGAAAGTTATTTGTTTGTTTTGTTTTGTTTTGTACTTATGAAACCCATCGAACTTAGATGCTTCAGATCACGTTCTTGGTTTATTTGGAAAGCTTTCAAAGAAGAGGGGTGCATTGACTTGGTTTCATGGCGTGAACTTGTAATGTAAATGGTAATAGGGATATTAGGTTCCACTTCAATCAATTCTTTCATTAATAGGTCATTGGTATTCATTTTAATTGTTTCCTTGATGAATAAGTTACAAAATTTGTTTGTTTCAACCAATTCTTTGGGTAATAGGTCATTAGGTTTAACCAAAATAGGTTGAAGGGTACTATCCTCTACAAATTGATAAGGTTTCAGTTTGTTTATGTTAACCAATACTAAATTAGGGTTAAATTTGTTTATTATCACTAATAATACTATATTGTTAAGTAAACAATATTGAATCCTATAAGGTCCAAACGATCACCTTTGAAATTTAAGGGAATGTGTTTTGATAGCACTTGGAAATCATAAAACATAGTTTCCAAATTGATATTTGGTTTTAATGTACTGATTGTGAAACCATAATGATTGGTTCCATTGGCTAGAAGCTATGAGGTCTTGTGCCCTTAATCCGTTTTCCTAATGTTTTTCTAGTTTTGATAATCAACTAGTTAAAACTCTAACATGTGTTGGATAAAAAATCTATCCTAGTTTGGATGGTAATAGGTACTTTATAGGTAGTAACGGATGTAACCCAAAAATAAATTGAAATGGGGTGTGATTGATTCCAACCTTAAGGCAATTTTATAAGAGAATAAAACTATGGATAGGTGTTCATCCTAGTCATTTTGGTTTTCATTCATTAGTTTTGTGAGCGATGTTCCAAAGATTTTGTTAATAGATTTCGTTTGTCCACTTCCTTGTGGATAATAGACAATAGAACTAATATGTCTTAGGATAAAATGGTTACATAGACAATGAATTGCATCATTAATGAAATGGATACCTTGATTAATTACAATGGTGAGTGGATAGTTGAACCATGTGAAAATGTGTTCATACAACAATTTTGTAGTAAGAGTGGTTGTATTATTGTGCAATGCTTTCGCTTCCACCCATTTAGTGGCATAATCAATAGTAATTAAGATATACAAGTTGTTAGAGTAACAACTTGCTAGTTTGATGGGTCCAATGAAGTCTAATCCCCATTTTTTGCAACATAGAAGGTTGAAACTCCAACAAATAACATCAAAATGCAGTTGAACCGGTTGTGTAAAAAACCCAACTATACTTTCACCCACTCACCAAATGACACCACAAACATCAACCCAACCATGAGTAGTGAGTGTTCATTGTGAGGCATTCTTGCACACCCTTAACATGAAGATATGCAGTCACAAACCCGTTTGGAAGTGGAACTACTATGTAGTTGTAGTCTAACAAGTAAGGTGGTTCAATGTAATGCAATGAAGTTCACTAAGAATCTAATGTGTTGTGTCCACTTGGAAGATACAAAAACATTGTGGGAGAATCGTAACTCACCATGATGGAATGTGAAGGGGCATTATGTTGATGTTCATTCAATGTCACGCTTGATGGTTGAACCCCTTTTGTTCCATTCGTCATAACATCTACA
>Ga0116227_10016575_pt1 | contig 10541 bp, 6 predicted proteins | sample S1TSphgellanicum_FD_89693 | JGI IMG/M metagenome (GOLD analysis project Ga0116227, IMG submission 89693) | Host-associated microbial communities from peat moss isolated from Minnesota, USA - S1T2_Fb - Sphagnum magellanicum MG | ecosystem: Host-associated > Plants > Peat moss > Unclassified...
ATAAATGTATTGGGGCCGAAACTCAACAAAACCGTAAAATAAGCTCTCCCCAAAAAAAAAAAAAAAAAACCTCTTCAAACAACGCAACGCGATGGCCGTGATTTGAAATCGAAAATCCTACAAGATTCGTGGACACAACAGAAGAGATTTGTCAAGAAACAAACACAAAAATCACAAAAACCAAGCGACGAGAGCGGTCAAATTCTCCCGTCTCTCCTCCGCGTAGGGTTTTCCTTCTCGTGCGCTCTTCCTATGAATACGTATCTCTCGGCGTAGGCTTTTGGTCCTTTTCTCGCGCGCTCCTCGTAGGAGTACGTATATCTCCGCGTAGTGGTTAGGTATTCACACGAATACGTATTTCTTAGCGTAGGGTTCTCTTTCTCGTGCGCTATTTCGTATGAACTAGTAGGCCCCTGTGGCCATTGGCCCAAGTTATTTAACCCTCTTTGTGAGGGCACCCATCCCAATACTATTCCAGTTAATTTGACTTTAAGAGTTATTATACAAAGAAGAAAGAACCATTAATTACAATTCAAAATTAATTTCACTATATATATAGTCCCAGTTATTTCGTTTTGTAAAATTTCATTCCCAGTTAAGCATTTGATGCCCTATTATGCTGAAACTGGCTCTTCTCAACCCCCCTAATCAACTGACTTTACGGATGACTTTATTCGCTCTAAATCCAATAACTTCTGTTTTGTTGGTTTGAAAATTGTGGGTGCAAGGTTCTCTTTCTTGTGTGCTCTTGTATGAAAGGTGGTTCTCTTCCGGGTGTGCTTTGGCAATGAACTTGGCTCAAGTAGATTAAACCCTCTTGTAAGGTCACCCATCTCAATGTTATCGTGTGACCATCCCAATATTGTCGTAGTCAAGGTGTGTGAGCTTAACTTTGGAAATCTTTATGGAACCTTGCTAAATTAATTATGAAAGAATTTTTTTAAAAAATAAAATCAATTGATTTCTATAGACAAATTCATTTTAAATTTAATAACTTTTGTTTGTTGATTTGAAATTTGTGAAACGACAAATGAAACGTGCACATTTGAGTGCTTTTCAATGATACCAAAAGGCAGAATGGGGGCCCTTCACAATTTGGGAATGTTACAACATGGTCAAATGCAAACAAAATAAATAATTATCTATATAAAATTTTTAAAAATTCTCTTGCACTTGCTTTAGAACAAATGGTAAATACCCAATTATTATTATTAGGTCTTTGCATTACTTTGCACTACTAGTGACGATAATTAACATAAGATCAAATTTTCAACTAAAGTTTTGCTAATATTTCAATAAATTATTTAAGATATGATTAATTGCCATACATTCACAATCCAAGATCACATAGATTGTTCATGAAATCCTTTTCATTTCCATTAATTTTAAAGTATGAAATTTTATTTTTATCTACTAAAACAGTAACATTTATGACATTCATTATGTCTTTTTTGGTGTCTTTCAACATTGTATCCAACAACCTCAATCTCTTTGTTGCCCACTATTGTTCAATTAGAAAATTTCACACTTAAATAAGTCCTCTTGATTTTTCTAGTGTCCTTTAGGGTTTTATTGTGCGAAATTTCATGTCGTTGCAAAAAGAAATTGGGAAACGTAGTATTTCATAATAAAATTCCTTGTTTTGAAAAAGAAATCACCAAACAAATGGTTGTTTTAAGTCAATCTAGCTAGATTTTTAATCTTGATAATTATAAATAGTTAGTTTATAAAAAGATTTTGGGATGTTCTTTAACAATGTTACATCAAAAAATTGAAAAATAATAATTTTTGATCAAAAACTAATTTCATGTGAAAAAAATTGCTAAAATTCAAGACATATAAGACAATTTGCAATCATGAGGTGTAGGTCAGGAACTTTAATAATAGTTTAATATCCAGGTTTCAAACTATAAATAATATATTGTTTAGTACATCATTAAACCTAAAACTGAATTTGAATGAAAAGATGAAACACAAATGCACTTAATTGTGAAACATGCATTCTTAAATAACAACATGTAGAAAGGAATCTCAAAGTTTCTAAAACATTGGTGTGATATATAATGATAGTAGGTTAAAAGACATGTGGTTTATGATTAACATGAAATTGATTTAACCAAAATATTAAATATTTGAATAATGTAGAATTTAAAATTAAAAGTCAAACTTTGAACATTTTTCAACTACATAGAAAATGAAATTTAAATAAAATTTTAAAATAAAATTTGTGATTAATTTTCATGATTTTGAAAGTCTTGCCCATCTTAATTTGCACCCAATTTGCAAAAATTGGTATATTGTTCACAAACTAAATCAATTTTTTTCTCATTTTTTTTTGTCACTTTTATTTATTTATTTTATTAAGCTTTTAAGACAACAAGTCATGCATCCTCCCATGCATTTCATTGAAATAATAACACACATTAAAAGAAAATTTCAAACCTTACAACATATTCATGGCATGTGGAAAACACATAATGTGATTTCATGCATTCATACTATTTTCAGAGTTGCTTAAATACATTGGATTATTGTAGTACAAAGAAAGCTTGAACACATGTTTATAAAATATTTAATGAATTTTGAATATTTCATGTCAAGTATAAAATATTCTTGAATATTCCAAAAGATTGTGTATTTTTTTTCACAAAATTTTGTTCTTTGCAAATTACAACAATTCAAATTAAAGATGTTAGGTTATTATTTTAATAAATAAAATGCAAATATAAAAGTTACATATATGTACTATTATATAATAAACAAGATGGATTATTTTCTTCCAATAGGTCATATTTGCACAAAAACATTAGGACACAAATCACCAAATGAATTTACAAGACATGTGTACAAACCATTTGATATAATCAAGTTGTACTTGCTTTATAACAACATTTTCATTTTTTATCATCTTCTACAATGTCAATAACAATTCTCAAGGTTTGTATAAGTTGTAAGGATATTTTGAATTCACATAATAAGAAATTGATAAATTTTATATTATAAGTTTATGAGGATTTATCATCCAACAATGCTATTTGTAATGTGGACAATGTTGGCCATCTATCCATATAATTAATAAAATTTGAAATTGAATTTTCAAATATTGAATCTCAAAAAAAATAATGAAAACATCACAAATTCAATCTATTATGAATACATAAAAGAATCATTTTTATTCAAAAGAATATTCATGCAAAGGTCTATGTTCTATACATTTATGATAAAAAAAATTGGATTGCCAAACATGTTATCCCAATAGATATTTCATAACCATTTATTTTATCACAAAACATACACAAATTCATTTTAGTTTATTTATTCATATTATGTATGCAATCTTATAGCAATGTTTGCATGGCATTTTACATATATACTATTTTGTAAACACCCATGATTAAAGCTTATTGAAATATCCATGATGATGGGTAGGGAAAGAAACCACACTGAAATGAATTACAATGTTAGAAATTATAATTTGAAATTAATCTTAAAAGGGGTCACCTTTCAAAATAATAATTTTAGCAAATGCCAAAAATCAAGCTCTAACAACTATGGTGTGTATAATAGTAAACTTAGGGAAAAGGATTTTCATTCACAATTGCTCCACAAAACCCTAAGGTCAACTATTTTTTTCTATGACCACATTAATCCAACATTACATTGGGTGAGTGGAAAACTATGGAGGATGCTAAACCTAATGCATGCAATTGGGATTTTGCAAATCTTGTGGTGTTTTATATGCAAAAAAAGGATTGGGTTACTTCAATGAATCATAACAATTTTACTCACTTTCAATACAAGGATTTAAAGGACAATCATTGTTAGTTGTTTCAAAAATTAATGACTTTTCATCCAAAAAAATGTTTTTGTATTATTTCCCACAATTCTCATTTGCCCAATGGTAGAAACAATTAAATTTCAGTGGCTTGAATGTTTCAAACATCCACTCACATGTTAAAATTGAAGAGATATTCCATGTACATTGTAAAGGTTTTGCAATAGGGATCTTTGATTTATTTTTCAATTTTCAATTTTTACCAAATGTTGACTAGACTAAATGGCCAATGGATGTTTGATGTTATGCATGGTGGTGCCCAATTTGTGGAAAATAATGGTCAAAAGTTGTGGGTCAAAATTTTTGGGGCACAATTGCATCAATAAAATTGCCCAAAGCATAAGTAAATGGAATGTATTTGTCCCCCATTTTCATAATTGGTGTTGAGATATGCATTCACGTAACCCAAAGTGAAACCATTAAATTACCATATTGCATTTCTCATTCAAATATATCAAAATGTTTGTTAAGCAACAAAACATTACATCTTGCTTTAATCATCGTAAACACAAAAAAAATAATGTTCCACCATTTTCTAACACCATGATAATATAAAGTAAAAATTGCACCGTAATGCATAATGGCAAAGGGGTTCAAACATGTTAATATGTACCAAAGTAGTTATAATTAATTACTTAATGTTTCATATTTCAAAATGGTAACTTAAATTGGTGTTGAAATTTTTGGATTTACTTATGTATCAACATTCATGTGATGATACAAATAAGTTTGAAATCAATCTAATGAATAGTTTGAAATCACTTATAACCAATGTTTATTTGAAAATAACATATCTTGGGCACATTTTTTAATATAAACCTCAGCATAATAGCATAATGAATTTTCGATGTTTATAAAAATATTTATAAAAACAAAATTTGAATATTCCAAAATAAGTAATCATCTAAAAAATTTAAGCTTATTTTAATATTTCAAAAATATTCCTATCTAAATAATCACCTAAGGAAGCACATTTGGCTCATCATACTATGCATATGACATTTGTTAATTTAGGCTTTGCATGTTATTGTGAACTAACAATGACAATCAATTGATTAATTTATGCAAAAAATGAATTGATATTGTGCAAATTAACTTCCATCCAAATGAAAATATAGAATGAAATTTCATGCAACTTGAAGGGAAATTTAATTCAATTTAATTCAATCCAAAATTGGAACAAAATTGGATTCAATTGAATTGAAAAGAAATGGGATTAAATTGGTGGAGAATTCATTGAAAATCTGCTTATGAATATAATGTTGAGAAAAATAAATAAATAAAAATTTAAGGACACACATCCAAGAAAAGACACCATTTCATGCTTCTTTACTAGGGAATGGGCTAATTAGGTTTTAATCTTGAACTATCCAAGTGGCAACTATGACTTATAAAACCTAAAGTTGATATATAGGATACATTCATTTTGATGAATCACTGTCACTAGGATTTTGAAGTAGATTACCACAATGTTTTTTTATTTACTTTCCAAATTTCCAATGTCATGTCATATGCAAGCATCCCAAGAAGGATTTAGCTTTAAATGGTGATAGGTTTAAAAAACATGTCCAATTTTTTCTACTTAGTATAGAAAATGCCCCTTTCTAAAATCCAAGAAGAAATGTAGTGAAAAAAATTTCAATTTTTTTATATTTGATGATTTTTTAAAAATTATAAATAAAAATTATACCACATATAATTCTTATTTTTCTTTTTTCTTTTTTTATTTTTTCATTTTCCATAATATTTTCACACAAAAATATGGCTAGGCTACCGTATTAACTGACTTGGTTACGCACCAATAAATTATCTTTTTGAAATTTCCAAAAACATCAAAACACAATTTTTTTTAACTGATGAAGGGAACTGCCAAACTTTGAACCACAATTTTTTATATTTTCAAAAATCACATAAGGACAAAACAAATCATGTTTCCATTAACCATTAAATTATTTGAATTATCACTATCAAAAGCTAATGCATGATATTTGGTAGGTGTTAATTTTATATAGCATGCCATATGTTGCATTTCAATCAAATGGTTAATTTTTCAAACAATTAAACTAATCATCTTTTAATTATTCATTTGACAACACGTATGATTATCCTTATATCATTTATGACCTTTCATATCATTGTTGCCCAAACATGAATTTTCAATAAAATAAAAATTTGAACTATAAAATCTTTTTTTTTTACTATGAAACATGTACATTGAAAGAAATATGATCATTATTAAAGGCACCTTGGTATTGAACTAGGCTAGATTTTATGGTATTGTCCAAATGGTACCATTTGATAAAATTACTTTAAATTGATCAATTATTCATAATCCAAGTGAATTGTCCAAAATGGATAAGCTTCCCAAAGCTTATAAAATTTGAATGCAAATAAAAATTAAAAAAGAGGACAAGGTTAGGGTTGTAAGGACTTTCCTTTTCAACAAGTCATTAGGGTTAACAAGTGGTGTTAATGGTAATATCTTATTTGGGTGACAATGAAATTACACAAAACCTAAGACAAATTCTTAATTAGTTTCTTGTTATTTTATTGAATTGAATGGTGAAAAGTTTCAAAACGCATCTACAAGATGATATGTTTCATGAATACCCCTTGATCTTTTCTGGTTGCACAAAACAAAAAAAGTTTTGACCTAACCTATTACAACCAAATACAAAAATATAATGTTTTATTTTATAAAATTTTATAAAATTTTGGCGATTGAAAAACCCAAAGTCATTTCATTTTTTCATTTTAGTTTTCTCTTTATAGCAAACTTTTGCTATAGCCTAACATGTTGTAATTGTCATTGAAATTTTCACAACATTATTATCACTTAATATTTATGTGTTACCTTCCCAACATACATATGGAATTCTTGAAGAATGTCAATGAACCCAAAATGGGATTGAATGTTGAAAGTTTTGAGATTACACCTTGGGATTCCCACATGTTATCCACCTTGTTTTGATAATAATAATAATATATATGTGTGGACTATTTTGTGGGCATTAGGGTAATGAAGAAAACATCATTTTTTTGTAAGAACTAAGTACCTTTCTAGTCTTTGTTTTGAATAATTCATATCCATTATGTAGGTGTTTGTGGTTAAAGGCTATAAGAGTTACATATATAAGAAGGTAGAAAGGTAAAGGTTGCTAAAGGAAGATAATTCTATTATATTATGGTGTATATCCTTTTTTGACATCCATGATATTGTTAAGGAAGTCAAGCCATTCATGTAGAAACTAATGTCAAAAGAGGAAAAAATTATGTTGATTGTAAGAATAGGATGTAACCACGAGCATTCTTTTCATGAAAGGTCTGCCAATGAAGTATACATGTGGAAAATGAAAGGTTGAAGTTGAAAGGCATTGTAAGGTGCCTAAAGTAAATCTTGTATCAAGAGGGATAGAAAATCAATGTAATGTCTTGGGTTGGATTCCACAAAACATGATGGGGGATTGATGTAAATCTAGTATGATTGGCTTCTATGTTAAATATTTATTTTAGAATATTAATCTTCCCTAAATGTTTCTTTGTTGTTGGAACTCAATTTAGTGTGAATAAGGTTATAATTTTAATTGTGTTTCAGGCATTAATATTCAAGGTGTGTTTTTTGAGTTTCATATTTCATATTTTAAAATTAAAAAACATGTGCAAGAGGAACAAGAACATGTTGATGCCAAATGTGTGTTTGTATTCTATTTTTACTTTAAACTTGAATTCATGTTGTTGTAGGTGAATATATTTTGAAACATGAAAAAAAATGTTTGCAATATGCATGTTTTTATTTGTGCAATTTTATTTATGGAAGGGGGTGGCAGGATTGGACATACTGCAACTTCCAGGTTGCCGAGCATTTGTGTTGAAAGCCATGCTGATGTGGGCTATCCATGACTTCCCTAACTACGGTTTGGTATCTAGTTGTCAACACCAGGGTTACAAAACTTACCTCCATGTGGGTCAAGTACCGTGTCCAGATGGTCCAAGGAGTTGGGGAAGGCTGTTTTTGAAGGAAGAAGACGATGGTTGCATTTTATTAATTAAGGCATGTTGATGGCAGCAGTAGAGACATTACAGCAGATGTCCCTAGGCAGTAGATACAAATGAAGTAAAACCAATAGCTCATCTACAAACTTGTTTGAAACCCCATGCACCTAACACACATTCATCAATAACATAATAGCTGCTAGCTTTGTGTTTTGGGCACCTGTGTACAAGGACTCACATGCTTCGCGCAAGGCATTTGCTTCATCTAAGAAGTCATCCTAATATGTAATAGGTGCTTTAGGCTGTTCTAGATTATTAACCTCTGCACCATTATCATCTAGTGGTAGGTCTGACTATTTAGGCATGCTCTCAAGAATGGCTGTTAATTGCTCCATGATCAAAAATGCTTGTTACACCATGTTCACAATGTTTATACCATCCACTCCCGAGCTTGCGTTAGTTCTAACAACTTCCACAACTGGGGCTTCAGCATCACCTATGTTAGTTTTAATAGCTTCCACAACCAGGTCTTCAACATCTCGAGGCACAAATAAATCATCCAGCATTTGTGCAACCTAGACACTGTCGTCCATAACCTTTGTTGGCATATGGGCTTGTATTTTGGCTACCACACCCCACTTTTCATCAGAGTCATGGGGCTCCCTTGGCCCCTTCCACACCCTAAACATGGAACTCTTCTGGTTGACCAACAGGTGTGCCTAAACAGTTGCAAGCAATAGAGGTCGACCACCTCCTACACATTTAGCACATGGACATTTCATTGTCGTAATGCCATGGTTGTGGGCCCAATCCACCTCTCTCTTCCACAGGCTATTATCCCTATTAGTAATCCTTTCAAGGTCTTCCAGGTCATGACACCTATAAGGATCATTTAGTTGCCTTACACCTGCATTGAAGCCACTGCCCATGCCCATTCTGTGTCAGCGAACCTGCAATGCCATAGATCCAGGTCTACCAGTTAGTCAAGTAGGTGCAGGGTATTGGGAACAACACGATCACATATATGGCAAGTAGGCAACCACTACTTTCTCCTCCTATATTCCAACGACAAAATCTTCCACCAGCCATCAACCTAGTTAGCTATTGTGTAATGTCCCTCCCTCCTTCTCACCTCCATTGTTTGCCTTTGGATTAGGAAGAAAATAATCTATAATGTGAATGTCCTTTCCAGGAGTAGGATTGTCACGAGGCTGATCGTATTCACTCCCAAACATACCTACCGCTTGCTTATAGATGATTGATGCGAATTAAAGCTTACCATAGCGGGGTTGTTGTCACAAAACTTCCCAAGAATGGAACTTTCACCAATTTTCGAAACTAGACAACATGGGAACAGAAGCAAAGAGAAAACAACTACTCACAGTCAGGGTTGCTATATTGATCTTCAATGATATGGACAACAAAAAGGTAGCAGATTAACCGTATAATATAATGCAAATATCCAAAATATTAAGGTGATGACCCTAGTTGGATATCGCACTGGTGCCAAACTTGCTTTCGCTAGTAAGTAAAACATTCTGACCCGTCCAGGCATGGATGGTGCTACACTAGAAAACGTTCCTTAAATAGTTGGAAATAGCATCACAAATCTGCTCAAAACTCCTAAAGCCCCAAACATCCTTGACAAGTTGTGTCCGACAACAAACAATGAAATAAGAAAGACTTTGAAACAACTACTGTAAAAGAGTTAACATTCCAGGGGACCTTGGTTCACCCATGCCTTGGGCCCTATGCAACTCTACGACTCAACGTCGATATCCCTCACCCAACTTTCGATTAACACTAGGAGGTGGCTCTCCATGACAACATTGCGTAGGTTTGATACAGAGGAAAATGGCATAGAAACGAAAAGTAGCTCGACATTCTCCCATCCACTCATCCCTTTCATCCACATCAACATAGTTGTTTCATTTTGCATTTTAAAATCAACTTTTAATGATGATTACATTGGGCAGAAAACTAACTCGTTTGATGGAATGTTAAACAACATGTGGTATATCCCCTCTTCCTGATTTAGTGGGTGTTCCAGCAAGTGGAAATAATTAGCTATAGCATTCTGCAAATTTGTTTAGAAAATTGCATCATTATTTGTTCTCATTCATTTTATAACAATGTAGGTTTCATGGCTCTAGTTTTTAACATACTTATGGACCATAATGATTGCATGATTTATATTGTTCACAGCCGACCATCCTCCCATATGTCGATTTCCATACACCCATTGCTCTCACACAAGTCCATACAAGTCATATTTATAATCACACTTAAAATTCAATTGCCTTTACAATACTACCCTTCAATCATTGGCTTGTTATCCTACCAATATGTCATTCCAAAACTAGGGAGAGAGTTCACTAAGTCATCAACATATTACAATATTACACAAAATGTTGGTGATGCTAAATGGTACAAGCTGGATGTTTATAATTGCAGTACTAGCATTGCCAGAAAATCAAACAAGTTTGAAAGTTGAACATTAACATCTTTATCATATGGGTTATCCTATTGGGTTTCTTCATCAAAATAAGATTTTTCGTTACTATCTCCAATTAACTGATCATTTACACGCGCTAGAACTTCAATGTTGATGCGGGGAGATGTGGGGACCATCTCCCAAGTGAATGTGTTGGCTGAACCTTTCATTTCCTCATAGATGGCATCGTCCATTGCCCTCACCATTGTGGCAAGCCCA
>Ga0116227_10016576_pt1 | contig 10540 bp, 6 predicted proteins | sample S1TSphgellanicum_FD_89693 | JGI IMG/M metagenome (GOLD analysis project Ga0116227, IMG submission 89693) | Host-associated microbial communities from peat moss isolated from Minnesota, USA - S1T2_Fb - Sphagnum magellanicum MG | ecosystem: Host-associated > Plants > Peat moss > Unclassified...
AAATGAAAAAAAAATCCTTCTAGCTCCCAGCAAAGCCTTGGGTGAGCACCTAATAGCAATTTAATTCAGTTTCCATGGCCACAAGGCATTTCACTCCTTCAAAATGGTCCATTCTGTGAAGCAAAGGCCCCATGCCAGATTTTGCTGGACTCCACAAAGGGGTGTAACCCCAAGGTAAGTGGGTGACTGAAGCACCCAGGTGGCATCCTAGGTGGCACACACCTGTGCATTAGGCATGGGGTTCACACTCGTAATATATTGGAAGAAGTAGAAAAAGGAGGAAACCCACGTTTCCATTGTACTTGAGTTTTGGTTTGCCAACTAAAATTTCACTAGGCCTATGGTTTTGCTCACATGGATTTTTGTGATTAGTTCTCAATTTGGTCAATGGTGAACCTTATTATAATTGGGCTGGCTGTAGTACTGAAACATGCCTAACCTTCTCCTAGGGTTCAAACCCTATGAAAGTTCCTAAATGGTTTCTTGGTGATAATTTATTTGTTAAGTGATACTTTTTTTAGTTGGGCTAGCTATAGAAGATAAGCATTTAAAAAGTCCTCAGCAGGGGTTTTTTTAAAAACTGTGAATATGGTGATAATCAGGGTGCTCCCACCCCCCCATTTAGTGTTATTGAATGGTTGGAATTTTTTTCCAAGAAATTAGCAAAATTCATCGAACTCGCACTAGAAAATTTAAAAAATCCCCAAGTTTCTTGGTTGAGAAACAAAAACTGGTCATAATTACACTGAAAAACAGATTTGTCCAGACTTTTCTCCAAAAAGATCACCGGAATGTGAAAATTTGACTAAAGAATGGAAGCTGGTCTTAAGGTTCAATTTAACAAAAGATGACTTGCAAGGTATAGCTATAAATCTGAACCACTTGGGGCTTATTGGCTTGATGCTTCACTTTAGATGATAAATATGTTTGTTCCCTCTTTTATCACTATCCAAACTTCCGCTGATCAAGGGTACATATTTTGTTATATGTTGTATGCAACATGGATATATGTATAGATGGATAATTCATGTCACATTCCACAAAAATGGGCTTAAACCATGTGAAAAATTTGCAAAACATCATATGCAGCAAATATGATCATGATGCTTAACTGTCAACCATCTTCTAACACAACATTATTATGCTAATTTAGTTGCAATTTTCATATTTTGCAAACATTAGGTAGAGAGAGTTTCGTATTATTGAAGATTATTATCCCTTTTTGGACACACATAAAAATTAGGCCATGGAAGTTTTTGTGCATCATTTTCAATGTCTGCACATAGTCTTACAACAGGTAGATTGATCTATGGGCTATAATTCACCATTCTCTTTCAATATTTGTGGCTATGTTGGTGTGCTTGGTTTGGTGTTTGTTGTCTTCAATTTGGGTGGTCAAGAATAACCATGTATGATGAGAATATGGATTATGCATTTAGTTGTTGCAAGTTTTTAATGTGTCACATATTCATGTGTGTTTGTTTTTCCTAGTGACATGAATGGCAAGGGTTTTCGTTGACTTGCACATTATCGTTGTGAATGTCAGAAAAAACCAAGCTTTTGGCTAGTATCTTAAGTAAAAACAGTTTGTTGTGGTTTGGGCCCAATTATTCTAAACCCTAAACCTTCAAACCCTTCACAAGGATTTGATATTTTGCTTTCACAAGTCATTGTTAAGTTGAATAATACTGGGGCTTGGGCCTAAAGGTCTTTGAATTTTTTTAAGTTGGGCCCATAGGTGACAAGCCCAAAAGAAAACCCTGTATTTCCATTGAATATGCATTCAGGTTTTGGCCTTGTACATTTCTCCTTCTAAATTTGAACTAGCTTTGTTGTAGGCTAGTATGAAGTTCATACTTTTATCAATTGATGAAACCCTAACAAACTCCATTAAACAAAACACCTAACAAATGGGGAAAGGAAAAACAAAGAGAAAGGACCCAAGTATGAGCCAAAAATGCAAAATCTAAAGTGGGTCACAAAGCGGAAAAAAACAAATTATTATCCAGAACCCCCACAAGTCACAAGATGCATATTAAAAAAAAGAAAGGGATGGGAAACCTAAAAATAATAATAAGCCTAGAAAAGCCCTCACATCTAATGAATGCCAATTGTGATAAAGTTTTTCGTTTGCCCGAGCCACCACCATCGTAATTATTTCACAAGATAAAACAACATGTGAAACCAAATCTATTAAGTGAGATTGGCAGAGACCACATCGACCAAAATGCAAATGGCATTAACTAATAAAATAATGTCAACCCAAGCAATGAAAAGATTCAAAAGAATGCGATGGAAGGAGATGAGTAAATGCTCACATGATTTACATGAAATCCTTTTTTTTTTGTAATGAAGGTGAAGGCATCTTGAACGGTGTCATGAGATGCAATCTGTTCCCGACCATGAGAACAATGAAGAAGGTAGGTTCTTACTGTATTTAGGGGCTAGTTTATCAATTTGTAAATTATCAATGGTGTGAATATTTTCATTGACCTTTTATCACTATTGATTTAACTAGGCATGGAAAACCAACATAATATTTTTGTAGTGCATCTAGAGGGCACATGAACAAGAAGAATTATGATAGGTATTTGGTTTTTTGAAATGACCCCCATTTGTTCATTTTTTCCATGACATTCATGCAAGTTTTGGATATTCTTGATTATATGTGACTATTTTCAACCATATGAGGTTATGAATGGAAAAAAGTCAAGAAGTGCAAGCAACATATCCCCCATAAATTATAACATTGCCCCTAGCAATATGTTTGTGAAAAGTAATTCCATTTGTTTCAAAAAAGTATAATATAATAATGGTCTTCATGAGGAGGATTGTTGAACACACCCAATAATATTTTCTAAGCATCCAATGAGGTCAACAAATATGAATATTACAAACTTGAATTTTTTTGCTATGTATGGGGGTAGAAGGGGAAACTTGAAGAACTTTTGGTTCTAGGCCCAATATTGTTCCCCCACATGTTCTCAATAAAGGTCCTGGTGGTGTTTTCAATTTGTTCTTCATTTGTTCATTAATTATATTCCTTTTGCCAACATTCCTTATTTGTTCCTAGTGTTTTTGTGCATCTCCATCAATGTGTTTTTTTGGTTTTTTCATTATTGCTAAATTGGCCCCTATTTTCTAGGCTAGGTGGATTGAGGTGGCAAAATACCAAGTGAAGATATTGATTAGATGGCTATATGTTTTGTTTGCATATAATGATGGTGATATTTTTAGTTCATGTTTGCATTGTAAGTGGCAACGTGGACTTGTTAGTAGTAATTTAGAAACAAGGTTGTGAAGGAAGGGTCAAGGTTTTAGCAATTTGGTGAAGTTTGATTTTACTAGTTAATGATTTGGTGATAATATTGTTGCAAATAGCAACTAAGTCTGCTGATGTCCTCATGAGTCATAACCAAAGTGAACTATCAACAAGATTGAAGTTTTAAAGTTTTGATTTTTCAATGTTCATTATTCACTACTATTCACATAATAATATATTGTATACTACCCAATGCCCTTAATTGTCAATATCAATCAATTGCAAAACCATAGTTTTGAACAAACAACCACACACCTTACACCTAATGCATACATGTCATAAAGAAGTGTTGCAATGAAATGGCCACATGGTCACCATCCCAATTGTTTGAAAAATGTGCATCCCACCTTTAGCAAAAAAATCCATGATTTTAAAGGTTGAACAATGGGAGCAAGTTGTGCTTTGCTACAAATGATCACACATATAGGCATCATTTGAAAAAAGAATCCTAACATTAATGAAAAACATCCTTGTCATCCTAAAAATTCCTTGGATATGTGGATCTATAACATCATGTTTCCATAATCATATTCATGAGACAAATCACACCCTTGATATGGATGCAAGCCTATGGAAAAACTAGCTTAATGCAATCACCATTTTGTCATATGGTCCTTCAATTCATTGGACTAAACCCTAATTGCTAGTGTGTAAAATGATCACATTATTATCATTCGATTGGTTTGTGAGAAAGGATCTTATTGGATCCCAAGTCATGCCTTTCACAAGTTGTAATGGCCCATGAAAAGGTGATTATAGCTTACATAGTCCATTTTTTGGTGTCACAACGGTAGTTTTTGGGGGGTTACCTTTAAACTTGATACAATATATGTTGGGATATGACCAATTTTTTTTTAAAGGACTCATTTAACTAGTCTATAACACTTGTAAAACCAAAATAAAAATTTTGAAGATAAAATTTCATCATTTCATTACAAGATGGACTTTTAAAGTGATGTAAGATCTTTAATCACAATCCATAAAATGTTTTATGGACTTTTCTTTCATAATAAACATGTGTTAATTTTATTTTTTTTCCCTAGTATAATTATGAGGTTCATGTAATATTAAAATAAGGCTTTGCAACCAAACTTAATTTGTGATTTATGAGATTTTACGCAAGAATGTCAAAAGTGTAGAAAGTATTTGATTTAATGAAATCTAAAAATTGAGAAAGGAAGTTTTTTTAAAAGGGGCACCATTACTTTACATAACATCTACCAAAAATTAATTATGCATGGTGCTCAAGTTTCTACAACATTGTTCATTACAACTGGAAATACATTTGTTAGTTCCCTTCAAAGTTGTAATGGACATTATTGTATATGTTGTTTGCACCTATTTTTTCTTGCATCTTTACCTTTGATGTGCATTTGAAATTTTGTTTCTCCATTGTGTGCGAAAATGTTAATCAAGTTAGAAGATGATTTTGAAGTTTGGGTTAATATTTTTACCATTTGTTGCATTAAATTTCGACTATAATATGCTAAAAGATGTTTTCATTATCAAACCTCTTCCATGGTTTTGTATTGATTGTTCAGATTGGGGTGATGTCTTACTTTTTAGGGTTCCTTTTGAAGAGCATCCATCAAGTTTGAAGACAACTATCTTTTCTCCTTTTATGAGGTTTTTTGTTTCTAGGGATTGGATGATATGTGTAAGGTTTCTTGGTCAAGAAATGAAGACTTACTTCCACATAGGTGGTTGTTGGATATTATGTTAAACACACCTTGTAGAAGTGTAATCTAACACATTAATGAGCATATAGGAAACTTATGCAATTTGTCCAAACTATATGCAAATGTGGGGTAAGTTTTAAGAATGTTTATAGTGCATACCATGAATCTAGTCCATTCCTTCACCTATTTATATAATTTACAAGTTTGAAGTTGTAGACAAAAGATATGGGACAATTATAATGAAAGGGAATCACTACAACACTACAACACTATCACATCCTTTGTCTCATACAAAAACATTATCATATATCTAAACAATAAAATATCTACTACTTAGCTTAACTACTTACTACCTATCCTACCCAATAAATTAATATCCTAGCCTACATTTAATAAACTAATTGTTTAACATAGCTAATTAATTAATCAATTAATACAAAAACATGACACATATTTAACTAATTTTGGACTTAAATGTTATTTTTGGACTTAACTCACCTTGTTTAGTGGCCCAAAACCATAGAATTTTCATATGGACACAAAAAAAATAATTATTCCCATTTTTTCTAAATTTAATATTTTCAAATTTGATGTTAATGAAAAAAATTTGACCACAATTAATGTCTTACAGTAAATTTCCATCAAAACACCTAGAACTTAGGTTTTAAGAAAAATGGTATACCTAAGTCATCAAATTATAAACTTGTAACATCTAGTGGCCACCAAATGTTAAAATTTTAATATACATAATAATATTATTTTCTCAATTTTTTGAAATGTTTAATAATTTATTTTTAAATAAAGAAAAAATGGTACCTAATTCATCAAATTATAACACTTCGAACATCTAGTGGCCACCAGATGTTAATACTATAATAATATTTCTACAAAGAGATTGAAACATCTAATTAGATTATTATTATTATTATTAAACATTCATTTTTTATAAAATTGTAACTTACTATTAATATATTAATTTCAACAATATATTCAATACTGAGCTCACATAATAAATTTATTAAAAAATCAATAATTATTATAATTATCATGATGATAAAAACTATTACATTTCATTCAGTTACATATACTTCATTTCATTCGCCACATCAATGTTTGCTCTAGCTTGATTAACATGCATATCATTAATCATTATGATGTTATTCATGGTTTTTTTTTTTTTAATAGGAAATGAAAACGTAATAAAATCAATGTCCACCATTGCATTGGGTCCGATAAGTTGCATTTCCACTTTCTTTCCCAACCTCAATACAACTTTACAAAGCAACCACCATTGAACATGCACCATTCAATAATGTTCATCATTTACATCCTTGACCACATCACTATGCATTTTTCCCATCCATATTGGATACATTTTGGGTTCAAATGGACGTGCAAAAAGAAAATCCCCTTCATGTAAATCCTTGAAAGGATTGTAAGTCATACTTAAGGATAGTTTCATGTTTTTAGGACCACAATACGCAAGAATAATTGTGTCATGACCCTAACCTTGGGTTTGCGACCAAGGCAAGGGCATGGAAAGGTGTAAGTCGAGAATGTAACTCAAAAGTCACATTCACACTTCTAGGAATGCGAGAAAGTGTGAGGGAATGAACCCAGATACTCCCAAGTGGATTTCCACTTTAGGAATTGGAGTCTTTATAGAGTCCTGAATCTTCACAAAACGATCTTAGGGGTCAAAATTCATTGGATTGAGGATTTCCTTATACCATTGGAAATATTTTAAGATTTACATGTCTAAAATGGGCTTGCATGATCCATTTGAATAAATGGGTTGGAAATCAAAGTATCAATTTAACTTTTGACCACAAAAAGTCAGGAATCGTTTTGAATTAGGTGTGTGCAAGTGTGTGCTAAATATCATTAGAAAGCTTTCAATGAGGGCTACAATTTTTTTTGAGACCTCGCTTCAATTACAAGTTTGCACAAGAAGTTATGGGCTTCCAAAGTGGCGAGAGTCTCAATTTTGGGATTTTTGAGATTCCTAACTTGGGAATTTCAAGACAAAGTGACATTTGGGTGTAGCCCCTGTGGCCAATCATAAAAAATACTATAAGAGGGAAGGTGGTGGCTTCCCCCAAGTTCGGGCCATGGTGAATTTTGTGAATTCATGTATGCTTGTGGCTCATTCATGCACCAAAAGTGCGCTAACTATGCACTAACCAACTTGTTTGGTTTATGCAAGTCCATATGAATAATTGACTTGCTTGTCACTCGCCTTAGTCCCCATCCCAAAACTCTAGCACGCCCCTCTTAACCCCAAAGTGTCGCGAGTTAAAGACCATACCTCAATTTTATTTTATTTTTGTTTTCATTTTTGGATTCACATTTGAGTCTTTCGAGTTTGGGGGTGCGTCAAATTGAATCTTCCATATCATCAAAGAAAGGAATTCATGGAATAGAAAATCCCACATGATTAACTTTCCAATTACTAATTGGCTAAAAACCCTCTAACAATACAAGACTTTGTTGAAAAATTAGTTTTAACAAACATTATAAAATACCTTCTCAATATTCAATATATGGTTTCATGATTCTAGCATACATCTCATCTTTCAAAATATTGAGCTTCCAAAATTTTAAATACTTTGAGATTCCACTATTAATAAAAAAAAAATTCTATTGACTTTGAAACATCATTCCCCCAAATAGGATGGAAAGGAATAGGCTTTGGAATTCCATTAGGCAACTTGGGGCGACCTTGATCAACGGACTTCCACAATCAAATTACAAGGCCATCTTTGGGGTTCCATATTAAATATGTTAGAAACACCTTGTTAAACATCACTAGCCACCCAAAATAATCCACAAAAAATATTAAAAGATGCATGTTTGTGTGTCTAAGCAATACTCAGGTCCATTTTTCAAATAACCTTGAATTTCTTGAATCAATTGGGGAATGAATGGCCGTTCTTGTGAAACCATAAATGTTTTCATCAAATCTATTAACACATAGTTATTTTGCTTTCTCAATTTCTTTAACAAGTAGCCAAAATTTCCATCAATGTCTTCATGCATATGACCAACAACAAGAAATCCCAGTTGGACTTCTTCAAAGACCTCCTTTGCTATTAATGATGATAAAAAAACAAGCAAGTGCCAATTCTTATTATCTTTCACATAGTTATCCATTTGAAACAATAACTTTTTAGGCAAAGGTTTTGCACCAAGAGCTTGTTTAGGTGCCTTCGATGCTTTCACAAAATGCGAATTCCTTCACATTAGCTATTCAAAGAATTCATTTTGTAACTCATGATCAAACAACCTTTATAACTCACGAACAAGTTCCTTTTCCAAAGTTCGTAGTAAACGCAAAAGAGATCCAATATTGAAATTAGGGTCATTGGGCCACAATTCATTTGAGTATTGAGCAAATGCCTCATCACCATCCCCATGAACAATCATTCTAATCAACATGATTGGCAATTGACCGAACCCAACAACCATTTTGTTTTTCACTTGTAACCTTGGTAAAATAGCCTTTAAATGGTCCATCTTATCATGAATGATAAACAAAAACTCCTCCTTTGATTGAATGGATTCCATTTTTTAACTATGATAAAGACATCTACACACTAGTAGAAATCAGCCAAAATGTAACCACTCCATTTACGACTACATGCGACTTGTAATTATTTGCGACTAGATTTGCGAATATTTGCAACTACAAAACCAACTTTCAACTATTTTGGTCATTTTCACAACTATGATGCAACTATTAGAAAATTTCATCTTATTGGTTGCATCAATTTTACATTTATTTTCATCCATTAATAAATTAATATGTCCCATTAGTCATAATAATCACCAAATTAGTTGCATCCTAAAGATATTTTACAATGACATAGGGGTGTATTTTATGTATGTACCATATATATATAAAATATGCATACATATGCATATTGTTCATATAATGAATCTCAAAATTAATTTTGAATTTTGAATTCTTTTATTCAAATCTGAAAATTGTTATTTCAATTGTTTAAAACAGTATTTGAATTTGAAAATTTTGATTTGAATATGATATTTTGAATTTAAATTCAAAAAAACTTATTTGATCTAAAAATTGATTTTGAATTCTAAATTAATATTTTTGAATCCAAAAATTAGTATTTCAATTCTGAATTTTTTAATTTAAATTCAAAAAAATTATTTGATCTAAAAATTGATATTTGAATTCTAAATTATTATTTTCCAATCTAAAAATTATTATTTCAATTTAAGAAACTTTATTGAGACTAAAAACCAGCAACTTGATTTTAAATATTTTTATTTGAACTCAAAATTTGATATTTGAATTCTGAAGTTTTTAATTTTAATTTTTAAAAAATATTTGACTTGAAAGTTGAAATTTGAATTCCAAATTATTATGTTGGATTCTCAAAATTAATATTTCAATTCAGAAAATTGTAATTGAGTCTTAAAATGGACATTTTAATTTTGAATATTATTATTTGAATCTGAAAATTGACATTTCAATTCTGAAATTTGTTATTTAACTTCAAAAAACTTATTTGATCTAAAAATTGATATTTGAATCCTGAATTACTATTTTGAAATCTTAAATTTATTTTTTAATTCAAAAAATTATTGATTGAGTTCCAAGGGTTTTTTCTATTAGTGTTATCCATAATAAATCACTTTTATAAATAATTATGATTGATTATGTTTACTAAATCTAAGTGACACTAAATAATTATTGTTATAACATAGATTAATTAAATTAATGTGACATTACTTTAAATCATTATAATTACTTCAGATAAAAATTAATTGGTATGTGCAGAATTATTTTCTAATTGAACATAATTATTCACACTCTTTAATTTATAACTTCAAACCTGAATTAAAAATTTGGAAAAATTATAGTGTTATTAAAATAATCATTTTATTGATTTTAATTTCACTAATTATTATATAATAATATTATCTTTAAAATATTCGGTGATTAATCATCTATGATAAATATTTTATAGTAATTTTACAGAAATTATGAAAATTAATGTTATGTTTAACAAATTATTATATTTATAATTAATAATTACCAAGAGAAAAAATTACTTGACTTATAATAATTTTTCCAACAATAAATGTAATTATACAGTAAGTAGTGTAATTAGTTGAATAATAATTTTTTTAAAATTCATGTAAGAATTTACTTTCTAATAAAATCTGTTAATTCATTACTTATAATTTTTAAATAAATATTTTAAATTTTAAATTTTAAATTATAGTCATTAAATTATTTTCACATTAATTATATTATATAAGTTGGATCAAATTCTAAAAAGTGATAAAAATATTTTAAAATATTTTATTTGTTTAATTATTTATGAGTTATGTATTATAATTTGTGAGTAACTAGATAGTTAGTTTGTCAAATATTAAGAGGTTATTGCTTATTTAAGTAATTGATAATGAATATTGAATATTTGTAGTGTATAGTTTATAATTTAAATATATGTAAATTTAATCATTATTAATTAAATGATTATCTAATTATCTAGTACTTGAATTG
>Ga0116227_10016578_pt1 | contig 10539 bp, 8 predicted proteins | sample S1TSphgellanicum_FD_89693 | JGI IMG/M metagenome (GOLD analysis project Ga0116227, IMG submission 89693) | Host-associated microbial communities from peat moss isolated from Minnesota, USA - S1T2_Fb - Sphagnum magellanicum MG | ecosystem: Host-associated > Plants > Peat moss > Unclassified...
CAGGGTAGAATTCATCCAATCGCCATCCCATACTCTACTCAATTTGGTGCCCCTGCCCTATTTAAAATTTTGTGGGTCCAGCATTAGGCTTCCGGAAGTTAACCCACCAGGCTGTTTTTTAAATTTGAATTTTAAAAAAAAAAAAATTTGGATTCTAATTTTTTTTCAATTTTTTAAAATTTTCTTTGATTAATATTAATCAGTTACATTTTAAATTTCTGCAGTCGATTTTAATTCATTAATTAATTCAATTTTCCATTATTTCTTTTCATTTTTATTTTCTTGTCTTTTCTTTTGTTTCCTTTTACAATTACTTTTACAATTTTTCGTTTTCTGTTTTCAGGGTATGAAAATACTTTTCAAAGACAAAATTATATTTTAATTTATTTTAAAGCCGGAATTATGTATATTAATCATGAAAATGCTTCCAGGCATTCCAAGGTCTTTTGATTGGGGGAAGTAAACTATCATTCTTGGAGACACTTTGACACATGTATTGGGACTATGTATATTGAGTTGGTGAGCTCCCACAACTGTGAAATGGTGGGTGGTGGTGGTGGTGTTGGTGGTGGTTGCCAACTCTTTTTGTCTAGTATCCCAATTGAAGTGCTTCTTGTTAACAGGGTTGTTGTATTATTGTACACACTTGTAGCTCCTTTGCAGAGTTTTGTCAGAGAATTTAGCTTGGTACTTGAACAGGTCGGTCTTCACTCCTCACCACTCCCTTCCAAGGTACATGTATGTATATGGCAGTGGTTCTTTTGAAAAAAATCAAAATCCATACACCTCAAAGAAGAAAGTAGGATATGGAAGGGACTACTACTCCGTAGGCTCTTTCTTATACACTCCGTTCCATAACATATTGTATGGAATCTATTCTCTACAACAAAAATATCACAACTCTTACATCTTTATGTAAGAGAGCAAAGACGAGAAAATACCCAAAGACCCATTTTCAAAAACATATTGAATGTTAGCATTAAAGATAAATTTGTTTTGCAAACATTCTCAAAATCAATGCATTACTCATTTTTTGAAAGATTTTGTACAGCAAATTGAAATTGATTTTTCCAATTGGGTAATTAATAAGCTTTGGAACATGTGTCATGAAAAGTCAAATATAGAACATGAATCTCCATCAAAGAAGACCCAGATTTTAGTAGTGTGGTGTTCTCTACATGACTCGAAAGGATAAGTCTTCGTTACTAATTTCATGCGGGAGATGATGGTTTTGAGTGTTATTAGTCGATCAACAAGTGTAGCTGCGAAACTTAGCACCATTGCTAAAAATTTTAAGTATAGAGGGCTTCATGAGGGGCACTATTTTATTTCGATGACCATGGAGGTGCATGGCGCACTCAAGTGTGATATGGATCATTTCATTAAGGAGTGTGCCCGTCTTTTCCACGATAGATAGTCAAGAGGTCATTTATCCTTGCCTTTTTACATTTAATTTTCCAAATAGTGTGTTAGTATTGCTTTTAAATGTGCTTTAGCCTCTATTATAGATGGGAAGATTGCGTTGATGGGTGATGCATGTTTTAAACCTCCCATTATTATTAAATCTCACAATTTTTATGTAGGCAACATTAGAAGGGTCATGGGTGAGATAGCTTCCTACCACAAGAGGGACTAACTCTCTCCCTTTTTTTGGTTCTTGTGGGTTGTTCGGTTTTTGGCCTTTCTTTGACCTTTCTTTTTTATCTCCCCTGTGATGGTTTTGGCCATTGATTTTTTATTCTATTTTTTCATTGTTGTGTGGTGTTTCTTCGAAAATCTCAAAATGGAAAATGTTGGGTGTTTCTTACAATGAATTTAATGGTTAATTACTACAATAGCAAATTCTAAATTGGTGATAATATATGCCACCAGGGATGGTGTTGGTGTCTCAAAAGTTGAACTTGATGGAATAACTATGATGTTGGTTTGGAGTAGTGACTTTGTCTCTGAAGGCATCAACCCATATTTGATCAAGGATAAAGGATATCCTTTGCTTCCATGGTTGATGGTACCACATAAGCACATTGGTATAAGGCACTTTATTTTGTAGGCTTTGTTCAACAAAAAACTTTCTTGGGCAACAATTCTAGTTGAGAAAACTTTAGTATTTTGAAGAAAACTCTTAAAGAATTTATGATCAAATTTTACTTGTGTTTTTCCTACGTAATGTAGTTGTGTGTTGTTGTATATTAAACAACATGATCTTGAGTGGGAAAGATGCAAACATTGATGAATTAATGGTTCAATTGGAAGTTGAGAATTTGGGAAAAGATAGACATGGGGGGATGAGACCAAATTTTGATGATCAAATGGCTGATCAAGGAAGTGAACCTACCTTGCAGAAAGGGGAAATTTTAGAAGTCACCCAAAGAATGGCATTAGAATGTTACTTGGGGGATTAGAGACCACAAATCCATGGACAATGTTGAAAAATGTTTATAATTTTATTTCCATTTATGCTTGACTTTGACATGGTGCACATTGCATCAGCACTATAGAGGTAAAATGATACATGGACACTATAACATAATTGTGATTTGAAAGTCTAAATGTCAAATTGATTATGAATGTCGAAGCAAGATTCAAAATTGAAATGAAAGTCTAAATGTCTGCAACAAGATTCTAAATTGAATTAAAAGTCTAAAAGTTAGCAATAAAATTTTAAATTGAAATGAAAGTCTAAATGCCAAACAAAAGTTTGAATTATAATCATGCAACATTTTATAATTGTTTTGTTTCAAATGATTCGTGATTGAAATTAACAATGTTTAACAACTTATTCTTGGATTAAACTTATTTCCAATTATCTAACTTTTTCATTTTGCATCCATTTCCTCCTTTTCATTTGAAGATTTATGTAAGGTAATTGGTGGAGGCATGAATGATTGATTTGTGATGAATGCATGGCATGTAGTCGTGCTTAAATTTGAAAGAATGGTCACCAAGATTTTGCTCATTCGATTCACCTTCTTATTTCGTGCTTTGAGGAACTAAAGGTGACACCTTGAGGGTGCGTTTGTAACCATCAAGTTGTGTATCATAGATCTTCTTCATTGCCCCCACAAGAATTTTGTTAATTTTGTTTGTAGAATCAATGACAAGAGAAAAAAAATACGACATTTTCTCTTGACTATAGTGTTGCCATGTGTAAGTATTGTAGGTGAATTAGGAAAATTGACCACATGAAGTTAGTGGTTTTTGCTTAACAACAACTTCGTGTCTTCTTGAAACAAATCCATGATACTTGCATCTCTTAGTACTTTAAAAATATTTCAAATTAGTTGATCTTGATATTCATTTGCATTCCTTTGCAATTCAAAGTCATCATGTTCATCTTATGTCTCATGTGCAACTTGTGTAGGTGCCGGTTTGCAAATTTTGTCACCTTTAGCATTGATGTTTTAAAAGTGCAATGGAACAATCACATTCCTTTCCATGTGAAATTCCTCAATCAAATCATAGAATTCTTGACATAATTGACAAGGTAAATGATATTTATCTTTCTTTTCAACCACATGATTCCAAAAACAAATATGGTTTTTAGTTGTTTTGTGATAATCAATAATTTTTTTGTAATCAAAATTGAAAGAGTTCCACTTATCTTTGCACATTGTTTCGTTTCATGGAAACTTGCTTTTGGTCCTTGTTTATAGATCTTGAACAATATTCTCCCATCGATTCGCGGTAGGAATCATTTGTGTTTATGGATCAACAAGCTCCTTCAAGGTTGTGTGTTTTGCATGTTTGCAGGAAATGATTGTTAACACCTCTATATGCTCCTAGTTGCCATGCCTTTGTCGATGATTTGCTGATTCTTCATCACTGGCATTAAGGCCCATTTTATCGCTGCCTTGACCTTTGCCTCAACTACTTGTCAATTTGGTTGTATTCAATTGTGTTCTTGCTTGCACTTCAGCCTACAAAGTCACTCATGGCACTTGAAAACTTGTTATTGAAATTTGTGAAGTTGTTGTTGGTGCTTGCAAATTTGTTGCTCCTCAATGCCCTCTTGAATGTGGTCCTAATGCCATTATTCAAAAATCTTGCAACTTCTACAAATTACATCTTCAAGCTTCAATGCAACAAATTGTTTTTTCAAGGTTCGATGATGCAAAGTGTTCCTTTACACTTTTTCAAGTTTCGGTAGAACAAAGTGATCATGGTGCTGTGATGCTAGTTTACCACCCTATTTTTCAAATTATTAGTTTAACTATGTTGATAAGGCGGTGAACAAGTGGGAATCTAAGATTTTGAAAGATTTTTACCTCCGTGCTTGTGTCCTAACATTGGGCTATCACACATTGATAAACATGTTGTTGTTGTGCCTTGTAGGCAATCCACGTCAATTAACTGCATTGATATGTATAAACATTGTTAATTAAAACATGAAAATATTGAATAACTTTGCATGCAACTTGAATTGAATTTAAATTCATGAATATAAAATATAATTAATTGAATTTAAATTCAAATTGGATTCAGATTGAATTGAATTCAAGTTCAATTGAAGAGAAATGGGATACAAATTTTTTTGCAAAATAAAATTTAAAAAATTTCCATGATTATGGTGTTTAAAATTTTTTTTAAAAAAAACTTTGAAAAGACATAGATTTGGAATATGAATAAATTTTTTCTCCTTTTCTCCACAAGAGCTTTTGAGAATTATTTTGTATGAAAATCAATCTTAAGGTATGATAATGCACTTTGGAATTGCTAGGTTAATACCTTAAGCTAGTAGGTAGGTAAGTATTTTGTGGTTGTATCAATTATTTACCCACCTACTTTCCAATTTAAATTACATTCCCAAGGATTAGCCACCTTTTAGGACATTTTTCCCATGTAATATTTAAATTCCAAAGACTAGTTTATAATTTTTTTTCCAAATAATATTTATATTCCAAAGATTAGAATGAAAAAAAAGGATTTTATTATATTTTTAATGATAACCTTTCTTAAGGTAAATCTAAATATTAAAGAAAGGATAAATTTACTTATTTTCCCATAATATTCTCCTCCTTTCTCTAAGTAAATCTAATTATTAAAGAAATAATTTGATAATTTTCTCACAATCTTTTCCCCTTTTTGTCTAGGTAAATTTTATGATTTAAGAAAGAATTTTCTAGATTTCCCCAATATTTTCCCCATTTTTTTTTCCATCTTTTCATTGTTAGGTTAACTTTAAAGTAAAGTTCAATGGTTTTTATATTTCAAGCCTTATAATAAAAATGCATAAGTCTAAAAATTATAAGTTTTTCAAACCATTCCAAAATTTCCCATCTTTAAAAACGTTAACATAAACATTTAGAAATAATTTTGAAGGTTTTGAGACTATTTGAAAATATTAAACATCAAAATTTCATCAAAGTGGAAATGTTTGTAATAATTCAATGAAGATAACTATTGATGATTTTTTTTTAATCAACTGTTATTATTTTTAAAAAATTCATTACATTGATTACAATTTATACATTTTAATTTTGGAAAATATTTTTCATCCAAAAAAGTGGCAACATATGTATAATTTTTCACCCAATTTATGTCAAAAACAACAAAAAATCATACCAAATCATTTATGTTGACATAAGTTCCTTTTGTCCACGTGTATAAATAATGATAGATATTTAACAATTTGAAAATTGGCAAAAGTAAATCTAAATTACACATATTTGTTTATAACCTTTTTAATATTATTGAATTGTGGTCATTCATTTTGAAATCTCAATCATAATGTCCCCCCTTGCACACCCCTCTTCATAAAAAGATTTTTTATTTCACAATTTAAGCAAATTTGCCTTCCTTTTTTGAAAAAAAAAAACAAAAAAACCTTGGGACCATTTTTGAATCCTTTTATGTAAAGATGTGAGACAATGAATTTTTATGAAAATACAAGAAGCACATGTGCATGCTAAATTTCATAAATATAAAAAATGAAAACACAAAGGATGAATTAATTGACAAAATGTCTCAATGAATTTGGCACTTTGTTATAGATCCATTAACATGACCTTGAAAGCTTGCCATCAAGAGGAGAGGACGGTTAAAATATTTAGAAACAAAAATGATGCATAATCAAACCATGGTTTCATATATATTATAAGGTTCACAACACCTTGAACTTAATTACGAACAATTATCATTCTCCTCTTTATAATATATTTTGTAGTTTCTTGTGAAAGTTATGTTGAAATGGTTCAAATGTGAAAATACAAAATTGTTAAGTTATGACTTTCAATTTTGCCAAAAGGTGCAATCATGTTAACACGAGCCAAAAGCAATTGTAACCCCTGTTTAATTTTGTGTTTTTTACACCAATTTTTAAAAAAAACAATTTAGTTTGAAAATAAGTTAATTTTTTTTTCACATTATCAATTTTAATATCTTACTTTACAAATGTCCAAAATATGAAATTATTTCATTAACATTTGAACCTTCAAAAGTAGTGTAATATCCATGTAACAATTGCTTTTAAACAATAAAATGACTTATAAATGGACTTGAAAAACTTTGAAAATGACATATTTTTGGCAAAATTTTAATAGAACCGTAACAAAATAGTACAAAGAATATTTTAAAAATTTTAAAAGATTTTTTTGAAAACTTTTTTTGAAAATATTTAAAGAATATTCCCCAAAAAACAGTCACCTAAGTGCGCAGTAGTGGTTTTGATTAACATGTCTGGACCCCAAATTATGATTCTCACAATTTTGAGAGTTGATACTTTCATCATATTTTATCCAAATTGATCAATTTAAATATAATAGCCTCTTGAAAGATCTTTTCAATGTTATTTCAAATTCTTCAATCACAAATGATTGAATCCTTAAATTTTGTCATTTAAATGATGGAAAATCACTTTGGTAGTTTGATTCCTTACCATTCAAATGGCCAAAATTTCTAATACAAATCTTTGTTTTGAAAATGCAAACCCATTTTATTATGTTATTTTTTGAAACCTTTTAAATTAATCTAAATAAGGTTCAATCTGAAAAGATTTGGTTCTCAAACCTTGATCCAAAAATTTGAGACACCTTGAAATTTCCAATTCCCAAAATGAAAGTTTAACTTGTGAATTTTAGGAATGTTTCCCTTCAACTTTCGCAAATTCACTTCAAATGGGAATGTGAACTTGAACATTCTTACATTCACTTTATGTTTCAATCCTTTGTTGATTAATTTGATTATAACTAAGAAGCTATCAAAACTCTTTTATTCCAAAAATGACATTTTGTTCCCCATCTTTAGAGTTGATCATGCACCCAAGTTAAAGTCGTGACCAATTTTGCGCAATTATTAAAAACAAGGATAGAGCCATGGCAATTATAAACTTGCATATATATCCACTTACCCACTTAGGGTCAAAAAAAGTTTTAATTAAAGATTCTAAGAACTTTTGGAGGTCAAAGGGTAAGGAAATCTTGCATTCCAAATAACTATTGGCTTTGGAAAAGTCATGCCTTTCTTTGAATTCTTATTAGGCTTCATAAACATTATGGTTGTTTTTTTCATGAATGAATGTGTGTTATAAGAGACAAGCACATGAATGGCACGTACATAACATTTCATCTTGATTTTGGAAAAAAAAATTCCCTTTTTTTTGGGATTTGATCCTTATTATTTTATGATGAAAAGGTTTGGTGTAAAACTATTGATCAAAAGACAACATGTGTGATTTCAATTATGATAATAACATTCATGTTTCATGGGCTAAGTCTTTAAAAGCTTTTTTTTAAAAATTTTAAAACCATATCTTTTGTTGTTTTTAGGAATTTTGAATACACCAACATTGAACACACATGTTGTCACTTCTTCCTCTTGTTTTGATTTGTACAAGTGGTGCATTAGGTGCAAAAGTTAGGTTTTATGATTTTTTTTTGTTATTTGATGGTCCATTTATATCAAATTTTTGTGTGCATGAATGTTGTCCTTTTGTTGATCATGTCAACCATGTGGGTGAGCCAATGAGACCATAAAATGGAAGAAAATGATTGTTATTTTTAGTTTCAAGAGGATGGAAATGATCATACATGGATGGAAATGGCTACTTGTATGCAAGAATTTATTGGCAAGTGTTGCACATGTGAGGTGTGAAGTGTCTATATGAATCGTTATTTATATGTTTTAGTTTTAATTTTGTTGTCATGTGATGTTGAAACAATGGTGAGAAGTTTCTAGAGATGGATCCACATGGGGATATATGAAATCTTTGACTTTCAAATTCATGGGAAACATCACACATTCTATTAAGTCAATTTTCTTATTGGGTTTGAGGAAATGGTGATGTTAAATTCTTTCATGTTTAGTGTTGTTTTGTCAAGAAAAAGACAAAAATATTTTTGGGTGTAGGATGGTTAAGCTTTAATGGTCATTGTGAGTTAGGTGCCCTTTGATTTAGAAGAAAAACCCTACGTAACAAAATGGCATGGATGGAACCCATCCATAAAAAATATAAGGCAAATAAAAGCCCCAAAACACATGTCATGAACGCACATAATAATCTGGACACCATTAATATATTAAGAAAATAAAAGACCATAAGGTAAAAAGGTGTTGTTTGCCACAAATGGGTTAACGACAGAGGTACACTAACTATGATGTGTGGAAAAGATGATAAATGCTTCCCAAGTGCAATAACACGCTGAAAAGTTGTTATGGCCTGTGCACATTAAAGGGCTATGGACACACATTGATAATAATAAAAAATTAAACATCATGAGAATTAAAGAGGATTGCTAATGATGGGCTAGAGTGGCATGAGTAAAAGAAGTAAAAAAAAAAGGTCGAAATATGAATGAAAACAACCATAAATTTCTATGGCAAGGGGAATGAAGTTGTTTTTTGATGCACACTTTGCATATGATCATGTTTTTTCCTAAGTAACAATTGTCAATGCATGTGCTATTGTGATTGATGCATGTTGTGCCATATCCAAGCAAGTCAGATTAGGTATGACAATGTCCATTAAGGTCCAAAAACAATTTCTGATGATTAGAATATCGATTCATTGTCAAGTGTGGTGAAGGAAAAGGTGGGTAACCTTTTTTTATATGTGTGTTCCCCTTTCCAAAATAATAATTGTGACAATATTTTGAAGAATATTGTGGTTTGCGATGTGATCATTCTTGCATGGGGGTCGAAGCAAGTGGATACCTAAACTAACAATGGTCTGTCCATATTAATAACATGAAAGATGTGCAATAGTAGGATGTGGCCAACCAAGGTGGGTATGTAATGTTGTAAAGAAATGAACAAAAAACAAATGAATTGTAGGTGTGGTAGGACGAACTAATAACCAAACGCCCATAATTAGACCTACACAAGATTGAAAATGTGTTCATCTAGCATTTGAAAGGAACATCTATTAGAAATGTGGCAAACTTTTGTTTGTGTAGGTAGTTCGAAAAAAAACCTAAAAGTGAAGATACGATTGTACCAGAAGACTTTCAAAGGGAAGGACTTGAAAATAGAGAACCTGAAATAGTAAAATTTAGGTATTCCATAATGCCAATTTGAAGGGAAAGGTGCCACTTTTGACATGTGTCATCACATGAAAAAAAAGAAGGTGATCGTTTAGTTGGAAATGAGTGACAAATGCAAAAATGATTATAGCCCAACATCCCAAGAAGATAAGAGCAACAAGTCGAACCATTGATGAAAGGCCAAACCCCCTTGAAGAAATAGGTAAAATGATTTTGTGATGAACCAAATGACCCACCATAACATTGAAAGATCCTACACCCAATAATTTCTATCACGTAGTTATGATACATGAAGCAAATTCCATGTAATGTTACAAAATATTTAAAGATAAGAATATGGTACACAATAAATAGCTTGGGCACTAGGCATAACAAAGTGAAAACATTACTAAAGCTGCTTGTGGATTTATAAACATAGGGAGGTTTGCTATGGCGTTGAGATCCTCTTAAAGTGCTTCTACAACAAAAGATTCCACAAATGACATAGAACCCATTGGTGCATCTAGAATATGAAAATATATGATTTTAAAAAAAAAATTATGAAAGTGATACGGATGGGTTTAACTCCTATGAAGATCAACACACTTCGTCAACTAAATGAAAAATCTTAATGCTATAAACATTGCCTATAAGTGTAAAAAAACAAGAACCACATTTGAAACATGACCAACAATATGCCTATCATTGGCGAATGAAGGACAAACACATGTAGGGTGAATTGCTATAATAAGGCAGAAAGTGTGAAAATGTGCTAAAACAAACAACACTTTGCCCAAAGGATCCCCATGTTGTGTACTACATTCTAACAAAATGACTCTGGGATCCTTGTGTTGAGAAGCTTGTGAGAAATATAGTGGGGATGGACATGCATAAAATTGTTAGACAAATGGGAAAGTATCGATAAAAGATCACAATTTTTGAAAAATGGTTATTTATGATGCAAACTTGAAGGCTAATCACTTGTAATACCACCCAATCTAGATGCAAATCCAAAATAACATGAACCCCATAGATCATTGTTTCACACCCACCTTGTGTCATCAAACCAAATTGACAAAATTAA
>Ga0116227_10016579_pt1 | contig 10537 bp, 6 predicted proteins | sample S1TSphgellanicum_FD_89693 | JGI IMG/M metagenome (GOLD analysis project Ga0116227, IMG submission 89693) | Host-associated microbial communities from peat moss isolated from Minnesota, USA - S1T2_Fb - Sphagnum magellanicum MG | ecosystem: Host-associated > Plants > Peat moss > Unclassified...
TTGGTTGGGTTAGGTTAGTTTCATTTCAACATCACAACCATGGTCGACTTTAGCCGGGCCCACATTGAGTAGGTAATTGGACTTTATCAAATGGTTTTGATTGGGTTAGGTTAGTTTCATTTCAACATCACAACCATGGTCGACTTTAGCCGGGCCCACATTGAGTAGGTAATTGGACTTTATCAAATGGTTTTGATTGGGTTAGGTTAGTTTCACTTCAACATCACAACCATGATTTACTTTAGGGGGGGGGAGGGGACTTGAGTAGGTAGGTAATTGGTCTTTGTCAAACGCCTTTGCTTGGGTTAGGTTGGTTTCATTTCAACATCACAACTATGATCTACTTTAGGAGGAGGGGGGGGCACATTCATTATGTAATTGGGCTTTAATCAACTTTGCCTTTGGTCCTGGTGTATATCATGCCTTGTGTCACTCCCATCATGATGTACAACTTTTGCAAAACATACAAATGCTTTTTATGGGATAAAAGTTGTAGGTTCACACTTGAAGAGACGTTTGATATTTTACTAGCTATTACCAAACACATTATTCGTATAATCATTGTAGTTCATAAGTTCTCCGCTTTACCCAAAGTGTTGGTGAGAGGGAGGAAGGAGATATACTAAAATAGATCAAAACCCAAAACCACCACACCCAAGCAAGATATATCCCACAAGAACAAAAAAAACATTCCTATAACTAGCCATGTTTGTACGCATAATTTGCTATCCAACTTTGTCAACTACCCTTGAGAATCCCCAAACACATACCCAGATGGATCTCCATCTCTTAAGCCAAGAGGGCAAATTGACCCCCCACATTGGGAAGTTATCTTAATTCACCACAACCAAATGGTTGGATTTTTTCATCTAACAATTGTGGTCCCACAAGAACCTTGTTGGGGTGTGTGGGTCTATTGCTTAATATTTTATTAAATGTGTGGGTGCATTAATATGTGTGGGGTTGTGAGTCCTGTGGAGATTTTACAATGACCACCAATATCATTGTTATTTCTTTCATTAATCATTCATGGTGAAAGGAAAGTGTTTGGGTTCAAAAATATTTTCTTTTGTCATTTAATATCAATCTAATTTTAGAGTTAGGGGTTCACTTCAAATTATAGGTTTTTTAAAGCATCGCTTTATTTCTTTTTTCTTTTTTTTTTACAACACTCTCCATTGAGAAGTAAGCTTTTTTTTTCCCTTTATGTTTTCTCTTTTGTTTTGTTGTTGCTCTTGTTTGTGTGTGCGTATTTTAGTTTTCTTCTTGTTTTTGTGTTTGTTATTGCAACCTGGCAACAAAACACGAGGGCAATATGCATTGTTGCCATGTTGTCTTATCATTGTGTTTACTAATTCCAAGAAGAAAAGAGGTTCATGATAGCAAGAGGAAGATGAGAGTAAAAGGCATCCCCCAAGTTTTTATTTTTCGTAGCATACTAGGGAGACGAGGGGCATCGTGATGCCACCTTTCGTTTTGTGGTTTCTCGAAGGTGCTAGCAACATTTACAACAAGAAGAAGATGGGGGGCATTGCGTCACCTTCACTTTATTTCACAATAGTGGTAGCGGTGGTTGCAATAAGAGGAAAACGAGGGGCATTGCTCCCCCTTGTTTTTTTTGTAACAATAATAGGGAGATGGAGGAAAAGAATTATTTTATTTTTTAATACAATTGTTCATCTTTGTTTTTGAAAGGTGCAACTTGAAATCCTAAACCCATTGTTGAATTTTTAGAATGTCAAATGTCATTATGTTTTTTAATGTTGAAAATAATTTGATGTATTCAAAATTGGTTATTGTAAATTCACTGGATGACATTGTAAAAGAAGTTTCCATTGTTGATGATGGAAAAATTGTGAAAGGGGGAGGTGAACAATTGGCACTTTGAACATTATTGTTTGAACTAGTAGAATTTGTGACCATGGAAAATTCTACAAATGTTCAACATGAAGCCATACTCAACCCCATCATTGTTTTGATGGGAAACAATATGATTTTTTAAATAATTTTTTAAATTTACAATATTTTATGTTTCTTTATATTGTTGACATGCCAATACCAATGATTTCCATATATTCATAAAATTATGTACCACACCTTTTGTGCAATAGTTATGTTTCATGGTTAAAACCCTAAACCCAATGTTGTGCAATACCATGTTGAATAGGTATTACATGAAATTGGGTTTAAGGTTTACTAACCATTGAAATATTTGAAGTATGGGTATTGGGTCTTGAGGTTTAAAATATTGCATGAAACAATAGTTTACAATTTTAAGGTTTTTGATGAAATAGTTTTCTTTCATGTTTAAAACCCTAAGTCCAAATTATTGTAATACCCATATTCAATGTTGAATCATATTGTAAAGAATTGGGTGTATGGTTTTCAAACCTTGATATTGGGTATTGGGTTTAAGGTTTTGGTGCAATGTTTATGTTTTATGTTCAAAACCTTAAACCCCATTTTGTGCAATACCTATGTTGACTTAATATTGCATGAAATTGTATTTAGGGTTTATCAGAGTGAAACAAAAAAATATTGGTATTAGGTTTGGAAGTTTAGTGTATTGAATGGAACATAAGTTTAATGTTTAGGGTTTAGGGGTTTACAATTTTGGTACAATATATATGTTTTGTGCTTTAAAATTTAAACCAATTTCATGCAAAGGGTATGGGTTTAAAGGTTTAGGGTTTTGGTGCACTTAATTTGGTGTAATACCTATGATGCATTTTACTTATTTGAGATCCCCAATGCAATACCCATGTTAAAAACAAACATATATGTCAAGATTCCATAGTAACAAATTTGTTACTTATGTCATGGATATTTACTTTGCTACATTGTTTTCATGTTCATTATAATACCTATGTTTGTTGTAATTGGTTTTGTTTTTATAGCATCCGATTACTTGGTAGCCAAAAAAGGTAATCATTGGAAAAAAAAGGGGGCAAGGTTGGTAAGGAGGGGAATGTTATTTGTATATTATGGGTTCATGGAAATAACGAATTGCCTTGTGTTGTCATTTCAAGAACATCAATAAGATTTGGCTCCTTAAGGAAAAGGGGGAAAAACCATTCACCAATTTGAATGGCTCACACAAACAAGCATGCCAAGATGAACCAATGGTTTCAAGGCACCATGCATCTTCAAGTAAGGAATAATGTGTCCAAGATGCAGAACAAGTGGAAAAGAAGGGCAACTATCAAGTGGGATTTTTTGCTTGAATGGAACAAGAAGATTCCCAATTTCAACTCACCTCCATTGGCATTAATTTTGGACAATGACTTGCCAAAGCTACTAGACATCATTGGATGGGGGTGCAAGGGAGGTTCCATGGAAATTTTTCTCGAATTTGGAAGATAATGACAAGGAGGTGAAAACATGGTAAAGTAGACCAAAGAATTACCTTGCAGCATAAATGGAAAGTGGTCATCAAGTAGGCATTGTTATATTGAATTAAAATTATTATTTATTTTAATGTTTAATTATATGAACTTCTTTGACTTTGTTACAATTATATTTTAAAACCACATGTTTAAAGTAAGTTTATATATATTCATCAAAATTAAAGCATATGTCACAACTTGCAAAGTAGATTAAATATTGGATCTATTTTATTTTTAAGTCAATGGCATGCTAAATATATTAATGAACTTTGAAGTTTTTCATAGAATATAATCAAAATATATTTAACGTCTAATGTATAAATAACAATGAACACAAATCAACATGTTAGTTTCATTCCTACTTGTTTCCTATTTTATTGTATAAAATTTTTAAAATTTTGTATTCAATTCATCAAAATTCAATGGAAGCATGGAGACTTTCATAATGAAATTTTTAAAAGAATTGAACCTACTTTCTTATGTTTATTTTGAGAAACTACCATATTAAAAATTTGGATTTGGGCAAACATATTTCTTGGTCCACTTTACCATGCTTGGACCCAAGATTAACAACCTTGTCAAGACTTCAAAACTCTTTTTAACATACATGAGGTTGAGGTGGGCATATGGATCCAAGTGCCCATGGTTTTCCAAAAAGAGGAAAAAAATGTTGCTAAGGTTGGAGAAATACCATATAAATCAAATGATTCATTTTTGGCAAGTAGTTAAAATTTTAATTTTAATCATTTGTTGATTAATTTCATTGTTTCCTAGTTTCGATTTTTTCGGCATGTTCATTATAGGACTAAATGGTGGGATGGGCAAGAGAATTGCAAGAAGGCATACATCAAAGCATTTATTCAAATCAAGAAGAAGCAACATGATATGACCATGTGGAGACATTCCAAAGGGGCATTGGATGCTACGTGGCAATTTACTAGATGGGTGTCTAGATGTTAGTTTTGAAGAAGGTGAGGAAGGTGAGAAAATTGAAAAAGGTGATGATGATGATGATGATGATAAGGTGGTGGAAAAACCAATAGGATCTCATAGCAGGAGAAGAAGATCTTTTCATAGTTCACAAGCCACACCAAGGAAGGCGGGCAAGGCCAAGGAATAGGCCTTAATGGTGGCCAAGGCAATGGGTAAAATTTTTTTGAAAGAAATGGGCAAGGCTAAGGGTAAAAAAAAGGTCAAGGAAGGAGTCAAGGAAAAGGATAAGGAAAAGGCATTAAAAATGAGGAAGGTGTTGGGAGAAAGTTGCAAAGGTTATCTAAAAAAAGGAAACAAATGAAAATTAGAGATGTAATTTGCCGCACATGCATCCATGTATTTCCATCTCATGCATGTGTGTTGAAATGATCTTCATATATGGGATCATTGGTACAACATTGTTAAATGGGAGTGTAATCATATTAACATGTACCATTAACAATCATAACCACTACTTAATTTTTGGAATTTTGAATTGTAAGAAAAATAAAAATTATAAGTAGAATATATTTTTATAAAATGTTATTTTTAATACATTATGTACATATTGTAAAAATTTGGAATCAATCTAGAATTAATGAAAAATACGTAATTACATTTGTAAGGACTTGTAACCGTTGTTTAAAAGCAAATTTGATGCTAAAAGCACAATTTGAAAATATTTTTTATGACATATTTTGGGATTTTAAAAATATACACCTTAACATAATAATATAAAGAAAACTTTAAATATTTTTAATGTTTTTAAAAAAGATGTATTAAAATAGTTCTAAAAATATTTTTCAAAAAAACAATGAAAAAGTAGTGGTCTAAGGGGGCACATGTGGCTTCTTATAATGTGGTTGGACGAATGGTTAAAATACTATTGGGTTTCTATAATATGGTGAACAAAGGTATTGTATACTGAATATTGTGAATAACACAAATCAACATATTGTTGCAATCATTGAACCGTATCATAGGTATTATATATTTTCAACATACCTTAATCATAGGTATTACAAGTTAGAACAAAGGTCAATTGAATCACAACATAAATAGCACATAATTAACATTATTTTAGAATGAATATTGTGATTATGTTAAATCAAAATGCTGTAATCATGGAACTTGAACATAAATATTACACATTTTTCACATACCCCCATCATAGGTATTACAAGTTAGAACAAGGGTTAATTGAATCATAACATAATGTTGCACAATTAACAATATTCTAGAATGAATATTTTGATTATGTGAAATCAACATGTTGCAATCATGGAACATGAACATAAATATTGCAAACACATTTCCCACATACCCCCATCATAGGCATTACAAGTTATAACAAGGGTAATTGAATCACAACATAAATATGATGTAATTAATGTTTCGTTTTGCTATGCACTACCAATGACAATACTGTTTTTTAATTAATTTCAGAAAATGAAAATGATGTATTTTGATTCAATTGAAGATGGACAACAATATTTGACAAGCTTACATATTAAATTGAACTAAACTAACATTGTTTACATTAATGAATGTTTTGCGATGTTAAACAATGAAACTGGGATATCTATGTTTAGGTTTTCAACCAATAAATGTTATAATCAATGATTCAAATCAATTGAACAAATTTTGAATGTTTTGTTCAAGTATAAACCAAAAAGGAATGTAGGACTACTTTAACATTTCAAAATGACATACTTTCATTTGGAGTGCCAAAACCCTATTAAAACATCAAATAATGTCCTTTTTTTTTGCACCCATGTTTTGTATACTTCTTTCCAAACCTTTGAAATGTAAATTTGTAATTAACGAAATGAATTTGATTGTCCTTATCAATGCATCTGTTTTATGAAAAAATCCAAGATTCTAACATCAATTCCACAAAATTTGATGATTTATCATACTAAAAATTTGTGCCATCATACATAACATATTTTATTTTATTTGTGGTCAAAATATGGAGCAATTTGAACAATTATTGCTAGTCTTGTTGAATCCTTCTTGGTAAAACTACGTAGTGGGACACAATTCCTAAGTCATCTTTCATGACATTTAAGGACATGTTTTAATAATCCAAATCACAAAAAATCACTGCCATTTTAATCAAGAAATATATGAGTATCTAATGAAAAGAAAATCTACCAAATAAATTATTTCGTAAATGTAATGGTCATTTAAAGTAGTGTCTTGAAAGTGATTTTGGGGCGAGACATTCCTTTTGTGTACCCCAACCATGAATGTACCTACATTTTTGTCTTTTCACACATGATTACAAAATATATATATTATCCATTAACAAAAGAATGATAATTCAACCCAATATGAAAAAACATAAACAACCATTCAAAAGGAAAACACAACCACACCCACAACCACATGAAAATATTAAACATTTAAAAAAAAACCCTTAAAAACAAAATTACACAAAACAAAATGGTACAAGGTACATGTAAATTGTGTGTTGTATTTGATTGCATGATGTTCTTGAGGGGCATCATCTATAATGAAACATGAGGGCCTCCAAGTAGGATCCTCTTTCAAAGCATGTTCTTTCAACACTAAATCAAATTTTATTTACCAACTTGTGATTATTGATGCTATATGTAAACCTTGACAATGATGTTCAGACACCATCAAGGTGAAAAGGTGATACTGTTGCACATTGGTACCAAAAGCTTCATCCATGGAAAATGCTCCATTACATCCAAAAAATTGCAATGGTGTTTTGTATGCCAATTGTGAAGGGTAAGTCCTTTGTTTTTTCTTCTTTTTACAAGAAGATTTTTTTTTTCTTTAGACGTTCCAAAACCCACATATGCACACTCATATGATCAGTAATGTGGCACTTCTTAACACTCCATTTCCTCATTTTATTTTCATAATATTAGATGGTTTGTTGAATCAAAAAATCATCTCCACAAGTTTTTTTTCCCCAAGAAACTATGCATGGCATCATATTTTCTTATGTTCCTTGTATATTTCCCTAGTGGTAAGACCATTATCCAACTACTTTTGAGTCCAAGCCTTCAATTCTATCAAAATACAATTTGCACATTGAAATTTAAAGTCAAATGTTCCATGGGTTGGATTACCATTTTCACAAGTGTGCTTTTGATGATACCAAACAATTTATGCAGCATTTGGATATTTGTACAAACACTTCATGGAAAACTTGGCCATGCATCAAATAAATACATATTATGGTGTCCCTCTTTTTGTGTCACAATGTAAAAATTCCTGACCTTCCAATTACATGATGTTTTTTTAGTTAGATTATTATTTTTTAATTTAAAAAAAGGGCTCATATATACGATCTATATTATCATAAAAATATCATATTTAAAAAAAAAACCATATGTTCAATTTTTGGTTTAAAGGGGACTTTAAAACTTGTGTTTTAAATTTAGTCACAATCCTTATTTAGTCCCTAAATAATTATAAATGGATTCATAGATCTTGGGTTATTAAATTATTTGTTTGATAGTACTTTGTCACAAGTTGTATGATTAAAATGGAGACTAAAATTCTTATTAAGGATGTTATTATTAATGAAAGTGACCATTTGAATACTTTTTTGAAAGGTCAAAATTCACAAGTACTTTTCAATATATATTTTTTGAGTTTGATTCAAGTGTTTTCATTGAATGTGTTTTATAATGTTTTTAAAAAAATGTACAACACATAGTTCTTGCAAAAACTGAATTTGTAATCAAAAAATTCATTTAAAAAGGTGATGACAACACCAAAAAAATGTAGAAATGGGCTTTTTCAATGCATTTTTTGGTCCATTGTAATATGCATTTGCCCACCCCTACTTTTTTGATTTCAAATGCTTCAAATTATCATGGCAATCCAAAGTTGCAATGATACTTACATGCATACAAAGCACATTGATGTTATCGATTTCAATATGTTGTACCCACATACATCCCCATTTCAAGTGCATTTATTTTCATGTGACCTACTTACCAATCATGACCAATGTGACAATCAATCATTGGCCTTATCAAATTTTATGGTTAGTTCCAATGCCACCATATGAATTGGCATGGAACATCCTTGTTTTTAAAATTCTTTCAATGTATTTTCTCACACTAGCAAATGGCATGTAACTGGCCATGACATCATCACATTCCCAAAACCTTGGCGAGTTTTGGGCATCAAAACAAGAATGGCCACATCTTGCACATGAACGCCTTTTGGGCATACCATGGTGTATTATGATACACGTACCACTAGAATCAAAACATAAAAGGCAAAGGAGCTATAGTAGATAAAACAAATTATGACCTTTTAAATATTCTTCTCATAAATTAAAATCATCAATTTTTATGTGATAGTTAAATTAATATTTCATATGTGGGTATATATGAGCGAGGTAATACCAATGATGTACGTCCAATTGCTTTGAATACAAATTATCAATCTCCTTGACAATACCTATGTTTTATAACCTCGGACAATATGCACTCTCTACATTATTATGTGCACACACAATTTTACTTGTGAATAATGAGAATATCTTACCATAACTACAAAATAATATTATGTTTGGTCAAAAAATCCAAACAATAATTACATATCATAATATACATGAAAACATGTAAATTAAATGTACAAGGACATGTAATATCAATGATGCAATTTCCAAAGAATAATAATACATGTGGTTGTGTTTCATATGTGAATTGCAAACCCTAAAATATTAGTAATATAACTATTACAAACGTCTACACATTGAAATCTATGTAAACTTATACTTTATTCCATACTTGAGTAAAATGCAAAGAATACTAATGTTTGATTTTATATATTCATTATAATAATTATGGTGTCATTGTGATAAACACTACACATTATTGAAACTTTATCAATGGTATGCAATATTTATGATTGTAGTATACGGTACATCAATATCTATGTTAATACATTTAATAATTGTGTCAATACTTGAGATAAAATAATGTACAATGAAATTTAATTTTGACTTCTAAATTAATTTAATCTTTTATAAATAAATAAAAAACAACCAAGAATGTAATGAAAGAGGGTTTAGTGATACTTCAAACCAGTTAGAGGCGATAAATTTTGACATTACCTACATAAAATAAAAAATTGTTGTTGAATTGCGAGATAAAATGAATGGTCCTTGTGATTTTGTTTCGGTAGTCTCCCTTTCACATTTATGAGTGGAGCTTGGGATACAATTAGTAAGTCACCTTGGATGTCAAAATATTACTCTTGTAAAGGCCCAAAATCAATGGATCGATTATTTGGATAGCACCGTTTCAGATGCATTCCAACACCTATGCATATAACCCTCTTCCTCTTTGTTTACTCCCAAACTGACCTAATATACCAACATCCATTTCAAATTAAGTTGTCAATCCTGATGAAACACTAATTGTCTAGCTTTGCATACAGAATTAAAACCAAATTGTTGCTAGATTTGTAACCAAACCTTGGGGTTCTCATGTGCCCACACTTGTTTGTAATCTGGTTCACTTTGAGATGGACATAATAGTTCCTATTATTATGTCCTTGCCCCCATCAAGAGTGAGCAACCATCCATCCCCAAGACTAGGAAAATGAAGAAAATATTGTAATTTCCAAAGGTAGATGAATGAACATGTTTTCAACAAAAATCTTTGCACCCAATCCCTTGGATAATTTGGGATGACGTTTCTTTCTTGATCGCCCCCCTCCACCTCACCAACCCACCAAAGACAAACATAACCTTGGATATATTATGACCTTCCACCCATTAGAAAAGACATGACCTTATGAATCTACTAAATTACACAAGATTGCACAAAACACCAACACTTTGTTGGCATTATTTTTTATGCATAAAAGTAACCTAAACTTCACTCCAAGCACTACTTCTTTTTCCACTTTTTGGAAATAAAAAATTGGAGTTTTTTGGCCCAAAAATCTAGCAAAATTAGTTGAAGTTACTCTAGATATGCACATTTATAAGAAAATTTCCCAATTTTTGGGTTAAATGTTTTTGGAGAAAATCATTAACTCCAAATGTATTTTGGACGGAAAATGGACCCTTACAATGTGTCCCCCCCCCCCCCCCCCCCCCCCCCCAACTGCCCCAGTCCCATACCCCCCCTCTCACACTTTTCTACAAAAACGAGAGCAAAAAACAAAAAAAA
>Ga0116227_10016580_pt1 | contig 10537 bp, 11 predicted proteins | sample S1TSphgellanicum_FD_89693 | JGI IMG/M metagenome (GOLD analysis project Ga0116227, IMG submission 89693) | Host-associated microbial communities from peat moss isolated from Minnesota, USA - S1T2_Fb - Sphagnum magellanicum MG | ecosystem: Host-associated > Plants > Peat moss > Unclassified...
AAAAAATTTTTATTTTTTTCATTAACTTTTTTGGTATTTTTTAAATCATGCTTTCACCAAAAAAAAAAAAAAAAAAAAATGGAATTAAAACCATGGTCCTTAAAATTAAAAAGTTTTAAAAAAAAAAAAAAAAAAAAAAAAAAAAAATCTATGATGAAAATAATTTAATTATAGAAAATTCTAGGGACAAAAAGAAACATTTTCTTTTGTTTTATTGTTGAAAACGTTTTGTTGCATTCTATAATAGAAATGTTATAGTGTGTTATGTTAAAAAAAAAAAAAAAATCACCTTCTTTTACTTTGTGAGTGAACTAAACAAGCAATGAAATTTTTTTCACATGGTGAAAAATTCATTTTCTAATGGCATGTCAAATGCTGAAGAGCAAAGTGGGTAAGTTGGGTAGGTCAAATTGTTTGAATTATTCAAGCAAAGATGGGTGAACACAACCATTGTAAAAGCAAGTCGGGTGTGAATGGGTGCAATTGGGGCCATGTGTGCTTCAATTGGTGGTTGCTTTGGTTTAGCGCAAATATTAAGACTTTTTAAAAACTTGACAAATGTGAAACATTGTCATTTGATGGTGCTTGAAATAAAAAAACAGAAGGGAGGTTTACAAGTTGGAGGATCCAATGAAGATTCTTTAACTAAAAATGTTAGTTACACTAATGATCAAAATAACATGATAGGAACATAGTTGTCTTTACATGTGAACATGTTTTTGATCAACATAGACATCAACAATTTTAAAGGATTTTATAAACGAAAACATTTTCTACTCAACAACCTTTAAATTGGGAAGCATTCTAAAGTTTTTAAGCATAAATATTTTTTTCATGGGAGGAAAACCCCACATTTGCAAATATGTTTTGAACTACAATTTGTAATTGGAAATGACAAATCAAGTCGAAGAGATTTTTTTATAGTTGAAAAATATTATTGGTAACTAAAAACCACTAGAGCCAACAAGTATAAATAAAAAAGGACATTAATTACAAATGACATTTTCCATTATAATCAAAGGTCATTTTCAACTATAATTTTAAGGTGGATGAACTTCATCCACTAACATTACATGATGTCATCGAATCTTTAATTGTTAATTCAATTATGTTGCAACTGAACTAAGTAGAAGTTCAACCAATAGGTCAATGATATGTGATGCATTCACATCTATAGGTTAATTCACTTAAACATAGCGTTAGGCTAAGCCACATGACAGCTAAACATAAGCCACTTAACCTCAATTAAACCATTTAAACATAAGGTTCAAGTAGGTCACTTGGCATTTAAATTAAGGGTAAACATAGGCCACCTAGGTTAAATTACATGACACCTAAACTAAACTAAACCCTAATAGCATATGTGGTTTTTAGGTTAAACACAGATTTAGGCCACATGGCACCTAGGCTAAACCTAGACTTAAGCCATGTGACACCATAATTAAACCTAAACCTACGTTAGGTTTAATTCTAATTTACATGGCACCTAAATTATTTTAAAACCTAAGCCACATGGCATTTAATTAAGATTTTAAAATTTTTTTTTTGGGTTTAGCCTTTAAGGTTGAGCATTTATAATTATTTTGTCCTAAATGGCAATTCCAATTTCATGTTTTTGGTGCATTTTTCAACAATTTGAATGTTGATTTTTAATATAATTTAAAATTCTGAAATGAAAGACAAACAACCTGGGATAAACATTTTAATCACAACCTTGTTGCCGCCCAATTACATTTAATCAAACCTACTACCTATTATTTATTAACAAATATTTAGTTATCTACCTAGCTATAGATTACTTAACCTAACCTACTACCTATAACCTAATTTAATTAACTTAGCCTATTAACTATTGTACATACTAATTAACCTTGTTTAACAACACTTAGACCATGCCATGTGGCACATAGGCCTAAACCTAGACCACATGGCACTTAAGTTAAGCCTCGATTTAAGCCATATCATGTGACATCTAGGTTAGGCCTAGATTTAGGTAACTATGTGGAGCCTAGGTTAAGGCCTACAATTAAGCTGCAATGGCACCTAAACCTAGACCACATAGGCCACATGGCGCTTAGGCCATGTGGACACATATCTCTTAAAATTGGGGCTAGACCTATGCCATGTGGCATTTAAATTAAACTTAGACCTAGGCCATGTGACTAAGTTAAGCTACTTATATATATGTCTTAAACTAGGTTATTTAAGTAAGTATTTTAATTTAAGACCACCTACATATCTAAAGTAGGTATATAAAAGTAGGTAACCTAGTATAAACCTATGCATATAAACCTATGTAATATGTAGTATAAGCTAGGTATATAAGTAGCTAAAAAAGGTTTAAAACAATCTATTGGATGCAAAGTTATAAATGTGCACAACATTTCATCCATCCAAATTGAATTTTTTCATTCATCCTTAAACTAGATTACCAAAATAGTTGAATGAACAACTTGTGATATATTCACATTATTTGATAGTTGCAAGACACTTGATGATGTCACATTTCTTGTTGACTTTAAAACTTTAAATCAATAGAGAAGTTTATTGATGCCAAAAGTATTTTAAAGGTGACCCAAGTCAACTATCTACCAAATTAGTCGGTGGATCCATGGTAATCATCATTAATTTATTTAAATATTAATTTGTTTTTGCAATTGCAACATAGTTGAAAACAATATGCAATTGAAAACTTTTTGGTTTTCAAAATAAAATAAAATCTTGTAGTGTTCCAAAGGTTAGATGGGTTGTGTTGTTTGTTGAATTGTTGTTTGTAGATGTTTCTTCTTCTAGAATGAATCACAATGCTAGCCATGGCACATTTGTTTACAAGCAAATTGATATGTAGTTCTTCTCCTCACTCAATCTTGCATGAAAAGTGTAAAAGAGAGAATGTATAAGAATTGTTAATCAAGTATGTGTAGATAAAATGGTACAATGCCATTCACATGATGCATAATCTATATTCAATTGAAGTGCATGATATGACAAATAATGGGTGCTCAATTCACAATTTGTTTTAAAGATGGATTCAAAGTGTAATGGACATATCGATTGTTTACACCTACAAAAATTATTTGGTGAGTTTGTCCACCTCACCTTATTTGTCCTTGATGTTGGATGGTTTATTTGTTTCTTGGTGTTTTGATGGGTTTGTTTTGGTTTTCTTGTGTTCTTTAGTTTTGCCAAAAAACATTTGGTGAGTTTGTGTTTTTTAAAAATATAAAAAATCCTTTTAAAAAAAAACTAAAAACTAGATAAATTTTCTAGTTGGTGTGGATTATTCTAAAATGTATAATCTCTATGTTGATAATTGAACAATTGATCAACAAATGTACGCCATACACAAGATTAAAATCTACCAATGTAAACCGTTAACAAACAAAACCATGTTAACTCATATCATTGTCGTTCTAAATCTACCCAAGGAAGTGAAAGAATAATCTATGGAAATGTTTATGCAATATAATATCAATTGGCATAATTTCTTGGTGAATTCACCCTCTAATTATGTAAGGGTTAGATTTTATTTTTGTTTTTTTGTTATAGACAAGTTATTAGTTGGGGTACTAGATACTTGAATCATGTATAAAAATTTGGCAAAATTTTAAGTTTTTTAAAATTCTTTTTCAAATCTCCAAGAATGTTCTTTCTGAAAATTTGGATTTTTTAAAAAAAAATAGCTGAAGAAATTTATTTTTTTCAAATTGGTGATCCAATTTTTAAAAAATTTCACAACAATGTGAATTTTTGCACCAAAACAAAGGCTAACCCAATGTGGCAATCATGCATATTAAGAAGATGTAACCAAATTTGACTATAGACAAAATATTAAAATAATAAAACTTAAGCATCCTTCTATATTGTGTACTACCTACTAATCCTATTATAGACTTTGGTGATTTTTTTAGTTGGAAATCTGGCAAATTTAGGTCACATTTTTCATTAAAATTTCATTATATATATAACATTTTTCTGGAAGAAAAATTGCTAAAAATTGCCCTAAAAGAATTCACTATTAGATTGAATTAGCATTTTATGACCAATATGGGCCAAATCGTTGCTACCCGGATGATAACCGCAGGTTATTAGATGGTTCCGATAGGGTTCGGGGGAGCAGCACCTGTTTCTAGGGTTTCTCTTCTGTTCTTGTGTTTAGGGTTTTGTCTGCCGCTTCGGTTTCGTTCTTTCTATCCTTTGTTGTTGCATGTGTACCTCTCCCTGCGTTGTGCATGTCCGCGACCTCGCTTGCCTGGTTGAGTTTTGGATTTTTGCGTTCTGAGTAGGCTGGAGAGCAGGGAGGAGGAAGAAGAAGAAGAATAAGGAAAGGGCAGCAGTCATGGAACCTGCGGATTTCGAAGCTCTTCCAGAAGAGGACAAGCACCGCATGTCCACCATGATCGACCAACTTCAAGTCCGTGACAGGTTTGTCGCTCTCTTATGCGGGCTCTTTTGATCCCGTAGGTTTTTCCTTTTTTTTCATTTCTGGGGTTATGGTCGATATTTTCCTCCTCGCGTCCGTATTCGTGACGCGGGCTAAAGACGCAATCGAAGCTTAGGGTTCAGCTTGGGTTGCATCTTGCTTTCAAGTTTCGTGTGGAATTTGAACTCATTACCAGCTTTACAAATGTACTCTCACTTTTTTGCCCCATGAGAGTCTCCACGCAGCTGCAATGTATGGTCACTGGTTCGATCAGACATCCAAATTGTGCTCACTGCACTTCCAGTCTTGGATAATAAAGATCCAATTCACTGTGTTGGAGGGGTTGCAACTGGGAGAAAATGTGGGAGGCAGAAAGTAGCTTGAAGCATGAAGAAATGCTGAGTAACTCTTTTGGAGAGTGTATATATAAAGTGCCATCCTGCTTCCCACAGAAATTTAGGGTTTAGAGTTCGTTTGCATGACTGTCTGTGGCTACTTTTCACACATTGATTGGGTCTGGATCCCAGAAAGAGTTGGATGTTGAAGCTTAAGCAGGATCCCTTTTTGAGTCTTATTGCCATGAAGGTCTTCTGCCCTCCTAAAGAGATATCATTGACAATGGCAGTTTCCTGTGGCACATTGTCTCAATTCTGATGTGAGAGACTGTGACTTACACACCCAACTTTCATGCTGTATAGGATGATGCTTCTTTTGCCATTGGGGTTTTAGTGATTCTGGGGTTTTGGATGGTGCTGCAGCTTGAAAATGTATAACTCACTAGTTGAGAGATGTTTCGGTCACTGTGTGGAGAGTTTTCGACGCAAGACACTGGACAAACAAGAAGAGACATGTGTGCGCCGCTGTGCTGAAAAATACTTGAAGCATTCAATGCGTGTAAGCATGCGCTTTGCAGAGCTCAACCAGGGAAGCCCCACCCCTGACTAGCAGTTTTATGCACATGGCTTCTGCATTCATGGTTGAACTGCTTTAGAAACACGTTTGTCCACTTTATTTGAATGTTATTGCCAGCTTGTAGATGCTGCACATTTCTCATGGCCTTGTGAGGCTGTTGCAATGCTGAGTATGATGATGGTACAGAATGCTCCTTCACTGGAGTTCAAGCAACATTCTATATGGGTGATTCTTGGACAGTGTGCTGCCAATTGCTTATTAGTCTTCTCTGTTGAGGGCATTGGGTTTGTACTCAGCTTAGAGACTCTTATGCGTGGTCTTGGGCACTTTATGTCATCATTCCCATGTTCTGAGAAGAAAGGGTAGGACACTGGTTCATATGAACCTGCATGAGTGAGGTCAGGAAGGTTGCAAAGTATGTAATCAAACTATCACTGTGAGTCTCCTGCAGCCTTTGCACCACCTCTTGCTTGCTTCCTGTTGGACAATTTAACTACTTGAAGCAGAACTCTGCCATGAGTGAACTCAATAGTCTTCAGCATAAGACATGCTTCCTCTCTCAGGATAATAAAACTCCCTTGGAATTGCTTTAGATCTACATTCCTGAAATATGTGTTCATTCTTGAGTTCGTTCTGAATAGTACTTCTACCATTTCACTATTATGATGAGAAACAATTTGTCCATAAGTTTCACATCATCTCTTGATTGTTGAAAGATGAGTATGTTTGCTGCTTTCTGGAGTTTGGTAGCAAAATTCAGATAAACCTGAACACCTAAACCCTAAATGTCAGACTAAGCAGCACGAAACAACAAATATTCTGCCTGCCTCATGAGGACTTAAATCCTGATATTCATTCCTAAGTTCATAAAGGATGTGCATCACTTGCAAATGTACCAAGTTTTCTTAGTCAGATGCACAATGAACAACAACAAACACTTCAACTCATTTTCTGAATCATCTCAAGTGAGATCAGAAGACTCCAAAATCTGCTACATTCTGCCTTTGAAGAAATGATGTGTACTTGATCGGGCTATCTGCAACTAACAAAAGGAACCTGACATTTGAGCCTAAATTATTCTCATTCAGTTTGTTGGCCTTGCCTACTAAGGGAAGGATATTGTGTTTAAATTCGTTATAGGGTATAGTAGCTTAAGGGATTTTGGCCCCTAGATAATAGGTCTATTTTTATATGAGGCTTTTTGAAAGATGATATTTTGGCTTGTGTTGAAACTTGAGATTAGTTATAGAGTTATAATATCTTGAAGGATTTCGGTTTCTTTTAGAGGATTTTTTGAAGATTATATTTTTGCACAGTAAAATATTTGAGTTTTCATAATTCTTCTTTTGCCTTAAGATACTTTTTAATGCAAATGGCAAGGCCAGAGTGTGACACACTCCCTTGTTCTTCTAGGAGACCACTCATCATTTGAACTAAAAGTGCAGTTTTCTCTCATCAACTCTCCAAAACTCACAAAGTGTAGATCAATTTTCAGATCAAGGACAAAGAGTTTGGAAGCAAGAAACATCCACCTTTAGAGAAAAAGATCACGCAAGTTGAAGAGGAAACAATTGCATGAGATCACGAGCAAGTGGCTTGTGAGGAATGTCCAAGTCAAGAAAGGCCGTGTCGAAATAGGAGGAAAAAGAGCAGGGAAGGACATGCTTGGGGAGTTAACTACTAAAGGCCCGCTTCACACAAGGAGTTAAGGCCAAAGGTGAACTCAAATCAAGCAATCCTATTGGTGCAGCCACTGAAATTAGACCCAAGGCTGTTACACTAAGAGTCAAGACCAAACCAAAGTATAACATCCTAATTCATGACTAATTGGGCCTGTAATGGCCCCCAAGGGTGAAAAAGGATACCTATCGTCAATTGACCTCTCCTATTCACTCTTATTCATTAGATGAGGTACCTCCCAAGTTCAATTTTTTTTGCAATGAACCAATTTAATTGGCCCCTCACTCAAAAAGAAGAATGAAATTATGAAGGCTCCTCAAAATAGAAGGTTCTATTTTGAAATATAGAGTCCATAACCCTTTGGCCCAGCTTTATAAGTGAAAGGAGGACAACATTTACCTAAGCATATGGGATAAAAGTGAGGTGCTATTGGGAACTCTTTGAGGAACATGTCAAGAACTTGGGAGATCTTTGCTTTGATCCCCTCCCACCCCCCTCCCCTTTTCCAAAAGAAAAAATCCTAGGCCTTTGGGGTGCAAGTTGCATCTCCTCACACTAATGCTGGGGGCACAAATTGTGAGCCATGGTTGACTTACTAAGCTCCAAAGTTACACAATCTCATATTAAACTACTACCTTCAGCTACTTACAACATATAGAATGTGTCAAGTGATGAGAGGGGTGAGAGGTTTGCAAGTTGTGGAAGGTGTGAGAGGTAGTTAATTTCATCACAACCAATAGTTGAGCTTAAAATTGTAGAGGATTGCATATTTTGAAGAGTTATTAAAACTTGTTTGAAGAAAGTGATTAGGATAGAAAGAGGACCTTTCAAGCCTTTCATTCTGCAGGCATTGTTGGAACAACATAAGAAATATAAACTTGTTAGTGTGAATAATCAAAAAATTGTGCAACAATTGAAAATTTATCTCACTAAGGAAAGGAATTGGTCTCTTGGATGTTGAGTGTGATAATTCCATTTATTTGTTTGGGTTGTCTAAACAATTACAAAAGCACATGTAAACATTACTCAAAACAAGGTGTGTTATACACAATGGCCCTACCATTCATTTGATATCAACAATGGATATTGTGTGATAAATTGGTTAGAGCTAGCGGATATATATATATATTTTTAAAAAATTTAATGTATATCAACATGTCGTGTTGTAAGAGAAAAAAATTCATGATTTAAAAAAAAGTTAACATCAAATTAATTATAAGGAACTCAAAAAGGATCTCACATTAAATGATGACATGTTGTATGAACATATTTAAACATTTAAAAACTTACTACCAAACCAAAACCAATATGAAAATGTCGCAACATGATTTTCAAAAATTTGAAAATCTAATGATTTTGTTCTAAAAAATAGTGATTGAATATTCCCTTTTCATATTCATTCTTCACATTTGTGCAAAATTTCAAACCAAAAAAAAATGACTCATCACAAACATGTGTATTTGAATGTTTTCAATCACATTGTCACATTTTGAAAAAAATACATGAATTTTCTAGGATGTTGGGTGCTTTAACCATTTTTGGAAAAGGTAGTTTCATATTTAATTTTGTGGGTTATGGATTGGTGACAAAGTCACCTGGAGGAGGGCTGGGTGTACATTTGAAGACATGGTAGAAAAAACAAAATGTCAAAAGATGAATGTGATTTTTGTTACAACAAAGTAAGATGAATCATCTCACCTAGTTTCTAGGGGGCAAAATCCCTTGAAGTTACTATATTCTATAATGATTCTCAACATAGTATCCCTAGGCAAAGCCAACAAGAGACAAGAGATATATATGAGTGGGATAAAAAATGACAATGTTTGTAAAAGTGTGAACCCATCCTTGGATAAGGCAATTTCAATTTGATATTTGGACGGTTGAAATGTGGAAAAAAGAAAAAAATGTGATTGTTCTTGACCCCATGGAAACTAATTTTTTTAGCACCAAATGCAAAAATATCACATATGACATCATGAGTTCATGTGCATTCGTCATCATGGGCACATCACAATAAATGGATACCCAATGAATCAATGGGTTGAATACACATAATGAGGAAGGTTTGTTATTGAAGGATGAAATAACTAGTGTTGGATTGGTACATAGGTTGTACTTAGATATCAACCTGGGTATCAATATGAGTATGAAAATATTTGACCAGTCAAGTATGGTTTGTTCATTGTACTGTGGTTCAGACCATATTGCCATGGTATGTGAAAATTGAATATTTCGACTCATATCAAATCTGACTGGTAACAACATTTTAGGTATTTTGATTTATATTCATAATAGTTATTTATGAACATCAATGCCATGGTATGAATATCAACTTTTTTTAGGGTGTAAGGTGTGAGTTGTAAATTGTAAACTATAAATTTTTTCAGCATGGTGGGAGGTTTTTCCATTATAGCTGAAGGTTGCTCTTCAATGTTGGAGGCCTCTGCTTCTGATCAATGATGCATTAGTGATGAATATAAAACCTTTTCAAATCAAAGTTGTCATAATATTATTTTCTAGTTATTATATATGACTTATCAAATGATGAGTTTTTTTTCCAACTTTGGATCTACATGTGTAGATGGATTTTATTAATTTTTTCTTTGATAATTAATAAAATTAATAATATTGGTTTTTTTTCCTAACTTGGTAGCTTTAGCCTTTGATCAACGACACATTTGTGATGATTTTGGGACATCTACAAATCAATTTTGTTGTGATTAATGTTTTGTTAGTTTTTTAAAAAGGTCCATTAAGGATTTTTTCCTTTTCAACTTATGCAAAAAATTGCATTTTTTTGTGGCATCACACATTAAATCAACATATTCATATTGATATTATGTACCCTTTTGGTAGGCCTCGGCAAGGTAAGGTAGACAACCAATTTTTATCCAGTAAAATGGTAAAAGTTAGTGGTAAAGGGTGAAGGGAAGGTAACAGGTAAGGTAGCGGGTAGAGTAAAGGTAAAGCCGAATAGATTACCCGATTACCCGGTAATTAATTGGGTAAATTATTTATTATGGCCCCAGTGCCTTAATGGAGTCCGTCGTCAGTCCGCACGGAGTCCACCATCAGGCTTGAGTCCGCCACAGAGTCCACCACAGAGTCCACCTTGGCATGATCTTCCGCTGCGACGCTGAGGGAGCTACAAAGTACAATGTCGAGCAACGTTGATCCTGTTGTGAGCGTGGTCGTCGTTCAGGACGCTGTTGTCGTCGTTACGTCCGATGACAACAACGACAACATGCAGGCGGCCATGCATTCTGTTGCCAAGTCAAAGCGGAAGCACCAAAAACACCAGTTTCCATGGGAGTATGTCAAGGATTGGCAGGACGGTGACTCCGCCAAGCATTGCGGAAAGTGCCAGTGCACGGTGTGTCGCAAGTGGTACTCCGGATCGACCAATGCGTCAGGCTAGAAAGTCCACATGAAGAGTGCGCATGGGATCACCAGAAACGACACCACGTTGTCCGCCTCGTCCGGCAAGGTCATATTCCAGTCGACACTCAGTAGCAAGCCCGT
>Ga0116227_10016582_pt1 | contig 10536 bp, 10 predicted proteins | sample S1TSphgellanicum_FD_89693 | JGI IMG/M metagenome (GOLD analysis project Ga0116227, IMG submission 89693) | Host-associated microbial communities from peat moss isolated from Minnesota, USA - S1T2_Fb - Sphagnum magellanicum MG | ecosystem: Host-associated > Plants > Peat moss > Unclassified...
CCGGCCTCGCCGCGCGAGTACACGCGCCTGTTCGCCCATGTGTTCGGCCTGAGCGAGGCCACGCGCGCGGCGATGCAGCGGCGCATCGAGGCGCGCGAGGGCATCGTGATGCCGCAGTTCGAGCCCGCGGCCGTGGGTCCGCGCATCCAGGCGGCCACGCTGGTGGTGCATGACCGCGAGGACAGCATCAACCGCTTCGCCGACGGCGTGGCCTACAGCCGGTCCATCGCCGGCGCGCGCCTGATCGACACCCAGGGGCTGGGCCATCGGCGCATCCTGAAGGATGCCGGCGTGCTGCGGCAGGTGGCGGCCTTCGCCGCGCCGCCCGGGCACGCGGAGGAGGCCGTGGGCCAGGCCGCAGGTTAGCTATTGTTTTCATAGCGCCTGTCGCCCGCTGGTCATGCGCCGGCGGGCGTTTTTACTTATAGTCGGCGAGTCCGTGTTTTTTGGAGAGCCCATGCCCATCTGGAAGAAACCCATCAGCGTCGAGGAGCTGGCCCGCATCCACATCGACACCGCGCCGGCCCACCTGGGCATGGAGTTCCTGGAGGTGGGCGAGGACTTCATCCGCGCGCGCATTCCGGTGGATGCGCGCACGCGCCAGCCCTACGGCCTGCTGCATGGCGGCGTGTCGGTGGTGCTGGCCGAGACCCTGGGCTCCTGCGGCGCGGCCTATGCCACGCCCGAGGGTTACCGCGCGGTGGGGCTGGACATCAACGCCAACCACCTCAAGGGCGCGACCAGCGGCTGGGTCACCGGGATCACGCGGCCGGTCCACATCGGCCGCACCACCCATGTGTGGCAGATCGACATGCGCAACGATGCGGGCGAGATGACCTGCGTCTCGCGCATCACCATGGCGGTGCTGGCGCCGCGCTGAGCGCCGCCGCACCCCTAATCAGCCGGTGCAGCGCGCGGGCCTGTAGGCGCGCTCGGCCAGCGCTTCGGCCAGCACGCGGGACGGGTCCACCAGCCGCAGGCCGGCGCCGGCCGCGTCCTGCAGGGCCAGCGGAATCTCGGTGCAGCCCATGATGAGGCTGATGCCGCCGTGGCGCCGCACCAGCTGCTGCGCGACCTCGGCGAAGCAGTCGCGCGCCAGCGCCATGTCGCCGGCCTTCACGCCCTGGTAGATGCCGCGCATCAGGGTCTGGCGCTCCCGCGGCAGCGGCAGGTGGCAGCGCAGCCCGGCCTGCGCCAGGGCCTGCTCGTAGAGCCCGGCGCGGTAGGTGCCCTCGGTGGCCAGCAGTCCGGCCTCGTGCACACCCTGCCGGGCCAGGCGGGCCGCGACCTCGCGCGCCACGTGCAGCAGCTCGATCTGGGGGAAGCGGTCCTGCAGCGTGCCGTGCCAGGCATGGGCGGTGTTGCAGGCGATGGCCACGGCGCGCGCACCCAGGGCGGCCAGCCGGCCCAGCGCCTGCAGCATGGGCTCCAGCGGCTGGTGCGCGCCGGCCTCGGGCGAGGCCAGCGCGCCGCTGCGGTCGGGCACCGGCACCTGGGCCAGCCAGTGCTCGGGGAAGGCCTGGTCGCGCACCGGCTCGCCGCGGGCCCGCATGCGCTCGGCGCAGGCCCCCACGAACAGCCGCACAAAGTCGGCGCCCGCGGCCGGGCCCATGCCGCCCAGGATGCCGACCACCTGTGTCATGCCCTGCTCCGCCCGCCGCCGCGCCCGCTCAGGTCGCCGGCTTGTCGCTGGGCGACTTGATGTTGTCGCGCAGCTGCTGGCTCATGGGCAGGCCCAGCGCCGTGCCTTTGGGCGGGATCGGCCCGAGGAACCACTTGTTGTAGAGCTTCTCGAACTCGCCGGTCTTCATGAGGTTGATGATGACGCCGTCGACCAGCTGCTTGAAGTCGGGATCGTCCTTGCGCAGCATGCAGGCATAGGGTTCGACCTGCAGCGCATCGCCCACGACCTCGAAGTCGGCCGGGTTCTTGGCGTTGGCGATCAGGCCGAACAGCAGGATGTCGTCCATGGCGAAGGCCAGGGCGCGGTCGGTGTCCACCAGCAGGAAGGAGTCGGAGTGATCCTTGCCCAGCACGATGTCGAAGTCCAGGTTCTTGTCCTGGCTGTACTTGCGGATGACCTGGAAGTTGGTGGTGCCGGTGGTGGTGGCCACCGTCTTCTTGGCCAGGTCGGCGTAGTTCTTGATCTTGGACGACTTCTTCACCAGCAGGCGCGTGCCGGTGTAGAAGTGGTTGATGGCGAAGGCCACGTCCTTGCCGCGCGCCGTGTTGTTGGTGGTGGAGCCGCACTCCAGGTCCACCGTGCCATTGGTCACCAGCGGGATGCGGTTCTGCGAGGTGACGGGCATCCACTCGATCTGCAGGTTGGGCTTGTTCAGCTTCTTCTTCACCGCGTCGGCCACGGCATTGGACAGGTCCACCGCGATGCCGATCGGCTTGCCGGGACCCTCCAGGTAGCTGAACGGCGCCGAGGACTCCCGGTAGGCCAGCGTGATCTTGCCGGACTCGGCCACCTTGGTCAGGGTATCGGCCGCCTGGGCCCCGCCGGCCAGCGCCAGCAGCGTCGAGACCATCAATGCAGAAAGTTTCATGGAGTCCTTCCGGTTGGGAGTTGGTGATGAAACCGCAGTGTAGGAAGGGCGCGGCGGCCACGGGTAATTCCTTTTGTACGCAAGCCCATTACCAAAAGTCATGGGCTGGGGTATAAAGAATGGTGATGGGCCATCGAACTATTGGCATGCCCCGGGACGGCAAGCATCGAATAGAGTGGAAAGAATTAAAACCGAACAGGGATTGTTCTTATGCATGTCTGCGTGCTCGGCGCCGGCATCGTGGGCCTGGCCACAGCCTACCGGCTCAACCGCGAGGGCCATGAGGTCACCGTCATCGACCGCGCCGCGCCCGGCGCGGGGGCCAGCGGCGGCAACGGTGCCCAGCTGAGCTACTCCTACGTGCAGCCGCTGGCCGACCCCGCCATCTGGCGGCAATTGCCCGGCCTGCTGCTGTCGCCCACCTCGCCCCTGAAGCTGCGGCCGCGGCTCGACCCGCACCAGTGGCGCTGGGGCCTGGCCTTCCTGGGGGCCTGCAACGCCCGCACGTCGCGCGACACCACGGGCCGGCTGCTGCGGCTGGCCGCGGTCAGCCGCGTGGCCTTCGAGCAGATGCTGGTGGACGTGCAGCCCGCCTGCGACTTCTCCGCCACCGGCAAGCTCGTGCTGTATGCCAGCACCGCATCGCTGGAGGCCGCGCGGCGGCAGCTGGACCTGCAGCGCCAGCTGGGCGGCGGCGAGCAGCGGCTGGTGACGCCGCAGCAATGCGTCGACATCGAGCCGGCGCTGGAAGGCTACCACCGCCAGATCGCGGGCGGCATCCACACGCCCAGCGAGTGCGCCGCCGATTGCCTGAAGGTCTGCGAGGCGCTGGTGCGCGTGCTGCGCGAGCGCGGCGTGCGCATCCTGGAGGGGACCTGCGTCACCTCGCTGGCGGTGCACAGGGGCGCCGTCGCCGCGGTGAACACGGCGCAAGGCCCGGTGCCGGCCGACCAGGTGGTGCTGGCGCTGGGCAGCGGCTCGCACGCGCTGGCGCGGCCGCTTGGCGTGGACCTGCCGGTCTACCCGATCAAAGGCTACAGCATCACGCTGGACGTCGCGCCGGGCCTGGACGCGGCCCCGCGCGTGAGCGTAACGGACAGCGCGCGCAAGGTGGTGTTCGCGCGCATCGGCGCGCGGCTGCGCGTGGCGGGCATGGCCGAGCTGGTGGGGCACGACGACGCGATCCCGGACTCGCGCATCGGCACGCTCAAGGCCGCCGCGCAGGCGCTGTTCCCGCGCTGCGGCGATTTCCGGGACCTGCATCCGTGGACCGGCATGCGCCCGGCCACGCCCACGGGGGTGCCCATCGTCGGTCGGCTGCGCGGGGCGCCGCCCAACCTGCTGTTCAACACCGGCCATGGCGCATTGGGGTTCACGCTCGCATTCGGTTCGGCGCAGCGCATCGTGCAGGCCCTGGCCAATCCGGCGGCCGCCTGACGGCCTCAGGCCGCCCGGACGATGGCCTGCTGCATGCAGCGGGTGATGGCGCGCACCGCCACGGAATCGGGCTTGGCGGCCAGGCGCAGCGCGCGGATCGGCACCGGGATGTGCGGCTCCAGTGTCAGCACCTCGACCTTGGCGCGGTCGGCGGAGATGGCTGTGCAGCCGTCCACCAGCGCCACGCCCAGGCCGTGGTGCGCCATGGCCAGCGCCGCGTGGTAGGTCTGCACCGTGACGAAGGACTGCAGGCCCACGCCGGCCTCGCGGCAGGCCTGGCTCAGGCTGGTGCCCACCGGGTCGCGCCCGTCCAGGCCGACCACCGCCACCTGCGCGAGATCGGCCAGCGACACCGCGCCCTTCTTCACCAGGCGCGCCGGCAGCATGCCCTTGGGCGCGATGCAGACCATGCGGCTGTCGACCAGGTGCTCCTGCGACAGCGAGGGGTGCACCACGGTACTGAAGACGAAGCCCACGTCGGCCTCCTTGAGCAGCAGCGCCGACATGACCTGGGGCGAGTGCAGCGCCTCCACCGTGATGGCGATGCCCGGATGCTTCTCGCTGAACAGCTTGAGCGCGCGCGGCAGCACCTCGTAGCTCAGCGCCAGCACGCTCAGGATGCGCAGCTCGCCGACGTCGCTCGCGGTGCGCAGGCTGGAGGCCAGGCGCTGCACCTCGTCGAGCTGGGTGAACAGGCGCTCGATGTGCGGGTACAGCGTCAGCGCCTCGGTGGTCGGCGTGAGCCGGCCCTTGGCCCGCTGGAACAGCGGAAAGCCCAGCTGGATCTCGGCGTGCTGCAAGGTGCGGCTGACCGCCGGCTGGGTGATGTTGATCAGCCGCGCGGCCGCGCTCACGCTGCCGGTCAGCATGATGGCGTTGAAGACCTCGATGTGCCGCAGCCGCATGCTCGTCAGGTCCCGGGGCCGGCCTGCCCGTCCTGCTCGGCGTGGGCCAGCCGCGCGCTCTTCCAGTAGACGTCGTCGCCGCCATGCATGCGGTTGAGCACGCGCGCGAGCACGAACATCAGGTCGGACAGGCGGTTCAGGTACTGGCGCGGCGTGTCCTTCAGCGGCTCGGCCGTGCCCAGCGCCACCACCGCGCGCTCGGCCCGGCGCGCCACGGTGCGGCACACATGCGCGAGCGATGCCGCGCGCGTGCCCGCGGGCAGGATGAACTCCTGCAGGCGCGGCAGCCGCGCGTTGTGCTCGGCCAGCGCAGCGTCCAGCGCCAGCACGGCCTCGGCCTTGAGCAGCTCGAAGCCGGGGATCGAGAGTTCACCGCCCAGGTTGAACAGCTGGTGCTGGATGTCGACGAGCAGCTCGCGCACCGCGGGCGGCAGCTCCTCGCACAGCAGCACGCCGATGTTCGAATTGAGCTCGTCCACGTCGCCCATGGCGTGCACGCGCAGGCTGTCCTTGGACACGCGCGTGTTGTCGCCCAGGCCGGTGGTGCCGTTGTCGCCGGTGCGGGTGGCGATTTGAGTCAGGCGGTTGCCCATATATGGCCTCGTTGCAGCAGTTCCCGTGATTGTGCGACACATCGCGCGGGTGCTGCGCCCCGCGGGCGGCCGCATCCCGGGCACAAGGCCGGCGGCCCGCCTGGGTCCGGGCTGGTCAGCGCGGGTCGCCCAGATGCTCCATCACGAAGAGATCCACATCGCGGCGCTGCACGCCCTGCACCGCCGTGTGCCCGCCGGGGTAGACGCTGAGCCGCTTGTCCCGCGGCGCCAGCCGCTCGAACAGCGCGATATGGCCCTGGCGGTCGAAAAGCTCGTCGTCCCATTTCTGCTGGAACAGCACCGGGCAGGCGACGTGCTGCGCATCCCGCGCGAGCCGCTCGGAGTTGGGGTACGACAGGCTCCACATGCCGAGCGCGGCGGCCCGCACGGCGGGCTCGCGCGCGAGCAGCGGCAACCCGTAGGCGGTGCCCATGGACTGGCCGACCCAGGCGATGCGCGTGGCATCCACCACGCCTTCGCGTCCCAGCGCCGCCACGGTGGCGCGCCAGTCGGCCACCATCGTGTCCACGTGCTCGTGCTGTGTCTTCCACAGGTCCAGAAAGCGGTCCCGGGTGGCGGCTCGGTCGTCCAGCGCCGTGCCCGCGGGGCGGCGGCTGCCGTGCACCGGCCCGTCGAGGGCGGCCAGGCACAAGCGGCGCTCGCGCACCAGCAGGTCGACCCAGTCCATCACGTCGGCACCGCGCTTGTGCGAGCTGCCGCCATGCTGGAACAGCACGAGCGGCCGGCGCGCCGCGGCCCCGGCCGGGTGGAACAACACGCCGGGCACGGCGCGGCCATCGACGTTCAGGACGAATTCGCGGGCGAGGGCCTGGCCATCGGCGACGGTTTCGGGGGCGGTCCATTGCATCGGCCGATTGGAACGCAGGGCCGGGGCCGCTGTCCATCAAGCGGCGGCAATGGCCTCATTCGACGTGGGCCATGCCCCGGCGCGTGGCAAGCACCAGCGGCACCTCGCTGGCCGAGAGCGCCTGGCCCGCCTCCAGCAGCCCGCGTATCTGCTCGCGAATCCATTGGTGCAGCCCCACCTGATGGGTGCGCTCATGCCAGACCATGCGGCTGTCGATGTCGGGCGGCTCGAACGGCAGCGGCAGCAACTGGATCGGCAGCATCTGCGCGTAGTGGCGCGCGAGCCAGGTCGGCAAGGTGGCGACCAGCAGGGTCTGCGCCACCACGTAGGGGGTGAGCAGCACCGAGGACACGCGCATGGCCTGCTGGCGCCGCAGGCCGATGCGCGCGAGCGCTTCGTCCAGCGAGGCCTCCATGGTGGACATCGGCGCGAACGGCGAGCCGAACACCACGTGGCGCGCGGCCGCGTAGTCCGGCAGGGTCATACCCGGGCCCAGCTGCGGATGGCCGCTTCGCACCAGGCACGACAGCGACTGGGAGAACAGCGAGGTCGAGCGCAGCCCGTCGGCCAGGTGGGGAAAGTAGCCGACCGCGAGGTCGCACTCGCCGTCGCGCAGCCATTCGTGGACATGCGCCGGATCGGGCAGGCGCATGTCCACGGCGACGCCGGGCGCGCACTCGCCGATCAGCTGCATCAACCTCGGCACGAGCATGATGCTCACCGAATCCGCCGCCGCGATGGTGACCGTGCCCCGCGCCTGCGCGGGGTCGAACGGGCGCCGGTCGGCGAAGATTTCCTCCATCGCCGACAGGCCCTTGCGCACCGAAACCGCCAGTTCATGCGCGCGCGGCGTGAGCTGCATGCCCTGCGAGGTGCGCACCAGCAGCGCGTCGCTGGTGAGCTGGCGCAGCCGCGCCAGCGCATTGCTCATGCCCGGCTGGCTCATGCCCATTTTCTGCGCCGCGCGCGTGACCGAGCCTTCGGCCAGCAAGGCCTCCAGGCAGGTCAGCAGGTGCAGGTCGATGTGTCTGTTCTCCAAGGCGCTCCTCTTCGCTGCGGTGCAACATCCATGGGGCGGATGGCTGCATTCAGCGGACTTGATTGCGGCACCGGGGGTGCGGGTGGTCGAATCCACTTCGTTCCATCGTACCAACAGGAGAGTCTGATGCCCATCACCATCGTGCGGCCCGCGTCCGAAGACATGCAGCGCTGCGTGGCGCGCTTCTCGGAGCTGCAGCGCTGCGAAACCGGCCTGCCCGACATGGCGCTGGACGGCTGCCACCGCGCCTTCCTCAACGTGCTCGGCTTCAGCCAGCCCAAGGGCGAAGGCCAGTTCTCGCCGTTCGGCGACCGCGCGCCAGCTCCCGTGTCGCATCTCCAGGCGGGCTTCGGCGTGTCCTTCATCTGCGCCAGGCCCGGCAACGGCGTGCTGATGCACACCCATGACACGGTGGAGACCTTCATGGTGATGAAAGGCCAATGGAAGATCGAATGGGAAGGCACTGCGGGCGTGGAGGGCGTGACGCTCGGCCCGCTGGACTTCATCGCCTGCCCGGTCGGCGTGCAGCGGCGTTTTGAATGCATCGAGGCGCCGGCCGGCGGCGACGAAGGCCTGTTGCTGGGCATGATTGCCGGCGACTCGCCCGCCGCCGAAATCTCCCCCGAGGGCGTGCGCGCGCTGGTGGACGCCGGCATTTTCCCGGCTGAGCGGCTGACGGCCTGACTCCCCCGAGAATTCACGGAACGAACACAGAACAAAGAGACAAATCCATGAAAAACCTCTCACGGGCGCTGCTGGCCGGCCTGAGCCTGGCCGCGCTGGCCATGGCCGCCCCCGCCCAGTCCAGCTATCCCACGCGCCCGGTGCGCATCATCGTGCCGGCGCCGGCCGGCACCGGCCCCGACGTGATGGCGCGGCTGTATGCCGAACACCTGGGCCGCGCCCTGGGCCAGCCGTTCACGGTGGAAAACAAGGCCGGGGCCTCGGGCAACATCGGCGCGGAGTTCGTGGCCAGGGCCCCGGCCGACGGCTACACGATCTTCTACGCCTACAACCAGATCCCGACCATGAACCCGCACCTGTTCTCCAGGCTCGGGTACGACGCGGTGAAGGACCTGGCGCCGGTGACGCAGACCCTCAACACCGCCTACGTGCTGCTGGGCAACAAGGACCTGCCGGTGAAGGACCTGGCCGGCATGCTCGACTACGCCCGCAGGAACCCGGGCCAGGTGGCCTACGCGAGCTATGGGCCGGGCACGGCGTCGCACCTGGTGTTCGAGCTGATCCAGGACAAGGCCAAGGTGCAGATGCTGCACGTGCCCTACAAGCAGGGCCAGGTGACCGACGTGATGGGCGGCCAGGTGGCGATGGTGTTCGAGCCGTTCCCATCGGGCGTGCCGCTCGCCAAGTCGGGCAAGGTCAAGGCCCTGGCCGTCACCACCGAGAAACGCGTGGCCGACCTGCCCGATGTGCCGGCCATGAACGAGGCCGTGCCCGGCATGAACCTGGCTGGCTGGCAGGGCGTGTGGGTCACGGCCGGCACGCCGCCCGAGGTGATCGCGCGGCTCCACGGCGAGTTCACCCGCATCACGCGCCTGCCCGACATGCAGAAACGCATCGCCGACTTTGCCTCGCAGCCCATGGCCACCACGCCGCAGGAGATGGCGCAGGCCATCCAGCGCGAATCCGAGCAATGGGGCAGGATCATCAAGGCCCGGCACATCGTCCTCGACTGAGGGTCCACGCCGCTGGGCGCCGGGCGGCCCCCGGCAGTAAACTCATCGATCCAGCCGGAGACACCCATGAACGCCCCCACCCACGTTGCCCACCTCGTTCCCGACATCCAACAGCGCACCGTGCCGCAGGCCTTGATCGACGCGCTGAAGGAGCGCTTCGGCGCCAACTGCTCCACCGCCCTCGCGGTGCGCGAGCAGCACGGGCGCGACGAGTCCTCCTACACCACCGTGCCGCCGCCGTCCGCCGTGGTGTTCGCCGAAAGCACGCAGGACGTGGCCGACGCGGTGAGGCTGGCCAGCCGGCACGAGGTGCCGGTGATCCCGTTCGGCGTGGGCTCCTCGCTGGAGGGCCACCTGCTCGCGGTGCAGGGCGGCATCAGCATCGACGTGAGCCGCATGAACCAGGTGCTGGCCATCCACGCCGAGGACCTGACGGTGACGGTGCAGCCCGGCGTGACGCGCAAGCAGCTCAATGAGGCCATCAAGAGCACCGGCCTGTTCTTCCCGATCGACCCGGGCGCCGACGCCTCCATCGGCGGCATGACGGCCACGCGCGCCAGCGGCACCAACGCCGTGCGCTACGGCACCATGCGCGAGAACGTGCTGGGCCTGGAGGTGGTGACGGCCGCGGGCGAGGCCATCCGCACCGGCACGCGCGCCAAGAAGTCCAGCGCCGGCTACGACCTCACGCGTCTGATGGTGGGCAGCGAAGGCACGCTGGGCGTGGTCACCGAGATCACGCTGCGCATCTACCCGCTGCCCGAGGCGATCTCGGCGGCGATCTGCTCGTTCCCGAGCATCGAGGCCGCCGTGCGCACCACCATCCAGGTGATCCAGCTCGGCGTGCCGATCGCGCGCGTGGAGCTCATCGACGCCAACACCGTGCGCATGGTCAACGCCTACGCCAAGCTCGGGCTGCGCGAGGAGCCGATGCTGCTGATGGAATTCCACGGCTCGCCGGCCGGCGTCAAGGAGCAGGCTGAAACGGTGCAGGAGATCGCGGCCGAGCATGGCGGCAACGCCTTCGAGTGGGCCACCACGCCCGAGGAGCGCACCCGCCTGTGGACCGCGCGGCACAACGCCTACTTCGCGGCGATCCAGTCGCGCCCCGGCTGCCGCGCCATCTCCACCGACACCTGCGTGCCGATCAGCCGGCTGGCCGACTGCCTGCTCGACTCGGTGGCCGAGGCCGACGCCAGCGGCCTCCCCTACTTCCTGGTTGGCCACGTGGGCGACGGCAACTTCCACTTCGGCTACCTGATCGACCCCGAGGACGCGGCCGAGCGCGCCCGGGCCGAACAGCTCAACCACGCCCTGGTGGCGCGCGCGATCGCGCTGGAAGGCACCTGCACCGGCGAGCACGGCGTGGGCCTGCACAAGATGGACTTCCTCCTGACCGAGGCCGGCGCCGGCGCGGTGGACATGATGCGCACCATCAAGCGCGC
>Ga0116227_10016583_pt1 | contig 10536 bp, 11 predicted proteins | sample S1TSphgellanicum_FD_89693 | JGI IMG/M metagenome (GOLD analysis project Ga0116227, IMG submission 89693) | Host-associated microbial communities from peat moss isolated from Minnesota, USA - S1T2_Fb - Sphagnum magellanicum MG | ecosystem: Host-associated > Plants > Peat moss > Unclassified...
GAAAAATAATAAATAATATAAAATCTATAGTATTTATAGAATATAATTTATATGTTTGTAACATAAATCGTTCTTTATAATATACTTATCCAGAAAGACTGAGGGAAAGGCCCTTTGAAGTCTTAGCAACCTGTGAGGAGTCGTAAGCCTTGAGTATTTAGTCAAAAGTCGAAAATGCGACTTGGGACTACCGACTCAGAACTTAAGACTTAACAAAAGGTGCTAACTCCTGCTTCGTTTCACGAAGAAAGATAAAGTTCCCCACCCTCCGGTCAGGATAAGTGATTAGATAGTTTTTTTAAAAGTCGCGTGACCGAGAGGATAGGTGGGAGTCTGCAAAACCCTTTACGGCAGTTCGAATCTGCCCGCGGCGTCTATTTTTATTTTACGCTGTTAAACGCCCTATAGATAGGAAAGTCCCTTCAATTGTGCGTCTTCATAATAAAACGGCTGAAAGCCCACTTCGCCCTGCGCCAGTTCGCAGTTAACGGCCATTGAGGTAAAAAACACATTCCCGAAAATATTCGCTATTGCCGTATCCGCGGCATCACGACCGGAAGCGATCTTTACAAGGCCGTTGGGTGGGACTAATTTTGTGGCATCAAATAATACCCATTCAGTTCCGATATATGCTTCAAAACAGGCGTGAAAGTCTGCCGGGTTTAAATGATAAGCGTAACCGGTAAAATACCTTGCGGGGATGGTGAGGGCCCGGCACAACGCTATGCCTAAATGGGCAAAATCGCGGCATACGCCTGCCTGTTCGGTAACTGTGTCAAATGCCGATGTTTGTGAGTTGGTCGATCCGCTTAGGTACTGAACATTGTTATGGATCCAGTTGGTGAGTGTCACTACTTTTTCGAATGGGTTGACAATATGACCAAACAAATTATTCGCTAACCGGTACAATTTATCTGATTGGCAATAACGACTGGGATAAAGATAGGGGAGCACCGAATTATCCATAAATGCAACCGGGATTTCTTGAGTTACGCTGTAATCCTTAATCTCGAAGTAATTATCGACCGTGGCGTTATAACTAACTTTTATAGAACTGCCCCCTTGAACTTCAAAACGAATGAGCCGATTGTCACTTTGTGATGCCAGCAACTCTTCGGCCTTTATGTAGGGTTCAATACTAAAAATTTCCCTGATTACTGTTTGATGCGGGGTACGTAAAGCGTGGATGTTTAAAATTATCGTACCCGGTGAGTTGGCAGTATATTCTATCACACTTGACACATCAAATTTCATCTGGTTGATTTGTTTTAAATGTTGTAAAAGTTAAAGGGACGTATTGTCGTTTAAATCTTCACCTAACTTATTGAACGCGGCATCCATCCAGTCTTCGGAGATATGTTCAAGCGCCGCTTTCAGTTCTTCAGCCCATTGGGTTGAAATATATTCCAGGTCCTTTTTTTCGTATCGTGTTTCAGTAAGATGAAAGCTGTCCTTTTTATAAAGAGCGACGTCTATCGGAAAGTCCACATTATTGGAACTTACCCTTGTTGAATCGAAAGATAAGAAACCTGTTTTAAGGCAAAGTTTCAGGCTGGAATCCTCATCCAATATACGATTTAAAATTGCTTTTCCGTGTCCGGAGTTCCCAATAATTACATATGGCGCACCCTGGCCAAGTTCAACCCAGTTTCCTTCGGGGTATAACAAAAAAAGTTTATGCTCTTCATCTGCAGATAATTGCCCGCCGATGATGGTATTCAAATCAAACTTGAAACCAGCCTTTTCAAGGGAGGCTTTGTCTTCCTGGGCAACCCTTTTTATTTGTTCGCCAAAGGCATTTACCGCTTTATATAATTTGTTAAAATCGGTGGTCTCCATCAGTTCGGTAAAATACACGAGTGCCTTATCCCTTACTGATCTTAAGCCACTTGTCATGATAAAAAGGGAGAATTTATCTTTTTGTACTATCGTGATCTTCTTTTTTATCGTGGTATCTGTACCACTTGTTATGCGTGTATCGGCTATAGCCAGCAGGCCTTCTTTAACTTTAATTCCTAAACAATAAGTCATTTTTTTCTGTATCGTTACATTAATTTTTGTACCGCCAAAATAGTCAAATTATAAGTTGGGCGGGATAACAAAAATTAAATCCTTCTATCAGCTGATAGCCTTACCACTGTAAGCTATTTTAAGTAGTTGACGAATGTTCCTACCACTTCTTTTATATACAGGTTCCAATAACCGATTACGAATCCATCGGGGACAAGCTGATTAATAGAAATATTGGCTTTAGCATCCATATAATTACATGGAAGGGCAACTACATCAATATTTTCTTTTTTAAATATCCCTAGTGAACGGCGCATGTGAAACGCAGATGTTACCAGGATATAAGGTGGTTTCAAATGATTTTTTTCGATGATCCGTTTTGAAAATGCGGCGTTTTCGAGGGTGTTTCGGCTTTTGTTTTCGATTAAGATAGCGCTATCAGGTACTTTAAAATCAAGTAGTTGCGTTTTTGCCCAGTCGGCTTCCTCAAAGTCGTCATGGATGAGGTTGCCATTGCCACTTGAAATAAGTATCCGTGAGACCTTGCCACTATTATATAATTTAACGCCTTGGATAAATCTGTCAGCTGAACTATTAAAAAAGCCTTGGTGATGAGCATCTTCCCCGCTAAAACCACCTAAAATGATGGCACAACTGTAAGGCGCTTTGTTGTTTAAAGTTACAGGCTTGATATCCCAAAGACCGGCAAACTGGTTAAATAGAAAAGGGTTGGTAAATATCACTAATAAAACTACTCCCATAATGAGTAATCTTTTTTTTAACCGGCTTTTTTTTACAACCAGTGCTGCAATCAGCAGAGCTATTATCCACGTAAGCGGCAAAATAAAGATCAGTAGTAATTTTGAAAAAAGAAAAAACATACAAAATATTTGGCCATAAAAATAGCCGTAATAAGGATTTAATCAAGTATTGATAACGGCAAAGAATTTTAAATCTGGAAATAAAGTAAAATCTGCGCTCAATCGTCTTAAATAATGAAAGGAATTAATAAGTGATTGATAAAAGCAAAAATATTGTGCAGGTGGTGAGTGATTATGGTAAAGGTCTTTTTAACTTTATCCTCGGAAAAGTTAAGACGGAGGCCGATGCTGAAGATATTTTGCAGGATGTTTGGTACCAGTTAAGCAATATTGACGACACGGACGAAATAGATCAGTTGCAGGGATGGTTATTTAAAGTAGCCCGTAATAAAATAATCGACAAGAGCCGTAAGAAGACCGAGGTGTTAATCGACGACTTAGTTTACACCGAAGATGAAGACGAAATAGATTTTGCAGAGATTTTATTGCCGGATGACAGCGATCCTGAATCTGAATATATGAAGGATCTCTTTTGGAAGGAATTATTCATCGCGCTTGACGAACTCCCGGAAAAACAAAAGCAGGTTTTTATCTGGAATGAACTCGAAGATAAAACTTTGCAGGAGATCGCCGATGAAACGGGGGAAAAGCTGAAAACAATCATATCCCGTAAAGGGTACGCCGTAAAGCACCTAAAAAACCGCTTGCGGGCTTTATATGACGATCTGCTAAACTATTGATGCTAAAATAGCACTAAGTGCTGCGATGAAGATGAACAGGAAGATTTTATTTGGCCTTTTTTTATTGGCAGTATTCCTTTTATTAGGGGTAGCAGTAATGTATTTGTGGAATGGCTTGTTACCTTCAATTATCAAAGTGAGCGATATAAATTATTTGCAGGCGTTGGGTTTGATGTTGCTGTGCCGGATACTGTTTGGAGGGATGCCCTTTGGCGGCAAACGATTTGAGAAGGGGGACGGAAAAACTCGTCTAAAAGAAAAACTGGTGGGTATGGACGAAGAAACACGCAACGCTTTTAAAGACGAATGGAAACGCCGCCGCAACTGTTAGTATCATCTTCGATATCAACTTGTAACTTTAGGAGCGAAACAGCCCCTTTTATTGAACCTGTATAGTAAATAATTGTATTTTTGGTTTGAGCCTGTCAAATAGCTCAACTGACCATCTGCACAATGAATTTAAAATCAGTAATCACTGCGTTAACTCTTCTATTTATATCTGCGTTGAGCATCGCACAAACTGTAATACCCCAAGTTGAACCGGGAGTTTCCTATAAGCTGGCGCAATACCGGCAGGCCAACATCAGCAATGTAATTTATACGCTCGATTTTGATATTCCTTCGGATAAAACAGCTGATATTATAGCCTCAGAATCAATTAGTCTGAACTTAAAGACGATTAGCCAGCCGTTGCAGATTGATTTTAAGCAACCAGTTAGCAGGATTAATAGCATCGAAGTTAATAATAAAAAAATCCCTGCTGTTGTAGAATCGGAACATATTATTGTTGCTGCTCAGAATTTACATACAGGCAAAAATCAAATTGATATCAAATTTACTACGGGCGACCAATCCCTGAACCGGAACGACGAATACCTGTATACGCTTTTTGTGCCAGATAGAGCCCGCACCGTTTTTCCATGTTTCGATCAACCAGACATCAAAGCCAATTACCTGCTTACATTAAGGATCCCATCGGAATGGCATGTGTTGGCCAATGGCAAAATGATAGATTCTGTAAAGCAAGGGGATAAAACCGTTTATAAATTCAATAAATCGGATAAGCTGAGTACTTACCAGTTTGCTTTTGAGGCCGGTAAGTTTACATCGGTAAAACAAATGGTTGGCAATTTGCCCGCCGAGTTTTTATATCGCGAAACGGATACAACCAAGATAAAACTGAGCGTAGCGCCAATATTTACCGCCCACAAGGACGCGATCAGTTTTCTGGAGCAATGGACAGGCATTCCGTATCCGTTTCAGAAAGTTGGATTTGTGGCTATTCCCGATTTTCAGTTCGGAGGGATGGAGCATCCGGGCGCGGTTCAGTATAAGGCGTCTGCTTTATTCCTGGATGACGGGGCTACAAAAGATATGATCATTTCACGGGCGAACCTGCTCTCGCACGAAACAGCGCACATGTGGTTTGGCGATATGGTGACCATGCGCTGGTTTAACGATGTTTGGATGAAAGAGGTGTTCGCCAATTTTATGGCCGATAAAATAACGGAAAAGGTAATGGGTAGCGAGACCTTCAACCTTAAGTTTTTGCAGGGCCATTACCAGGGTGCTTATGGGATTGATCGCACCCTAGGCGCTAACCCAATCCGCCAGCAGTTGGATAATCTGCAGGATGCCGGGTCGCTTTATGGCGGTATTATTTATGACAAAGCCCCCATTATGATGCGGCAACTGGAGTTGTTGATGGGAAAGGAAAAATTCAGGGCAGGGATCCAGCAGTACCTGAAAAAATATGCTTATGGTAACGCAACGTGGAACGACCTGATCGCTATACTAAGCAAACAGACTACTGCTGATCTGTACACCTGGAACAAAGTTTGGGTGAATCAGCCCGGCAGGCCCGTGTTTGATTACAATATTGCTTATGCAGGTAACAAGATCAGTAATTTTACCATCACACAACATCCTGAATTCGGCGAGAAAAGAATCTGGCCGCAGTCGTTCAGCGTAGCGCTTGTTTACGCGGATCATCAGCAGGAGATCCCGGTTAATATGACCGGTGAAACGGTAAACATCCGACAAGCAGCCGGTTTGGCTAAACCATCCTATATCATTTTTAATGCCAATGGAATTGGTTATGGTTTGTTCCCGGGTGATAAAAACGGAGTGGCAAGTATGTTCCAGCTAAAAAATCCCCTGCAAAGGGCATCTATGTATATCAGCGCCTACGAGAATATGCTGGCAGACCGTTATTTTAAACCCGCGGAGTTATTAAATACATTTTCTGTTGGTTTAGCTGAAGAAAAAGAAGAAACCAATCTGAAGATGCTAACCGGTTATATCAGCAGCATATATTGGAAATTTATACTGCCTGCAACCCGGAAGGAGCTTGCGCCCGGTTTAGAAGCCGCCATATGGGATGCAATGGAAAAACAGGAACAACCCAACGCAAAAAAAATATTATTCAGTTGTTACCAGGATATTTATTTAACACCTATGGCAGGTGGTAGGATCTACGCAACATGGAAACAAAAGAAGCCACCGGTTGGCATTAAGCTGACGGAGGATGATTATACCTCGCTCGCATTAAGTATCGCATTAAAAAGCGATACGGCAACTAATGTATTAAAATTACAGGAAGACCGTATTACTAATGCAGACAGAAGAAAAAGACTTGAATTTTTGATGCCCGCCTTATCCACCGATGTACAGGAACGCGATGCTTTCAATGCAAGCTTAAGCGAAAGAAAAAAACGGCAAAAAGAAGCCTGGGTGACTACTGCGTTGAGTTACCTTCACCATCCGCTGCGGCAGCAGACTTCTGAAAAGTACTTATTAAAAAGCCTGGAACTGGTAGAAGAAGTGCAGCGGACCGGCGATGTGTTTTTTCCTCAAAACTGGCTTGGGGCTATATTCGGGTCATACCAGGATAAGGAAGCGGCAGCAATCGTACGCAAATTTTTGGCAGATCATCCTAACTACAATCCCAAATTACGGGCAAAAATATTGCAGAACACGGACAACCTTTATCGCGCGCAAAGTCTGCTATAGAACTTTTTTGGGGTAGTAATATTGTGGTGTTCTACGCATGCACGGTGTTATTATGTAATTTCCCATAAAAATGTGACATACTTTTTGGGTTATTTCTTCGATATTTGATGGAGCGGGCATCCGCATGGAATCAACCAATTACAAGAAACCAAAATTATAGGCAAACAATTTTAACAGTTGTGTGCCTTTATTCCTAAGACCCAACTCAAAGCATGGAGAAATCGCGTCGCACGTTTATTAAGCAGGCCACTATAGCCGGTTCAGGATTATTAATTGCTAAACAAGGCTGGAGCGCTAAAAGTTATAAACGAATTATTGGAGCCAATGATAAGGTAAGGGTAGGGGTTGTCGGGTTCTCCGATCGCCATAAAAGCTCGCATATCCCCAGCTTTATGAACCACTGTAAAGAACTTAACTTCGAGGTGGTAGCCGTGTCGGATATTTGGAATAAACGAAGAGAAGAAGGTGCCGCTGTTTGGAAAGGGAAGATGCAGAACGATGTGAAAGCCTATCGCAACAACGAGGAATTATACGAAAGTAAAACCGTTGATGCCGTATTTATCAGTACAGCCGATTTTCAGCATGCACGCCACGCTATAGAAGCGGTTAAGGCTGGCTGCGATGCTTACGTTGAAAAGCCTTTTGCTGAAACGATGGAGGACAACCGTGCTGCGCTGAAAGCAATAAAGGAGTCCGGCAAAATTGTTCAGATCGGTTCACAGCGTAGGAGCGGGGCCAATTATCATGCTGCTAACGAGTTTATCCGCTCCGGGAAATTCGGGCCTATTACCATGGTTGAACTAACGTGGAATGTAAACCAACCGGGGCGCTGGCGCAGGCCCGAACTGTTAGGCAAGCTACAGGAAGCGGATACAGACTGGAAACGCTGGATAATGAACCGCCCATATGAAGCTTTCGACCCGCGCAAATATTTAGAGTTCCGCTTGTTTTGGCCATATTCGTCGGGACTTCCCGGCCAATGGATGAGCCACCAGATTGATACCGTACATTGGTTTAGCGGGTTGAAACATCCCCGCAGCGTAGTCGCTAACGGCGGCATTTATATGTGGAAGGACGGGCGTAGAAACTGGGATACCATTACAGCTGCATTTGATTACGGCCCGCTTGACGATCTATCCACAGGCTTTCAGGTTACATTTGCCTCGCGTATGCATAATGGCGACGAGCATCCGGCAGAGATCTACTATTCAAACGGAGGGGAATTAAATCTCATCAACAATACCGTATCGCCCACAGGCGGATTGACCGAAAAAATGGCCGCTGCCATGCGTATGAAAGCTAATTTATTGCCCGATATCAAACTGCCTGGTGATGAACCCGTTGTAGCTTCTGCCAACACCGGCGGAGATATCCTCACCTCGAACCACGTACGTAACTGGATGGAATGTGTACGCAGCCGAAAAGAGCCCAACGCACCGGTGGAAGCTGGGTACAGCCATGCAATAGCCAATATCATGACCAATGCTGCCGTACATACCGGCTACAAGGCTACATTTGACGAAAGCACACAAGAGGTGATGGCTAACGGAAAAGTATTTAAATATGCATAACGTGATGACCGGCAAAATAAGAACAGTCTTGATAGCAGTTGTTGTATTGACATCATACAAAGCAGTTGCACAAAAGAGTGAATCCGTAAAGATTGTAAAGTCGGCAACTGAGAAGAAAGCGGATGTTTTTATCGGCGGAAAGCTGTTCACCAGTTTTCTTTATCCGGATACTTTAGAAAAGCCGGTATTGTATCCCATCCATGATGCTAACGGAACTATTGTTACCAGGGGATTTCCTTTAAACCCGAAGCCAGGTGACCCTAACGACCATCCGCATCATGTTGGTCTTTGGTTTAACTTCGAAAACCTGAACGGGTTAGACTTTTGGAATAATTCGTACGCTATTCCTGCTGATAAAAAGCACTTATACGGTTGGATCAAAACGGATAAGATCCTGGAAACCAGCGACGGTAATAGCGGTACATTAACTTATCATGCAAATTGGGTAAACCAGCAGGGCCATGTCATCCTGGAAGAAACCACCCGTTTTGAATTCAGGGGAACAAAAGGGCAACGCATTATTGACCGGACTACAACGTTGAAAGCCGACACGGACGCTCTTTTTAAAGATGCCAAGGACGGTTTACTTGGGTTACGACTGGCTCACGAATTACAGATCCCGACCATGGAAGATCAAAAATTTACAGATAACAAGGGAAATATCACCGTTGTTAAAGGCGGTACGGATAAAGTTGCCAATGGCAATTACCTAACCAGCGAAGGTAAAACAGGTAACGATGCCTGGAGCACCCGCGGCGTGTGGTGTAAGGTGTTCTGTAAAATGGGAGCAGATTCGGTAAGCATCGCGATTATCGATCATCCGCAAAATCCCAACTATCCAACGTTCTGGCATGCACGTGGTTACGGTTTGTTTGCTGCCAATCCATTAGGCGAAAAGGTATTTACGAATGGTAAATCAGAAAAGAACCTTAGCCTTAAGCAAGGGGAGTCTGTTACTTTTAAATATAGGATAGTTATTACCAATGGAAAGCAAACGATAAGCCCCGAAGCGCTGAATCAAATGGCGGGAGCATTTGGTAGGTAGTACAATAGAGTTGCGATCTTAATTTCTTTCAATCTTCCATATATATGGGTTGGCTGGCCAATAGGATCTGACGTAATTATCTTTCATAAAGAATGTCCAACCTTTTTGTAGAAGCAAATTATCAATCATCAAACTCAACCGCGTTTTTTGTAATAACGGACCAAGAATTTATCAACGCCCTGATAGCTTGTTTTTCGTCGGTTGTTAACTGATTTTTAACAGGAAGTATCCATTGTGTGGTATTGTTGAAATATAACAACAAACCCGATACTCCTATTTCAAGATCTACTTCTGCTAATCTTTTATCGTCTATAACATATAATGTTCCAGATCGGCCATTCATTTTTAAATAAACGCCGTCTCCTCGTTTTAGTAATGAATTTACATTGTCTTTTAAATGTCTTTCAGCGGCCCAGCGTTCTTGGGTCTTTTCAGCGATATAAGTTTGGAAATGATTATCATCAAGCTTGATGCTTGTCCATCCAAACGGAAGCTTTGATCTCAAATCTTGTCGATTACGGTCAAATTGATTTAAGCAATAGTTTGATAATTCAAATAAATTCATTGATTTAGCAGCATCAGCAAGTCTTTGCCAAAATTCTTCTGAAAAGTAATGCCCTGTTTCTTCAGTTAATTCTATTAAACTTTCGATTGTCAACCCCCATTCATCATGTTTGAGGTAATCGACAGCATTTATATACTGCGTTTGATTTTTGTAAAAATCTGGTATATAATCAATTAGATAGCTTAATTGTTCTTGCAGGCTTAACTTAGGAACATCGCGGTCTTTCTTTTTGAAAAAGTTTAATAAACTCATTGATAAATGTAGTTATAAAGATTTTCTAAATTGAGATTCTCTACAGCAAAAACCGTAAGCCAAACATACGTTCAACTTGCGGTGTAATATCGGTTAAGCCTATTAGAATATAAAATATATACTGAAGCCATAACGTATTTAACAACAAAGCCTCCTGGCATATCAGGTCTTGCCATGTACCCAAAGCCTACCTTTTCAAGAACCGATTTTATACGGCCTGAAACGTTAGCCACTTATTTGACGATAGAGGTCGGTTCTAAATATTTAACCCGTTTTTGATTGAATAATTATCAAAAGAAAAAATGTGTATGTTTAGATGTTAGGTACCATTAAAAAGACCGTTATGGTGGAAGTCAATTTTATAGCATGTGACCAATTTGATATTGGCAATTTAGATGATGTGGATAAGTTTATTACTAACCTGAGTTCGATTAATAAGGAGAAAAATAAAGGGATAAAAATTAGGTAAGATTCAATATTTTTTATATATTTAAGTATCTGACATTCAAATATATAATAC
>Ga0116227_10016585_pt1 | contig 10534 bp, 8 predicted proteins | sample S1TSphgellanicum_FD_89693 | JGI IMG/M metagenome (GOLD analysis project Ga0116227, IMG submission 89693) | Host-associated microbial communities from peat moss isolated from Minnesota, USA - S1T2_Fb - Sphagnum magellanicum MG | ecosystem: Host-associated > Plants > Peat moss > Unclassified...
CGACTTTTAGTGGTCGGGAGTCAAACTGCCAGTTTGACTCCCGGCCCTTCTTTTGCCCATAACTTGCGCTACAGATGTCCAAATCTCCAATGCGAGGGCATTTTAGACATCTACGCTTTGAGAGCTTTTCAATGACACCAAGAACACCCCAATGAGAGGTGTTTTGCCCCTTGCTATCGAGCTCTGAACATTCGGGAGTCCCGGAAGACTCCTAACCTCCGACTTTTCCAAGTGTTGGGCTTCACCCCCACACTTGGCCAAAGTGGGGTTGCGACAGTTTGTGCAGGTTTGTTTGACTAATTGACTTGCTTATCAATCTTCCTACTCCCCATCTTGGAACTTCAGCACGTCCCTCTACCCCTGAAGTGTTGTGAGGCAAAGAACGTGCCCCAACTCCTTCTCTTTCCGGTGTCTTCACCTTTGGTGATACACTCCCAAGTCCCGGGTTGAACGCACTTGAGGGTCCAACTATGTGTAGTTGCGAAAAGTTGGGACTTGAGGGGCGCTCCCAACTTCCAGCACTAAAAGGGGGTAGAGGGGCATGCTAGAAGTCCCGGGATAGACTAGGAAGATGGACTAGAAGATCAAGCTTGAATCTGCATCCAAAACCAACCACAAGAGGGTTAGTTCATATTCGGGAACACCCTTAGGTGTTGGGATAAACCACAGGCACTTTTACACACAAGACTCACCACGGCCCGGACTCGAGGGAAGCCACCACCTTCCCCCATATTGTATACTTTGTAGCTCTCCGCCGAGGCTACATCTAAATGGCTCTTTTTCCCGGGACTCCCAAGTTGGAGTCCCGAAATTGTCCCGGGTTGGAGTCCCGGGACTTTGGACGGCCATAGCTCCTCGCCCCAAACTCGGATCAGGACGAAGTCTAAACCAAAGTTGTAGCTCTAGTTGAGAGCTTTTCAACGCCATGTTGCACTCTTTGAGGAGACTTTGGGAAGAGGTCGATTCCCTACTTTTAGTGATCGGGAGTCAAACTGGCTGTTTGACTCCTGGCCCTTCTTTTGCCCATAACTTGGGCTGCAGATATCCAAATGGCCAATGCGAGGCCATTTTGGGCATCTACACTTCAAGACCTTTCTATTGATATAAAGAATGCGACAAGGCAAGGAGATTTGACCCCTCAAATATTCTTCTAAGTTTTTGGGAGTCCTGGAGGACTCCATTTTCCCCACTTTTGGGAGTGTGAGTTGCATTCTCACACTTAGCCCCAAAGTGGGGTTGCGACATTTAGACTTGCAGTTCAGTCCATCAAGGAGCTTGGGGGTGCGTTACATGATGTCATTTGAAACATCATGTATGCCCTCATTTGAAAAAATGGGCATGTTGTGTGGAGAGCGGCGATACGCCCTTACGTCAGGAGTTTTATTAAAAGTCGATCTTTACATGACTTGGGATGACCAAGTTTTCTTTGTCGATTTGGTGGTTATTGACCCGACACAAAAAATGGTGTTTTTGAATATCATTAGTCGACCAATAGCTGCAGTTGCAGAACTTAGCACCATTATCAAAATCCACAAATATAGAAGGCTTTAGGGAGGGCACCATTTTATTGCGATGGCCATGGAGGTGCACGACACACCCAAGCATGATATGGATTGTTTCATTAGGGAGTGTGCTCGTCTTTTCCACAATAAACGATCGAAAGCTCATTTATCTTTGTTTTTTTGCATTCAATTTATCAAGCATTATGTTAATATTGCTTTCCAATGTGCTTTAGCCTCTGTTATAGAAAGAAAGATTGCATTGGCAGGTGATGTTTGTTTTAAACCTCCCACTACTATTAGATTTCACGATTTGCATGTTGGTCACATTAGAGGGGCCATGGATGAAATAGTTTCCTACCAAGAGAGTAACTAGCTTTTCCCCTCCTTTTAGGCCCTTTGGGTTGTGCGTCTTTTGGCCTTTCTTTGGCCTCCCCCTTTTACTCTCCCTAGGATGGTTTTAGCCATCATTCTTTTATTGGTTTTTTGTGTTGGTGAATCATTCCTCATTATTAACACAACTAGAAACTTTTTTTTTTCAAAATTAGGTGAAGGATAAATTGATGTCATTTGATCTATCTATGCAACTAGAGATTTGATTTTATGCCATCAAATTTAAACATATTTTTCAAAGGAAAGGGCATGCTCACAAACCAATTTGTTTTCAATCAGTGATGATTCGGTAGACACCTAATATTCATGAAAGTGTTCAAACTCCAAAGTGTATCACCTGTAGTTATTGAAGTTGGTGTGTAAAATAGCAAGAACAGATGTACTTAGTTTGGTCTACACCAGTGTTTTGTGGGTGTATAGGGGTAGGCCAAGGCATCAACTCTAGTATGAGCCTTGGTATTAAAAACCATACCACCCTAGCATGAAGTTTTGCCAATATTCAGGCTCGTAACATACCCATTGGTCTTCACATATGTTATGCCCCAATTTGTAACATACCAAACTGGTCTTCTCCTCCATTATTCTGTAATTGATGATTAGGACTTAAGGTTTTTTGCATTGTTTCATCGAGGTCTTTATATTGTATTCAATTTTGGGCGCTTCAATATTTATGCACACCTATTCCTAGGTCCTACGTATGGGACTTTAAAGTTTTAGCATTGAGAAAGAGGTGAAGGTGTGGAACAATAAAGGCGACAATTAATGTTTATTGGTTGCATGCTTCTGTCGGTTCACTATGATATATATGTGTTAACATTATGTAGGGTTTAGATTTTTTCAAACTGCTTTGAAGAGATGCCAGGACCAAGGTTGATATCTTTGTGTATCAACTTTTTAAAAATATGATTGATACCAGATTTGTACTCAATCTCATATTTTAGATTTTACAACTAGATTTATACCTAATTTGATCACGTGGGTTACATACCTGAACCATATTCATACCTCACTTCCCTGATACTTGACATACCATGACCAGTCTGGTGTGTGTAAAATCAAATGCTTGCACAACACTGATCTACACATTAAATTGTGAGTCAGATTAAAGTAATCATGATGATAATCAATATGCCAATTTTCTAGTGTTTGTGACTAGCTTTGGAATTCTCTAGCTTAGTTGGAACTTACCCTTCAACAAGGTGGAACTTTAGAACATATTTGATGATCTACCACACCCATATTTAAGACAATGTTTTTTGTGTCCTTGTATATAGATATTAAAATTATTAAGAAAATTTTGCGTAATAACTTTTACAAAAGAATAGTTGTAAATAAGATTACATAATTGCTAAGTACTTTGAATATGATATAATTTCACCCAATTGGGGCATATCGCTAAAATTAGTGTGGCTAAATAAATGATCATAATACTAAAGTTGAAATTGCATGATTACAAAATACCTACAATTGTTACAAACACTATTAGACCTAGAATGTTAGATGGGGCAAAAACTTTATGAACATCCAAAATGCACATGTCAACATACATGTGGTGTACCCAATATTCGATTTGGCGGACATACCGTCAAGAAATGTATCAAGGTATGGTTTGACATCTACAATCAGGTTGAATTATTCACTAGCCAAACAGGGTGAATTGACCCCCACAATGGGATCATTGTAAAAATCACAAAACCCATTTGAATGGCCATATTAAACTTTAGGTCCCAAAAATTATAGGTTTAGACTAAGGGACCCAATTTAGCTTATGGAGATGATATAAGTAATTTAAATGGGTTTTGGGGTTTTTACCAAGATCCCAATGTGGTGGGTCAATTTGCCTTGGCCTGCACAAGCCAATGTGGTGCCTATAATCCATATTGGCCAATAAAGATTTCAGCATACCCTACTTGCAAGTTGCAACTAACTTTTGATGACTCTCAATTTGTCTCAAGGTATGAAAGCACAAAGCGCCCGCTTTTAAAAGATGCATTGTTTTGTGTTTATTGTTTTCAATGTTAATGACCCAGCAACCTCATGCCATATAATTAATAAGAACACTTTCATGTGGATGTGGACACAAAACTTTGTGAATAAGGAAACTAGTAAACTTTGTTAAGTTATCCTATTTGCCAAGCTAGGGAGTGGGTTACACATTTGTGAATTGTCACTTTCTTCAATGTACAGTGTACACACACTAAAACAACAAATGATTTTTCTCAAAATTGTTTATGGTGAACATCTCATTTTTGTGTGAAGTGGTGTAGACAAAGGCATGTGTCATGTACTAGCCTACAACCCACTATTTGTCTGAGAGTTAGACTCTTTCCCAATAGGTTGGTTGCCTACTACAGAGAAGTCAGGTACTCTCCATAAATAAGTGTTAGCATACTTAGAACGTGGTTTCAATGATCACTCATAAAGGCGCCTAATGCAATAGCTATCCCAGCTAAATACTCTTCTTGTTTTTTTTTCCTAACTATCATTTTTTTCCCCCCCACCCTTGAACCCTCTAATTTATTTTTTGAACTTCATACCTCCCCCTCCAATCAACCTCCTATCTACCTCTTCAATCCTACTGACCCCTCCTCTCTCCACTTCCCTTGAACTCACTCCATCCCCATAGCTTCAACATTTGGGTTTATAGTTTAGTGTGAGCTTGAAAAACTTGGAGCTTGGAATGTTTAACGAATGAAAAGCTTGGAGAGCTTGGAGCATGAGCTTTAAAAGCAACGAGCCTAGAGAGCTTGGAGCATGAGCTTTAGAAGCAATGAGCTTAGAAAGCTTAGAGCTTGAGCATGAGCATTTGAAGTTGCAAGAGTTGCATCAACTACTCCAAGGTAAGCATGCACCCATTCTTCTTATTTTTTGTTTTTGGGCATAGGTGGTCGAAGGAGCTTTACCAATAGTGGGGGAGTTTTGACTATATGGGGGAAGGTGGTGGCTTCCCCCGAGTTCGGGCCGTGGTGAATCAAGTGAGTCCAGAGTTGCCCGTGGCTTGTCCTAGCACCTAGGGTGCTCCAGAAAGTGAACTAACCAACTTGTTGGTTAGTTTGATGCAAGTTCAAGTAAGTGAATAGCTTGTCACTCTTCCTAGTCCCATCCCGGAGCTTCAGCACGCCCCTCTACCCCTTCTAGTGCTGAGAGCTGGGAGCATGCCCCAAGTTCCTCACAATTTCGCTGTTTGAGTAACTTAGACCCGTCTTGGGTCTAATTAGGGACTTGGGAACATGTCAACAACTGTGTGGGGAAGCTTCGATTTCTCCTTTTTTATTTTGTGCTTATGGGTGCGACTTGGCAAGGGAACTTTGTTCCCCACCATCGTCAACAAAGGGGGAATTTTAGTTTTATTGTATTCATTTTGTCTCCTGTTGTAATTGATGGTAGTCTTTTTCTTGTCTTTTATTATAAATGAAATAGTGGAAAATGAACCCAAATTAATTTTTTTTGTGTTGTTTGTGTTTTTGTTAGATGCAAACTTGAAAGAAAATAATGAATGCTAAAACATATTAACAAGTTTCAGCAAAAGCTATAGATGGCATATGAGGTGTCAAGAGTGAAGGACATTTGGAGGCTAGGGTGATGGGACAACAAGTGGGTGTTGAGGATGTGGTTCCAATGGTTCCAAGTGAAATTATTGAAAAGGAGCAAATGGAAGTGAGTGAAGACCTTGGGGAAACATCTAAAGGAGATGCTAATCAAATTGAGATGGATTTGGAAAAAATTATTTTGATGATAGAGGACCAATAAAATGTAATTTATGTTGCTCCATTGCTTGAGCAAAAGATTACAAATGAAGATATTGAGCTTCATGCACATATTGATGGAGGTGACATAGCCATTGAACTTCATTTATTATAATCATTACCCCACCCATCCTCTCAAGTGGAGAAGATGGGTGGCGTTTTTTTGTCAAATTTGTGATTGCTATACCTTCCTTAATTGTGGTCTTTAAACCTTTGCCCACCTTCCTTTTCCATGTGAAAAGGTGGGTGGGGCATTTGTTTTTGGTCTAAGTTTGTAGGCAATACCTTTAGGCTTTGTGGGTGATATTGTTATTTTTAAGCTTTGCTTCATTTTATGCAAATTTCAACATCGAAGTTTAGTAATACCTTCATTTTGTGTTTTTGTTCTTTATTTTTATGTGCAATACCTTCATCGTGTGTTATAAATTTTTTATCTATCTATGCAATACCTTCATTGTGTAGGGCATACCCTTCATCAATATTAATTCTCACATTAGGTTTTTTATTTTTGTTTTTTAATTTCATATTTGGTTGTCCCTCCTTCAGTTGCCCTAGAAGGTGTCCATTGGGCAAAGGATGTGCCCAAATTTGTTTGCAAGTTTGATGGGTGCAATCCATTCTATACAACCAAATACAACTTGGTACAACATTTGTGATCGCACCATAATGTGACCATGGAATCGGGGAAGCCTAAATACCCATTTAATTAGGAAGAAGGCCCAAGGAATCAAAATCATGTGGTCATGAATGTATAGGTCTTGATCAACCCTTTTGTCCGATTTTGTCGTAATGAGTAGAAGGCAATTGCTAGGGCTAAGAAGCACACAAACCTATAGTGGGATAGGTTCCAAGTTGATTTGCAATACACACCTGACATTCCCAAACCCGAATTTGTTAAATTAGCTTCTAATAACATTATTTAGCTTCTTGGCACGACTACATGGGGTGTGGGGGGCATCCCTTTCAACGTGCAAGCCGTGAGGACCTTCCACTTATGATTTGAATGACTCGAGCTAGGTATGCAAAGGCGTTCAAAGGCACTTGGATGGAGCAAGATTGGAAGTCTACATCAAATAAAATAATGCAACATAAGGAGATTAATTTATTTACGCAATACCATGATTTAGAAATGACTCATGGTCAATAAGTTTTTAATAATGCCATAATTAATTTTATTTCAATTATAGGTTTTAGAATTCATATGCAATACTTGTTATATTATGTTGTTTGTTTTAAAGTTCGAAACACCACTAGGGAGGTGTTTGTGGCTAATGTTGTGGGCACAACATTGCCCAATCGCAGGGTATTTACACGACGACACACCCATGATGCAAAGGTTGTATCAATGTGGTACAAGAGGACCAATGGGATCCCATCCCCTTTTAGTAATGATACATATAGCCCATAACTTATTTTAGTTTTGGTGAAGGGGTTGTTTTGTTTTTCAGGATTTAGGGTAGTAACTTATCTTTAAGGCAACCACATATTAACCATTATGACATGTTCCCCATTTTAAGGTGGGGTTGTTTTGGACTTGGTCATTTTTTGCATAGTTTTGTAACACATGTCACCCATGTTTTTTTATTTAAATCATTTTACTTTCATTTTATAACATCTTGTGTTAATAGTTAGAAATACATTTTCACATATTTTTATATGTATATTTTTTGAAATTATCAAAAAATTGGTCATAATATTGCACTCAAATGAAAAAACCTTTATTTACCCCAAAAAATAAGAAGTTCAAACCTAGAAGGAAAGTAATACCTTTGTGAAAGTATTTTGTAAATGCCATGGATTGAATTATTTTGGTCCAATATATTGCAGGGGTATAACATAACCATACCGAAACCTGTAAGGAAAGCAATACCTTTTTTTGGGCATTTTGCAAACACCATGGGGCTCTTAAAGGGGTATTGCATTACCCAAACAAAACCTAAAAGGAATGCAATACCCTCACGAGGGTAATTTGTAAACACTATGGATTGAATTATTTTGGTGTAGGCTATTGGAGGGGTATTGGTTGTGCCTAGAATTACATAATGCATGTGCATTACCTCTCTTAGGGTATATCAGATGTTTATTGAAACCTAGAGGGGTATTGCAGAACCATACCCAAATCTAGGAGGAAAGCAATATTTTATTTGGGGTAATCTCCAAACACCATGGGCTCAATTATTTTGGTTCGGGCTATTGGAAGGGTATTGCTCATGCCCAAAACTATTCAATTCACATGCATTACCCCTTTCAGGGTATCACATAAAACCTTTGGGTTCCATAACATATCTTTTGGAATTTGGAAAAGGTATTGCAAAACCTAAAAGGCAAGCAATACCCGCATCATTTTGCGATAATGTCATAAACCATGAAACAAATGAATTTTTAAAAAATACTTATTCCATGCTCACTATATGATGCTAGACATATTGATTCAAGGAAATGAGGGTATTGCAAAGTTTTTCACATTGATGTTATGAAGTCCACTTGAACAAAGTTATGGAATTTAAATGCAATATTTGCATCATCTTGGGATATTTGCATTCACCTTGAAACTTGGAGGGGTATTGCATAGCCTTACCAAAACCTAGAAACAATACAATACTCGCACCATATTGTGATAATATCTTAAACCATGGTACAAATGAAGGTATTATCAAATTAATCACATTGATGGTAAAAGGCAATGAAGTTATCATTCAAATGAGGGTATTGCACTTACACATCAAAACTTTATTGAAGTGAACGTCATACCATAAATGTGGCCAATATTGCAATACCCTCATGTACATATACCAACGATTTTGCATTGGTCCATTGAATGATTTTTATCATTTATGAGATTGAAAATATCTTTCAATTATATTTAATGTTTACTTAAAATTTGTAACATATGATTATTATTAAGATATTTTATATTTAAGAATGCAAAAAACTTAATAAACCCACAAATTAAGTAATTAAATATATCATTATTTCATATATTGTAAATTAAATTTTACATATAGTTTTTAAATTACATTTACCAAATTACATTCACTAAAAATACATAATATTAAGTTACTTATATTTAAAAATTCAATTAAAACCCTTATTCCTAAACCCTAAACCCTGATTGAAAGAATATCAAGTTTTTGCTAAACAATTTTTTTCTATTCAAAAAAAGGGAAAAAAAAAGGGTCATTATTGAAGCCAAATATTCAAACAATAATTAAATGAAACACAAACACAATTTACATTTTTAAAAATTTTAAATTCTCTTTGGAAATTAAATTACACTATACATAACAATGGGTTTATATATACAAGGTTAGCCTACTAGTCTATCATTTATGGTAGGCGAAGTTGTCTAATTTGGTTAGTGCCAACACTTTAGTCAATCAGACAAGGTTTCTCAAAAGCTTCCAAGAGGAAACCCTCCTTTGTGAATAGATAATAACTCAAGCACTAACTCTTTGCTGGCAACTATCAACTTTGGAACAATATGGAAGTTAGTTGGTTTTTTTTGTTAGGCTCCTTCTTGTACTATTCTTTTTATTTTTCATTTGATGATGATGTTGCTACATTATTCAAGGAAGGTGCAATAGGAAACTCTTTACTACTTTAATTTCAAGCATCACATTACAATTTTTTGTAGCCATTATTGTTGTTGTAGAACATTTGAACTATTATTGTTGTTATTTTGACTGCTTTGGAAACAAACTAAGGAAGAAATATGTAGGAAAAATGTCAACCACCAAAATGTCATACTTCCGGGTGTGTAACTAATGTACCACATCCTTGAATGCACCATCTTGTAAGGTCAATATCACATACATCTTTGTGCGTGGTGGATGATCCATGGCCCACAATAGCATGTTGCCATGATTCATCACCTTCACATTACTAGTATTCCCATTCTCATTATACCCTACAAATAATCCACCATAAGCAGAATGAACAACACACAAGAATACATTCTAACACAACACCATCACACATTATTGTTCAAGTATTTCCATGAAGCTTTTAAGGCACGATCGATTTCAAGCCAAAGCTTCAAAATTAGTTGATTTCACTAGTAGAAATCAGCCAAAATGTAACCACTCCATTTACGACTACATGCGACTTGTAGTCATTTGCGAGTAGATTTGGGAATGCTTGCAACTACACGACCAACTTTCAACTATTTTGGTCATTTTCTTAACTATGATGCAACTATTAAAAATTTCATCCTATTAGTTGCATCAATTTTACATTTATTTTCATCCATTAATAGGTTGATATGTCCCATTAGTTGTAATAGTCACCAAATTAGTTGCATCCTAAAGGTATTCTACAATGACATAGGGGTGTATTTTAATGTATGTACTAAAATTATATATATATATATATAATATGCATACGTATGTATATTGTTCATATAATGAATCTCAAAATTAATATTTGAACTTTGAATTTTTTTATTCAAATCTGAAAATAAATATTTCACTTTTGAAATTTGTTATTTTAATTAAAAAAAAGAATATTAGAATTTGAAATGTGATCTGAAAATGATTATTTCAACTGTTTAAAATAGTACTTGAATTTGAAATTTTTGATCTGAATATGATATTTTCAATTTAAATTCAAAAAAACGTATTTGATCTAGAAATTGATTTTGAATTTTAAATTAATATTTTTGAATCCAAAAATTAGTATTTCAATTCAGAAAATTATTAATTGTTTAAAAAATAAACATTTTGATTTTGAATATGTTCATATGAATATGAAAATTTATATTTCAACTCTGAAAAGTTTGCATTTAAATTTTAAATAATCATTTGATTCAAACCTGAAATTTAAATTCCAAATTATTATTTTGTATTTTCAAAATTAAAACTTCAAGTCTGAAAATTAGTACTTGAGTCTAAAAATGGA
>Ga0116227_10016586_pt1 | contig 10534 bp, 5 predicted proteins | sample S1TSphgellanicum_FD_89693 | JGI IMG/M metagenome (GOLD analysis project Ga0116227, IMG submission 89693) | Host-associated microbial communities from peat moss isolated from Minnesota, USA - S1T2_Fb - Sphagnum magellanicum MG | ecosystem: Host-associated > Plants > Peat moss > Unclassified...
AACTGGCGATCAAACACAATTAGACTGGTTTCGCAGTTTTGGCGATTCCTTCAGGACGATTACCATGAATGTCTACGCCTATCGAAAGGGCCTGGAGTTTGGGTTCACTGATATTTCCTTAGATAAAAATGGCTGGTTCATCCGGCCCCAATTCCCGGACAAAGAAGAATTGACATTTGGCGACACCAGCCGCTACGGCAATCACAGCCTGATCTATCTCGGTCGTGGCGAAAACCATACCTGGACCTACGGCATGAATTACAGTTACGGGGTTGCCGGTGGCTGCTACGGCTTGTCCGTTTACGGCAAACAATTCAAAAGCCGCCAGGATGCACTCACCTTTGCACTGAATGAACTAAAGTCATGATGACCAAAAAGATTGGCAGTACCGATACCACAAATGATAAACAGCCTGTTATCCTGGCAACATTGCGCGACATTGAAAAAGCACAGGTTGGTATGGTTCAACTCAGTTTGTTTTGATATTAAATAAATCAATATCGGACGCCGGGCGGTGAAATATCGGTTACCGGAAGGGCAACCGGTATAACGAAAAAGTTAATCAAATTATAGATTATTTTTTTCTGCACAATTTCAAAAGTAACGGTATCCAGTTGGTTAATCTTATTTGGTTTACCTAGTCGCAAAGGGTTGGTTTTGTCAGTCGCCTCATCATGATAAAGAAAAAGGCAATATCTTTTTGATAAAGGCAGGTATATTTCCGAGTCGTGGGAAACCAGCCATTCAAAGTTTCCTTTTTTATCCAGCACAACGGGGTTATCTGTAGTTGCCCAGAAAATATCCCCTGAATTTTCAAAAACTGCAAAATTAAAGTGGCGGAAAACTTCGACCAGATGTTCTGTTACCGTGCCTAAAAGCGTGTTAAGTTGCATCTCCGGTGGAATGTGGGGCAACAAAGATTCCATTAACTTTTTATTCTCTGGTTTAAACGCACTGAGTTCACCAATGAACCGTTTCTTTGCTTTTCCATCCTTCAAAATAAGCTGAATGAAATTAGTAAACGCTGTTGACCGGGTCAAAAGGCTGGCAATAAAGTGACATAGTACCTCTACGTTTTTATCGGTGATCTGCCTTTGGTTGTCCAAATTAGACAAGATGACCGGGTACAAGCATTCAATCTTTCCGCATTGCGTTTCGAAATTCCGACGAAATTCAATGTCTCCGTATGGGTGATCAAAGATGTTATTGGCTGCCGTAAATTCCCGGACGGGCACCTGTTCAGTTTCCTTATTACCTACTCTGTAAACTGCTAAAAGCCATTGCTCTTTCGCCTGAAACCCAAATTGCTTTAAATAGACCTGGGATACCCTGTGTTGGTTTTGATTTTCGGGTAACATCGTGATTATTTAAAGATCTCGTCCAGTTTCCATAACAACTCCAATGCAGCCGGCCAACCCGTCGTAATATACATATCCAGCAAATCCAGGAGGTTTTGAAAAGCCCCGTCTTCCAGCAATAGCCCCCGGTGATCTGCCAACAACTTCTCAGTGATCTTCACCATTTCAGCTACCGCCTGCGAATCAGTGGTATATCTGCCTGCAACGGAATGCCGGGTAACCTGAACAACCATTTCCAGAATATCTTTTGGATCATAATCGAGAACATCATTAAGCAGTTGTATAAAATAATGGGCGGTATGACCAATGATCAGTCCTTGCTGTGCAATATTTCCCGAAACTGTAATGATGCTTTTTAGCATTGGTTTTATCTTAAAATAAAAGGCTTCACGGCTGCTTTCATTTACCGGCAACTGAAAGGTATTACGGTTCAGCGACTTGGGCTGCATCAGGAAATAGATCCGTTGAACGATCTTGTCAAGTACCATCAATGAATTTTTGATGGCCGGGTCTTCCATCGTTACCTGTTCAGGTTTCAGCCGAGCGAGACATTTGTCGGTCCGCTCAATATAGCCCTGAATGATCGATAGCTCACGGGAATACAAATTAGGATTTTGATCGTATTTATTTTCCCCCCATGAAGGATGCATCTTTTCAAATAACCGAAAGATGACAGTATTGCAGAACTTGGGCCGGTCATAAGCATTTTGAAGTGTTTCAACAGCAATAGGTAAATCAAAGTGGTTTACCAGGTACAGCAGCAGGTCGGCATAGTTACTTAGGAATGTATCATGCTCTGCAAAATCAGGGAGTTTCTTATTGACCAGTTTCAGCCATGTCGTAGCTTTTTCCTGTATACCAACAATCTTAAAGATGAGATTTCCTAAAAGGATAGCATAAATAAAGGAGCTGTTCTCAGCTTTCAACCTTTCTTCAATAAGAGAATTATAGCCGTCGTAACTATGACTGAATAGAGTCTCTATACCTTTAACCGCGTTAAAACGAATAACCGAATTCTTATCATTAACCGCACTACTCAGCAAATCGAAATGACTATCACTTTGCTCAAAATTATACAGGTTGACTATTCCTTCTGAAGCTTCGATTCTTGGCGTTGGCGACCAGCCCGAACTTGGCGACGAATTAGCGGAATCTTCTCTGTCAAATTTGGAATGGTAGCTGAACCCTTTTTTGATCAGTTGCGCAATTAGCGTAAAGTCTTTGGCCGGCAGGTTTTTATAATCTTTACTGATAATGGATGCAACTTTTACGGCACTGGTTAAAGCTGAAAAATACAGGTCTTCCTCATACTTCTTCGCTTCGTTTTCTAACAACCCAAACATGTTCGCCAGATCTTCCAAAAATGGCGTATAAACCGGCGCATCCGGAACATCGTTGAGCCATTGATTGCTGAAGGTCTCCATTTTAGCGATCAAGTCCATTAACCCCTGATTTTCTGAAATTTTGAAATCAACTCCACGTTCCTCCAGCCATTTGTCCGTCGTGTAGGTTGTTACAGAAGAATGAAATGATATGCTCGGTTCATTTTCGACAGGAACATTTTCCTGCATGAATTTTTTAGCCTCATCGCTTTGAAGCCGCTTTGATGCTATCCGCGAAAGTGCCCGGCTAAGGGTGACCGGATCGGCATCTTTGTAAAGCGCTATCATCAATTCTTCAATGGTCTTGATTTGCTTATCAGAGAATTTGTGTTGAAATCCCTCAACGATTTCTCTTACCTCGAACGAGGTTTCCATTTGCCGCATGATAACCGGGGTTACCAACAAGGGGTAAATAATTTCATGGAGCTGATCGGGAAACCCGGCTGCAAATTTTAATAGCAATTTCCAGGTAAATCCGGTTTTTGCGTGCTCAATATACAAAGCAACCAACGCCTGGCCGGCCCCCTGTTTATCATGATCAAAAACTTCCTTTATATAAGCGAAAATATCACCGGCCATTTCGGTCGGCTTTTCATAATCGCGATCAGCCCATAAAGACGAATGGTCGGAAATGAAATAATGAGGTTGACCATTGTAGGAAAATTCGACCGGCACCGCTTCTCCAGCATAGCCGAGCCGGTCATTAATGATGTAATCATTAACGATTTTTAAACCGGTTTTAATAGCAAGTTCAGGTGATGACGTTAAAAATTCAGGATAAAATTCCTTTAGCCGGTAATAACACATTTCGAAATCTTGTATCCGGTTGGTCATAAAATTCATGACCACAGACACTCCCATCGATGTTTGTTCACTACTGGTTTCAGTGTAACCAAAAATGGCTTCATAAATTTTAGCAACCATTTCAGGATCAAAAGATAAAATGAACTTAACGCTCTCTGCTAAAAATGTAAACCAATTGATATTAAATCCCGGTTCGTTCAATATGGCTAAAATCGGCAAGATGGCTTCATAAGAAGCTTTTTTATCGGTGTCATAAGTTCTCGCTACGAGGTCGATCCCGCGTTGCGCACCGATCCTGTCCACATATTCCTTTGCCTCTGTGAGCCTTGCCTGAAAGATGTATCGCATCATGTTTCTGGCGCTTTGGCCGCTGCTGTTACGAAACTCCGGATGTTCCGTCAGATCGCATACAGCCCTATCCATCAGAAAACCGAATTCAAATAGAAAGTTAGGGTCCAGATGCAACGATAAATCGGCCAGCAGGTCGATGTCCGCAGCCGTTGATTTACTCCTTAGAAACCGGATAGACTGTAAAACATTTCTAATGATCTCAGGTTTTTCTTTACCCTTATTGGAGTTGATGACTGGAGCCAGGTCCCCTACACTTGAATACTCTGATGCCAGGATGCCATTCAGTACCAATCGGTGAAAAAGCTGAACTTCTTTTTTAGGGTTGTCCAAAAGCTTCCAATAAAAATCCCAGAATATCGCATTTTTCTGGTACCATAAGGTAGTAAGGAAATAAATAAAGCTCGGCCGGAGAAAAAATGGTCGGGTTAAATCGCCCTCCATAAATTCGATAAAATGTTGATAATCTTCGTCCAGGCAGAAATAGCTGACTGCAAAATCAAATAAAATATTATGGGCAAAAGCTATTCTTGATTGATTAATGGACACCTCATCCAACAAACCATCGCTTCTGAGGATTTGATAACTCGCCAAAAAAGCTGCTGAACGGTCTCCTAAAAACGATGTACGGTTGCAACTTAAAGAACGGGAGGCCACCAGTTGATTGCTCAATGCAGCCAATACCTGTTCTTTAAACAACTGATCGGTAGTACCAATAATTTTTTTCTCCCAATACGTATTTAGTAATTGTGTTTCAGATTTAAATTTTTTGATGGCCTCCATCTCCTGCGCGTTAGCATCGAGGCTTATTTTTTCAAGTATCTCCAGGAAAAATGGAGTATGCAATATTTCTTTTAATTCGGAGCTGCTGGTTTCATAAAAAGTAAGCAGCCCCGGATGAATGCTCAGCACGCTTTTGACTTCTTCCTCTTTAAGATTCTCTACGGTAAACTGCCGGCTGATCTTTGCAGTTGCTGAGTACCGGGGGTCAGGGAACATTTTAATGAGTTCAGGAGATTTGCCTGCATCATAAGTTCGTACACTCACTAAAATATTCCACTTGTCCCCCAATTGTATTTGTGCCCGCCGGATCTGGCTTAAAAACCCCTTTCTTAGCGTTTCATCCCTGGCGGCGTCAAATGCATCAAATATGAGGACTGCTTTAAATTCATTCTGTAACTGAATTTTCTTGAATTTGGCTATCCAGTCACTTTCCAGGCCGAGTTCGGCCTGTATGGCCTCATCACTAAAATTATAGGTATTATCAATGCGGATAATGAAAGCTAAAATTTTATTATCTAAAAGCTTTGTTTTAAGTCCTTGTAACAGATAACTTTTTCCAATACCAGGTTTACCTACGACTAAACCGTTATCCGCCAAGGCAAATTCATATAATTCCTGTAAAAGGGATGTTCTGTTAATTACCATGCTGATTTAGTTTTTTACTGATTTCAAATAAGTTTAACGTTTCTGCCAAATCCCCATCTTTAACTTTTATTTCAGATGCTGGCGCTACAAAATCTGTTTTTGGTTTTTCCGGCAGGATAATTTCCTTGCCAAGGTCGATAATGAAATTATCCAGCCCGTTACCGTCGCTATCCTCAAAAAATACACTTTCGATACCAAAATCTTTTTTTAATGTGGCTGCGAAAGCTTGCAGACTTATTTTGTTTTTTTCGGTTATCCTGAGTATTATATAATGGTTATCCTTATTATAGGTACTGATGTCTTCCCGTACAAAATCAAGCATTTTTCGGAAATAAGGATCTCGCATACTAAAGCCAAAAAAAACTACCCTTCGCGTCGCCAGTAATGACCATAATATTTTCCTTCGGATGGGCCAGCCATAACCATAGGTTAGTAAAAGCTCCTCAAAAACTTCCTTGGTTAAATTTTCATCTTTAAGGCGGTCAAAAAGCGTATCACTCGGTATATCGGAACTGAAGCCGTACTTATGCTTATATTCTTTACCTGATAGTATTATGCTGTCGGGCGCATGGTAAATACCATGCAGGTGAACGACGCGCCTGGGAAGGTTATCATTAAAATTTAATGAACGTAAAAATTGATTAATACGGGTTTTTACAGTTCCTTCAATATATAGGGAATTGTCGCTTTTTAAAGTAATTTCAGTTAAGGCGTTTTCTAAAACCACATCGTAATTGGTAGTGGTTAAGGCTTTAAAGGGTAATTGGCACAACACCTTATGCATTTCTAAATGCGTTACTTCTTTAAGGCCAAATTCTTCATTGATAAGATCATAGTACCGGTCATTTCCAAGGCATTCTTTAACGGCATCTGCATAGCTCAAGAAATCTTCGCTGTTGTGACTAAACTTCGGATCGAGATCGCGCGCAACTTCATCCATTCGGTTAATAAAACCTTGCCAGTCCGGATAAATCTTGGCGGAGCAACCGCTGCCTGCCATTAATATAGAATCACCTGACGCTATCAGCTCGACCAACCTTACCCTTCTCTCGTTGTTTTCGTCAACTTCTTTTGCTGTAAAGATCGAAGGTTTAGCGTTCATTATACGGGCTGAAAATTGATAATCACAAAGATAACGGATTAACATGCGGTATTATAAATAATGTCTAAGACAATTGGTTGATTAAAGCTACCGCAAACAACCACCGCATTTAGCTTTCTTTGTTCCTGGCTGAATAAAAAGTACTTTTATCATTTTGGTAGCACATTAATTTTTGACGCAATTTAAGCGAGTGCTTCCTGATTATTTGAACTCCATTTATAATGACTATTGAGACTATCGAAATGAAAATGAAAAGCATGAATGCGGATGCTTTTCACAGGCTGGGGGATCATTTTCTGTTTTACGATGGAGGAGAAGATTATGAAACTATTAATCCGGTGGGCCAGGCGGAGGGCAAACAAAAGCCAAGAGGTGGCACGCCGGACACTAAGATTAAACTCAGCAACGGGAAATTTATTTTCATCCAATATACCACCCAGGATAATTCACCAAAGAAAAAAGATTTCTATAATAAACTGGTGAGCGATTTGGAGGCTTGTTTTGATCCCCGTAAGACCAAGTTTACTCCAAAGCAAATTGACAGGATCGTCTTATGCTTTAATAGTAACCTGGATGAGGCCACAGAAAGTAAATTGGCTAAAATTACGGAAGCACACCAAGTGCCCTTAAAATTGGTTAATTTAACAACGATGGCCCATGCCATCTATAAATCCTATCACTATCTGGCTAAGGATTACCTGGGTCTGGAAATTGGCACCTTTCAAATATTGCCCTTAGAAAAGTTTGTGGCCGAATATGAAAAAGGCGGTATAGCAACACCCTTATCCAATCCTTTTTTTTACAGGCAGGAGGAGATCGACAATATAAAAGATCTCATCGCCAATAAAATAATCACGGTTATCAAAGGACCGGCTGGGGTCGGGAAATCCCGGTTAGCGGTAGAAGTAACCAGGCAGTTTAGCAAGGACAATAGAGATTACAGCTGTTTTTGCATCACCAATAAAGACCTATCAGTAATTAATGACCTGAGAAGCCATTTTTCAGCACAGCACAACGTCCTGATATTTATTGATGACGCGAACAAAAGCATCAGGATATTGAGGGAATTATTTACCTGGTATGCCGAGGGAAACGTCCAGTTAAAGGTTATACTAACCGTAAGGGAATATGTTTACAAGGACATACATTCTTTCATCGAGCGCTACCCCTTCGCAACTTTGAATTTAAGCAATTTTCCAGACCAACAACTTACTAAGATTATCTCCAGCCAGCCGTTTAATATTACAGACGGACTATTTCAAAAGAAAATCATTGAAATTGCTAAAGGAAATGCCCGGTTGGCAGTAATGGCAGCTATCGCTTCGAAAGACCAGCCCATTGAGATCCTGGATAAGGTCACTGCTATTTATGAAGAATACTACAAAAGAGTGTCAGGTGATAATCATTTCCTGAAGGAACCGGAATACCTGAAAGTGCTTGGCTTACTTTCATTTTTTCGCGTCATTGACCGTGACAATAATCTAGAAACCGAAAGGATTTTAAACGCATTTGGCATTAATGAGAAAGACTTTTGGACAAAGATTTACCAATTGGAAGAATATGAAATCGTAGAGGTTTTCTCTGATAAATCTACCGTGAAATTTACTGATCAGATATTGGAGGGCTATCTTTTCTACAAGGTTTTTCTTGCGGATCAGTTGCTCTCTTATCAAATCATCATAAATCAGTTCTACCCCTCTTATAGCCACCGCATTAAATTTACCGCTATAGAAGGTAAAAGCACCTTTGGTAAAAGTGATTTTGAATACAAATTATTGCCATATATCAAGGAAAAGTACAATAAGATAGTGCAGGAAGGAGCATCCTTATTTGATTTCTTCCAAATTTTTCATGCTTACCTTCCCGACGAAACATTAGCCTACATACACGCTCGAATAAATTCGATGCAGGACGAAACTCCGCTGGTTTTGTTAAATAAGGTGGCGAACAAGAATTCAAATCAAAAAGTTTTCGTGTTCGAGGAAGACAAGATTTTAAATACCTATGCTCATGATTCCTTTCTTGAATTGACATCAGAATTTCTCAAGGAATACACGGATAATTTTGAGATGGCCATCGAGTTGATGTTCGATTATGTTGAACGGCAACAGGAGGTTTCAGAAAAGTTTGTTGAATTTGTTATCGGCCACTTTACGTTTTCAAATGATGATGAGCGGTTAGGTTTTAAAAAGGAGCATTGTTTTTCCTTAGAACTCGTCAAACGGGTTAAGACCAATAAGCCAATTTTTAAATACATCTTTTTGCGCCTCACGCCGCATTTCTTAAAAACAAACTTTTTCTATCACATTAATTACAGGGGGGCGGCTGTTGGCAAAGCAACCTACAAGCTGTTGGACGTTGTAAAAGATGTCCGTTCACTATACTGGACTACCTTTAATGCGATTTTTCAAGATTATCTCCTGTTGTCTCAATATACACTGGAATATGTTAAAAATGGTCTTTCGCAAAATGATCAGCCAATGTTACGTGCTTCCGACTGGGAGCATATGGAACTCATTTTTGGCAGGCATTTTGATCCGGAAATCTTCATTGATGCCTATATCATTAACAAAATTATCATAGACCTTTCCAGAGGAAATGATGACCTTGAGATTTATAAGCGATACCTTGAGTTAGCTAACACGGAAAAATACCAATGGTTTAAAGTGCTCGATTTTGATTTATTACGGCATCGGGAAAGGGACAAACGTGAAAACGAGAGTTGGGAGGACTTCACCAGAAGATACAATGCTTTAAAAACCAGGGAGATATTGAGCGTTTTTAATTACTCCTTGGCATCCGAATATTTGCCGGTGTTCGATGTATTAGGAGATTGCGCCATCCATAACATTTGGCCGTTCTACCGTGAAAATAATGCAGCACAAATTATTTTAAACAAGCTGATTGAAAGCAATGTTATTTTCATTGAACTTTTTACTACGCTAATAACAAAGCCTTATTTTTACCAAATCGTTCATTATGGCGTGTTTTTCCAGGCTATTCAGGATGCAGGGATCGGATTATTGGAAACAGTAGAAAGAATAATTTTTGACAAGGAATTTATCAATTGCCAATATGTAAGAATCGGCTTTTTTAATGCATTAAATGAAGCACACGTTACACCGGGGCGGTGCAAAGTTTACAAAGCCCTATTGGCTTCGCTTAACGGTTCATTTTTCCTTTATTTCAGCAATATTCATTTATATGTTCAACTGGATTCTGACTTCCTCAGCGATATATTGCCCATTTTGCTGGAAAGAGCAAATGCAAAAACTGTTGAATTTAGGCTGGAGGAGGATTTTATCGAAAAGAATGACATTATTTTCGATAAAATGGAGACCGCAAAAAATCTATACTTATATCTGTCAGGACGAATAGACCGGTACGATTACGAAGGGAGTGAACTGTTATTTATATTAAAAAATGAACCGGCTTTTTTAAGTGAACTGCTTCAGTTGATTATTATAGGATTACGATTAGAACGGGAAGACCATCATCAACTTACTGCGCTTTGGAACCTGCCGGATTACCTGCCCGCAATTGGTGAAGTCTTTGATCAATCAGTTGTGAGCCCCAATTATTTGTTCAGGGGCGAACGTATATTGGATGACCTGATAGAAAACCGGGCAAGTCAGGTTGGCGAAGAAAAAAAAGTTGCATTTTTTGAGCATTATATCAGGAAGCATGCCACGGATTTGCGTAAGATGAATGCTTGTTTTAAGATAATTCAAAATAAACTGCATAGTCATTTTGATGTCCTGTTTAAAACCTTCCTGTTGCTTAACGATGATGTTAAACTGTTTAAACAAATTCGCTGGACCGACCAGGGAACCATTATCAGAAGCGGTGATTCAATTGCCGGAGAGATTGACGAGCGGATCTGGCAAAAGATCAAATCACTGGTACAGGAGATGAAACCTCAGTCAAAATTTATCAATCATAAAATATTCATAAATCAACAAATCGATTATTGCCGCAAAAGCGCCATTAGCGAACGAAAATGGGATTTTTTTAGAAATCGCTAACGCTATCTAAAAGTTGACAGCTATCATAACTCACAAATTTATTATATGAACCGCCTCATACTTATCGGCAATGGTTTTGACCTTGCA
>Ga0116227_10016587_pt1 | contig 10533 bp, 9 predicted proteins | sample S1TSphgellanicum_FD_89693 | JGI IMG/M metagenome (GOLD analysis project Ga0116227, IMG submission 89693) | Host-associated microbial communities from peat moss isolated from Minnesota, USA - S1T2_Fb - Sphagnum magellanicum MG | ecosystem: Host-associated > Plants > Peat moss > Unclassified...
ATCCTGGTCGATTTTACCAACCAGATGAAGGCTGAAGGCAAATCAACTATTGAAGCGCTGATTTTAGCTAACCACGCACGTTTACGTCCAATTTTGATGACCACCATCGCCATGATTTTTGGTATGCTTCCTATCGCGCTGGCAAGTGGCGCAGGTGCAGAATGGAAAAATGGTTTGGCTTGGGTTATTGTTGGAGGCTTAACCAGTTCGTTATTCTTAACGCTGATTGTAGTGCCTGTAGTTTATCTAATTTTTGATATCATTTTAGAAAAACTTGGTTTCAATAAAAAAGGAAAAACCATTGATGAATTAATGGTTGAACCATATGACCATAAAGATGTATTGGAATACGATTTAGATGCCAAACATTAAAAATAAAAACTAACAATTAATTTAAGGTCGCCTCAAAAAGGCGACCTTTTTTATGCGCTCAAACCAGAGATGGAATGAATTATTTACCTCTATCAAATTCTGGTACAAATGATTATCCCAATCTGGAAATTCGGGATAAATGATCTCGCATCAAACAAAATATTATTCAACATTGTATATTAGTGATATGTTTAAAATTGCCCTATCCCTTATTTTAATCAGCGCTTCATTTATAGTCAAAGCTCAACATCCACCAGTTTTTGATGCAATGACCAGCGACTCTTCATTTGTTAAAGTATCTGATCTTGATATTTCATTGGTGAAATACAGCTATAAACCCAATGGTGTAAAATTTTTAGTGGTACATGACAATGAAGATACTGGCGTAAAGGCAGGTTTTGATTATATCCGCTGGTATGGCGGAGAACTGATTGATAGTCAATATGGTGGCGTTAGAGATTATACCTTTACCTATATGGATGATCCTTATCGCATAGATCCAAATGCCATCTATACTGAAACTGGTGTAAAAACCCGTTTAAAAAAAGATGCATACAGTTCCAATGAGGTAGAAAAACTTATTCTTAATGCAGGTAAGCAAATTGTTGACTTCTATAATCCAAAGGCAACTGGTTATTTTTTAACCTTACATAATAATGCTGATGGTGGCTTTGGAATTTCATCTTACCTACCTGGCTATGATTTATCCAGCACAGCAGATTCTGTTTTCATTAACTTTGAAATGGATGGTGATGACCTCTTATATGTAACTGAGCCTAGATTATTCACCAGTTTAAAGAAGGCAAACGTAAACGTGATTTTACAATCAAAATTTGCCGAAAATGATGGATCATTATCAGTTTACGCTATGATCAATCACATTCCTTATATTAATGTAGAAGTTCAGCATGGGCACTTGGATGAAAACTTACGATTGATAGAAATTGCCGTTGCTACCCTTAAAGAACATGGTTTAATTAAGAAGGATTACCTGCCAGTACAAAAAGATACTTTGGGGAAAACCACTACTCAATAGCCTTCATTTTGGTGACTAAAAAGCTCACCAGTAAACCAAAAACACCAATTACGGCGTATGAATACCTTAAGCTGGATAGTGCAGAAATGTAACCAATAAGCGGCGGCCCCATTAAAAAACCGAAATAACTTACACTGGAAACCATTGCGATGGCAATTCCGGGCGCTACTTTTCCATTTTTACCGGCTACACTGTAAACTGTAGGTACGATACTAGAAACACCTATACCTACCAACATAAATCCAATAGTTGCCGTTACCACATAAGGCATAAATACAGAAATGAACATTCCTGTGGAGATAATTAAACCACTGATTTGAATGGTTTTTTTCCTGCCAAGCTTTGCTATGATTTTATCACCTATAAAACGGCCTGTAGCCATCATAATCATAAATGAAGCATAACCCAGAATAACCAGTGAGGTTGGTGCTTTCACAATTTCTTTAAAATAAACACCACTCCAATCAAACATTGCCCCCTCAGTTGCCATACTGCAAAAACCAATAATACCCAACTGTAGGAGCGAGCCTTCCGGCATGGTAAATAGTTTCGGTTTGCGCGTTGTTTGGGCGCCTTTGCCAGGTACCAGATGTTTATGGTTTAAAAACACATTAACCCAGATGAGTACAGTAATGATCCAAAAATGATAATAAGGAATCAGGTGCAGGTTAACCATTAATAAACCAACTAAGGCACCCGTAAAACCGGCGATACTCCACGCACCATGAAAGGAAGTCATAATTGGTCGGCCGAAAAGTTTTTCTGCCTCAGAACCTTGTGTATTAACCGCAATATTGCACATATTACCAACAATACCAAACATAAAAAGAAACACTGCTAAATGCCAGGGTGCGGTAGCCAAACCTAAATTACCTAATGCCAGTACGTATAAAGGTGCCGTGATGGTTAATATTTTCTTACTCCCATACCTGGTAACCAATCTACCTGAAATGGGCATAGTAACTAACTGACCTAAGGGTAAGGCGAGTAAAATACTGCCAAGCTGACCATCTGATAAATTCAGTGAATGCTTAATATCCGGAATACGGCTTGCCCAGGATGCAAAAGCAATTCCCTGACCAAAGTAAAAAAGCGAAACGGCTAATCGAATTCTATTTGGAGAGCTTTTGGCTAATACAGGCTGATCATCTATCTGAATATTTTCCTGACTTGCTTTAATTTCTTCCAAATTACTAATTTTTATATGAACGGGTAATACTACTGCAAAGTTCCTTAAATCAATTGAAAAAGTAAAGAAATATTATCATATAGATATCAATTAAACCAAAAAACCCACCAAATGGTGGGTTTTTAATAGACAAGATGGATGTGATTATATCTTATTCGGCTGATAGAACTTAACCATTCCATCACCTTCACTGGCTACAATAAGCATGCTTCTACCATTCGGACTATCTTTTGGTTTTACAAATAACACTCCTTCCGGCGCATCGCCAGTAGTTAATAATTTCACAAATACTGGAGATGTTGGTGTAGTAATATCATAAACTGCAATCAGATCTACTCTTTCCATCCCAATAAAAGCAAGTGTTTTCCCATTCACAACAGCAACAGTTACACCCTCAACTTCTACCCCTTTGTTATCCGAACGTTCATCATCATATTTACCTGCATCAATTACATGTTGCTCTAAATCTTTACCAATATTGGCAACTAACGCACCAGTACTGGCATTCAAAATGCTCAAACTTCTTCCACCAGTGGCATAAAGTTCATCATAATCTCCATCGCCGTCGGTATCACCAAAAGCTTTGGTTACCGTTAGCCTTCCTAAATTTGCATCTAGCTGAAGTGTTGCCGCTGTTGGAAATTTAGTTGGATCAAGCTTTAAACTTTTAACTCTTGCTTCTTCGTCATATCCTTTCCAGGCCCTGGTATCACCTTCATTAGCCAAAGCCAGATAAGAAGTTCCGCCAGTAGTGAAATAGGAAATGGCATCAGGAAGATAGAATGCCTTGATTGGCCAGGTTCCTAAAGCGATTTTACCATCTTTATCACTCACATCAAAAGCATTTTCAGCTAAACTAATATCTCTGGTTCCTAACGGATTGATTTTGGTGATAACGCCTGAAACGATATCCACTTCAGCTACGCCATTATTTTCCTGAAGGGTTACATAGGCTTTTTTTGAATCCGTACTCACGGCAATATATTCTGGTTCAATATCCTGGGCAAAACTTGCATTAGGTCCGTAGATTCTAAAACCACCAGCTACCAGGCTTGCTTTCTGTGATTCGAAAGCAGAAAAATCTAATGTTTTAACGGAATAATTGTCTTTGATATTAACGATGGAAATGGTTCCTTTTGGATCAACTTTATAGTCATCACTCGGCTCTCCTTCGTTTGCAGAAAGGATATAATTTCCATCCGGACTAAACGTAACCATATCTGGCATGGCACCAACAGTGATTTTTTTAACTTCAGATAAGTCTGTTGTTTTCAAAACCACCACATCTCCATTCCCTTGTTTATCAGCACCATCCAATGCAATAGCTAATAAACCATTATTAACTGCAACACTGTTGATCCCTGCATTACTACTGAAACTAAGGGTTTTTAATCTCGTTACCGTTGGATAATTGCTTAGGTCTACCACTTCTACCTTCGCACCACCTTCATTACTTACTACAAATAGTTTTTTGGTTGATGGATCATAGGCTGAAATTTCTACTGATGTTTCTCCACCTAAATCAATAGAAGCGATTTCCTTAAAACTGGCTATATCTTCTGCAACAATTGGTTCTTCTATATCTATTGGTTCTGAGGTTTTTTTACAGGCAGTGATTGCCATAGTAGCCATTAATAGCGCTACGAAGAGTTTTTTACAGTTCATGGTTTATTTTTATCTGATCTGCAAAAATAATGGCGAATCAAACGCAAATAAATCATTGCATGTTATGATATTATTAAATTAAACACATAAAAAACCTGCGAGGTTTGGAAAACCTGTGATTACAAGTTTTACATTTGATTTATAAATCTAAAAAATCAGTAACTTATGCGATTTGTTTTTGATGCCAATAAAATCTGTCAACGCATTGTTAATGGTATGGGCAGCACTTCCAGTGTATACTTAAAGATAAGTATTTTTCCGTTTAAAACCTACAGCAACGGCACTTTTTTGAGATTAATTTTTATCTTTAAGCATGGAAGTAATCTGCTTTGAAGACCGGGCGTTTTACGCAATAGTCGATAAACTGGATACCTATATTGATAGCAAAAAACCCCAACTGCCAAGCACCGATAAATGGATATGCCTCCATTGCCAGTTATATCCTTAACCACTCTATCTGCATCTTCTTTACTTGAGGCATAATTTACAACAACCTTTCAGATACCTATTTTCACGTTCTAAGATCTAAATATTTATTTGTTGCCGATATACAACATTGGGTTGACAAACTTGTCATAATAATTAGTGCTATGAAAGTATTCCGACAGGGTACATAAATTATTATAAAATCAATTAAATGAAAAAGTGTATTTTAATTCTAAATTCAATGTTTTTAACATTACTAATCCTTACATCTTGTAAGAAGGAAATTAGCAAAGATGATCTGTTGGTAAAATCAGCTAATGTGTCATCAAAACAGTCTACAAAAATTTCTAAGAAAGATTATGAATTGCTCAAATCTAATCCAGACAACATTAAGTTATTCGATAGCCTAATGAAGGCCAATAAATTAAAAGTTAATAAATTGGCTAGTACCTCATCAGTAGCAAATGCTGATGATGATTCCGGACTTTACGAGGACGGTGATGACGATGTTTATTATCTTTTCGATAATCCTGGCTATCTTTATTTTGCAAGCGAGGCTATGGGAGTGAGGTATGATGTTACTGCAGACTTTGCTTTTGTTAAACGGAGAAATACACTTATTACAAAAATACCACTTACGTATAGTATGAAAATGAGTGACCTTAACCCAATGGTGAGTGGTCCTGTGGTTGCTTACTTAATCGGCCCAGCGGTAGGTGAAATAGAAAGACCTGCTCAGCCATATGCAAATGTTTCTCAACCATCATTTGGAAGATTAAAAGGCAATGCTGCTGGTGATATATTGGAGAAAAGAACTATAATCAGAACAACAGACGGTAAAACCTTAGTTAAAGGCGGCTTGAAGGCTGACACCTATGAAGCAGGCACCGAAATATCACTCGGTATTTCAGTAGAGTGGGCACGTAATTCAGTTTCTTTGTATCGTTTTGACCTTAATTTTGATATTGATTTTGATCAGGATATGAATGGCGCTAATCCAAGAACCCGATTAAATGGTACGGCTGTATGTCAAGGTCTTCAAGCAAATTAAAATGATAAGATATATATTAACCATATTCTTCACTTTTGTCATTTGTAAAGGAACATATGGCCAGGTCTCGGCACCATATCTTTCTATGAGTTTGGAAGCTAGTGACAAGAGAGCCAAATGGCAACCTATGCATAAAATGCCGGCTGGCGATTTCACCTTGGAATGGTTAAAATCTGGTGACATTATTGTTTCGTATAATCGAAATGAACCCCCAATGAAATACTTAAAGGAAACTAATTTTAGTGCGAAAGATTTAAAAAAAGTTGACAAAAATATTTTAGGTTTTAGCTTGAAGGGGATTTATCTAGATCCTGAGCAGCCACCGGAATTTTATTATGTAATCTATTTTAATCCGAAAATGAAAAACTCGATTTTACTTGAACTTCATGCCTTACTTGGCCATGTTGTCTCTGCTACTTATTACTCAGATAAGAAGATAAATCCATTTCAGAACAGGATCTATAGCACTCTTAAATAAACAACACTCTGGCGGAGTATTAGTATTGAGAATGCCACTAAAAATGGTTGTTACCCGCTTTTGGTGTTTAAGTATGTATTTCAGTGGCGGTGCCTGTTGTAAATCAAATTTAGTTTGATAACCGCTGGTGACCATTTATTAAATTTTAAAATGATTTGCAACTCTGGCTAATTCCTGCAAATCAGATAAGAAAAATTTGTTCATTTGCCCAGTCAAGGCTACACTGAAAATCAGAACTTTAGCAACAAAAAGCTAAAAGTCTTTTTGTTCAAATCTAGTTTACTCAAACAATACGCAAACATTTTCAATCATCACTCAGCTTTTTTCATTGTTTTAAAATGACTTTCATAATCTATAAGATATGCAGCTTAAAATCGTAATTAGAAACCATGCTGCAATTTTTAAGTAAAAATTGTGCGAAAAATTTCTGTGAAGTATCTTCGGCGTGATAAAGAATCTTGCTATTTTTTGAAACAAAAACCAATTTATTCTAATGAGAAGCGTCATTTTTATTACGTTAATCACAATTAAATAAATATCTTAGATGCATAAAAACGTCTAAAATGAACGCCATGTCTCTAAAATTTTACCCACTATCTTTACTGATTTTTCTATTTACTATCTTTGGCATTTCCTATTCTTGGGGACGGCAAAAGATAGATTAAATAATTCTAAAGTCTTGAGATTAGCAAAACGTTTTCCTTAAAGCTGGCAATATCTTCGGCAACGATCGGTTCTTCTATATCTATTGGTTCTGAGGTTTTTTTACAGGCAGTGATTGCCATCGTAGCCATTAATAGCACTACGAAGAGTTTTTTACAGTTCATGGTTTATTTTATCTGATCAGCAAAAATAATGGCGAATCAAACGCAAATAAATCATTGCATGTTATCATATTATTAAATTAAACATAAAAAAACCTTCGCAGGTTTTGAAAGCCTTATTATAAAGATGCTGAAATAAATTCAGCATGACAGCACCTCAAATATAAATTACCCTATCGGTTGGTGTCTCACCTAAGTTGTTCGGAATATAAATAATAATTTATATGATACAGCTATGAGGAGAAATCCCTCCTAATTTAGGAAGGGCGGGGTGGTTAACCATCAGTAACAGTTTGCCTGCGCTCGTTTCTAACGAGCGCATAATAGTTTTCCGATTGTATCGTAAAATGCTAAAAAACTAAAATACCGATTGATAGCATGTAACCGTAAAATATGGTTAATTATTAACACACTTGTTAGAAACGAGCATGGGCATGGATATTATCATTATTAAATTAAACACATAAAAAAACCTCACAGGTTTTGAAACCTGCGAGGTTTGGAAAGTCTTATCAAAAAGATGCTGAAATAAATTCAGCTTGACGAGCATTTTAAATATGAATTGCTCTGTTTTCAGTTGCAGCTAAAGCAGCTTCTTTTAACGCTTCTGTATAAGTAGGGTGAGCATGGCACGTACGGGCAATATCTTCAGCTGATGCACGGAATTCCATCGCAATCACAGCTTCAGCAATCATATCCGCAGCACGTGGGCCTATCATATGTACACCTAAAACTTCATCCGTTGCTGCATCAGCTAATACCTTAATAAAGCCATCTGTATCCATGCTGGCTTTTGCACGGCCACTGGCTTTGAAAGGGAATGAACCCGCTTTATATTTGGTTCCTTTTTCTTTTAATTGCTCTTCTGTTAAACCAACAGAGGCAACTTCAGGCCAGGTATAAACCACCCCTGGAATTAAATTATAATTTATATGTGGTTTTTGTCCGGCAATGGTTTCAGCAACATAGGTTCCTTCATCTTCAGCCTTGTGTGCCAGCATTGCACCAGTAATCACATCACCAATGGCATAAACACCTTTAACCGAAGTTTCTAAATGTTCATTTACAGGAACTTTTTTACCTCTTTCTTCTATTGTGATGCCAATTTTATCTAAACCTAAACCCTCAGTATAAGCGGTACGGCCAACGGCAACAATACAATAATCAGCATCAAGTGAGATGGTTTCACCTTTTGGAGTTTCAGCAGTAACCGTTACGGTTTCACCATTATTGGTTGCACCTGTAACTTTATGCCCCATATAAAACTCCATGCCCAGGTTTTTCTTTAAAACACGTTGAAGTTCTTTACCCAAACCAGCATCCATAGTGGCAATGATAGAGGGTAAAAATTCTACAACAGAAACTTTTGTACCTAAACGGGCATATACAGAACCTAATTCTAAACCAATTACGCCACCACCAATTACAACCATTGATTTTGGAACTTCTTTGATGTTCAAAGCTTCAGTTGAGGTGATGATACGTTTTTTATCAATCGGTAAAAATGGCAATGCTGTTGGTTTTGAACCAGTAGCTATAATCACATTTTTAGCAGATAATGTTTCAGTAGAACCATCAGCTTTAGTGATTAAAATGGTGTTTTTATCTACAAAAGAACCTACTCCTTCAAAAGAATCTATTTTGTTCTTTTTAAACAGGTAAGTGATGCCAGCAGTATTTTGTGCAACCACATCATCTTTACGGGCAATCATCTGAGGCATATCAACCTGTAAATCTTTCAGGTTAATACCATGTGTAGTAAAGGTATGTGCAGCATTATGAAAATGCTCTGATGAATCTAATAATGCTTTAGACGGAATACAACCTACATTTAAGCAAGTACCTCCAAATGTTTTATATTTTTCAATAACTGCAGTTTTTAAACCTAACTGAGCACAACGGATTGCGCCAACATAACCGCCCGGCCCTGAACCGATAACAACGACATCGTATTGCATAATTTCTTTAAAATTTTGATTGTTCAAATGTAGGGAAAAAAGGCGGAAAGCTGAAAGTTCATTGGGGATAGTCAGTGGTTTCTAAGTCATTAAATCGTCGGTTTTAATTCAAAGTTCACAGCAGATGATGTAATTTCACGAATAATTAAATCAACATGGCATGATTTTCTGATATTAATAAATAGCTTGCCCAAAGGTGAGTAAATTGCTATTAGGATCAAGCATTGAAAATTCTTTTTGCCCCCAGGGTTTGGTTTGTAAACTTCCATCTGGATGAATCTCTTGCCGCGTATCTAATAAAGATTGATAATAGCCATCAATATCATCTGTACGAATATATACCTGACCATAATTTTCTTTCGGATCAAGTGCTTCAAATAGAAAAAAGTGAATCTGTACCTGATCTTTTTTCACCATCAGGTAGTCTTTAAAATCGGCACTTCCAATATCTGTAAAGCCTAATCTGTTTACATAAAAATTTCTGGTGATGGTTTTATCACGCATCGGTAGTTTGGGGTTAACTTCTGTAAGCATATCTTTTTTATTTCAAAAATGAATTATTTTTTCAAGACATGCACTTGATCCAAATCAGGAAATTCAATAATTTGCCCTCACCCTGCTCAGGGTTTCAGGAGAAATCTTCAGGAACGATGCAATCATTTTAACCGGAAAAACCTGTACAACAAAAGGCTTTATATTTTTCAGGTATTCATATTTTTGTAATGGATTTAATGCACTATCAAACAGATAAGTTCTATGCCTGGTTTGATCAAAAAGGCTACCCAAAGATAAGAAAGCGGGTGAGCGGGCAATAAGGCTATGTAATTGGTGCAAACTTAGCGCCATAACCTGGGCGGGTTCAAATGCCTTAATGATCGTATCTGAAGGTTTTTGTTCAATTAAACTGGAATGATTGTACATCCATTCTTTAGGTAAATGCAGGTCGATTACTTTTTCGGAGATTCCATCCTGCTGAAACTGATAAAACGATCCTGATAAAATGAAATAAACGGATTGGCAAATTTGCCCACTGTTCAGTAATACTTCGTTCTTCCTGAAAGACTTGTGCACCACATGCTGTTCAAAAATATGAAGATCATGGGATGAAAATAATCCGATACTATTGAGCATTTCCTGAGCTGACATATCTAGTTAAATCAATTGCTGTTGTACTATAAACTCCTTCGCATTGGCAAAGCTAAGGAATAACTCATCAGCTATTTTAAGTTTAAGGTGTGCCCTCACATTATTTTGAATGGCGTAACAGGTAATTCCGGCGGCCATTGCTGATTTAACACCATTTACTGTATCTTCAAAAACCAGGCATTCATCTTTCTGTAAACCAAGCCGCTCTACACAAACATTATAACTTTCGGGATCTGGTTTGCTTTTATTTACATCTGTTCGGGTAATAAATAATTTAAAGTATTTTGCCAAACCGTTGCGTTCGAAAACAGCTTCTACATCTACTCTCGGACTGGCCGTTACCACTGCAAGTGTAAGCCCCTTTTCATAAAAAAACTGAACAAATTCC
>Ga0116227_10016590_pt1 | contig 10532 bp, 10 predicted proteins | sample S1TSphgellanicum_FD_89693 | JGI IMG/M metagenome (GOLD analysis project Ga0116227, IMG submission 89693) | Host-associated microbial communities from peat moss isolated from Minnesota, USA - S1T2_Fb - Sphagnum magellanicum MG | ecosystem: Host-associated > Plants > Peat moss > Unclassified...
ATCGGGAAGCGCCACGCGCAAGGCGTCATAAAGCTCGCCGATCCCCTCGCCATGCTCGGCTGAGAACGCGACGGGCTCTCCGAGACCCAAGTCGAACGCTTCGAGCGCGCCGGCGCCGCCCTGCCGGCCCTCGGCCTTATTGGCGATGACGATCAGCGGCTTGTCGGCACGGCGCACGAGATTGGCGAAGAGCCGGTCGTCCGGCGTCACGCCGATGCGGGCATCGATCAAAAAAAAGATCGCGTCGGCGCTCGCGACGGCCGCCTCCGTCTGCGCCCGCATGCGCCCGGTGAGCGAGGTTTGGCTCGACTCCTCGAGGCCCGCCGTGTCGATGATCGTGAAGGTCAGATCGGCGAGATGCGCGATCCCCTCGCGCCGGTCGCGGGTGACGCCCGGCCGGTCGTCGACCAGCGCGAGCTTCTTGCCGACGAGACGGTTGAACAACGTCGACTTGCCGACATTGGGGCGCCCGATGATCGCAACCGTGAACATCAATTGGTCGGCAGTTTACCGGCCCTGACGAGGCCGAGAAAAGCCTCGGCCCGGCGCCGCGCGCCAGGCGGTGCCTGCGGGTCCGTGACGATCGCATCCAGCCAGCGGCCGGCGGCTTCGAAATCGTTGAGCTTGAAGGCAGCCAACGCCAGAAGCTCGCGCGCCGAATTGCGATAGGCACCGCCTGGACCCGCCATCGGAGCAAGCTGCTGCTCGATCACCTTCGGATCTTCGACATCGATGCGCAGCATGGCCGACCTGAGGCGTGCCAGATCCTGGAAGGCAGGATCGAAACCTGGGTCGGACGCGAGGGCGTCATAGGCCTTGGCGGCGGCTTGGGGATCGCGGGTCGCCAGCTCGTCTGCGCTGCGCAGCTTGGCGAGCGTCGCATAGCCCTTCGGTCCGTCCTTGGCGAGCGCGGCGAAGGCGTCCTGAGCTTCTTGCGCCTTGCCCTCGCGCGCCATCTGATCGGCCGCCTCATAGCGGCTGCCCGCGTCGGCGGCGGCGGTTACGCGGCGCGTGTCCCAATAGCGCCACGCCGCCGTCACCGCGACGATGACGAGCCCCAGCGCCAGGAACCAATAGCGATATTTGGTCCAGAACTGGACCGCCTTGTCGCGCCGGACTTCTTCGTCGACCTCGCGGAAAAAATCGGACATTGGGTCTCTTAGATGGAACGCAAAAGCGCCGTTTTCGCCGCACCCTCATCCTGAGGAGCGCGCCGTAGGCGTGCGTCTCGAAGGATGCGTCACTTGCCCATCCTTCGAGACGCCGCTTCGCGGCTCCTCAGGATGAGGGTGCAGCAGAAGAGGACGGCTTTCCGTTAAAGGATTATGCGCTGGAAAGCACGCTTCATTTCTTGGTGCCAGCCTTGCCGGCGAGCGCGTCCCGATAAAGCTCAGGTTTGAAGCCGACGAGCCGCCGCTTTCCGATATCGAGAACCGGGCGTTTGATCATCGAAGGCTGCGCCAGCATGAGCAAGATCGCCTTATCCGCGTCGATATCGGCCTTGTCGGCTTCCGGCAATTTGCGGAACGTGGTTCCGGAGCGGTTCAAAATCGCTTGCCAGCCGAGCTCGTCGCACCAAGCGGCAAGCCGTTCGCGGTCGATTCCGACTTGCTTATAGTCGTGAAATTGATAGGCGATCTTCTGGTCCTCGAGCCAGGTCCGGGCTTTCTTCATCGTATCGCAGGCCTTGATGCCATAGATTGTGACGGTCATGCGCTCCCCCATTCCCTGACCGTGAGAACGGCCGCAGCAAAAGCCTGCGGTTTTTCCTGTGGCAGATTATGGCCGCCGCCGTCTATGACCTGATGGGCATGCCGGCCGGTAAAATGGACGTCGTGATGCGCCGTGCCGCCCTGCGCCATCACACCGTCATCGGCACCGTCGAGCGTCAGTGTCGGCACGCGGATCGGCGGCTGTGCCGCGAGCTGCGCCTCGATCGCCGCATAGGCGGCATCGCCCGCGACGAGCCCGAAGCGGTGACGATAGGAGTGGATCACGACATCGACGAAATCGGGATTGTCGAAGGCCGGCGCCGTCGCAGCAAAGGTCGCCGCATCGAATTGCCATGTCGGCGACCATGACTGCCAGAGGAGACGGCAGAGCGCCAGCCGGTTCTCGGCCAAGCCGCGGCGGCCACGTTCGCCGTGAAAATAATATTGGTACCAGAGCCGCTGCTCGTTGTCCGGGCTCACCGGCGCACCCGCCTTGGCGATATCCTGAATATTATAGCTGTTCTGGGAAACGAGGCCGCGCACGCGCGCGGGCCAGAGCGCGGCGAGGATGCAGGCGGCACGACCGCCCCAATCATAGCCCGCGAGCAGAGCCGCGCCGATCTCGAGCGCGTCGAGGAGAGCGAGCAGATCGGCGCCGAGCGCCGCCTGCTCGCCCGAGCGCGGCGTCTCCGCGGAAATGAAGCGCGTCGGGCCGAAGCAGCGCAGATAAGGCACGATGACGCGCGCACCTTGCGCAACAAGGAGCGGCGTCACGGCGCCATAGGCGTTCACGTCATAGGGAAAGCCATGCAGCAGCACGACGGGCCAGCCGTCGGCGGCGCCCTCCTCGCGATAGCCGATCCGCAAAACGCCGGCTTCGATGTCCTTCAATGTCATGCGCGCATACGCTCCGCTGCCAAGCCGAACCGGCCTTCCGCCTTCGTGTGCCCGGCTACCCCCGCAGCACCGGCAACCATTTATGCACCGCCATCAGCCGGTTGATTCGCACGCCTATCAGCAAGAGAAGCAGCGGCATTTCCGGCGTCGCTGAAAAACGTCCGGAACCTATCATCCTGCCCTCTCGAGCGGCCTCGGCACGCTGGACCAGCCGCACGCTTCGCTTCATGCGTCACTCGTCGGTTTCCGTCGCTGGCGCCTTGGTCCGCGAATTGCTGTTTCGCGAGTTGCTGTGGTGAAAGGCGTCCAGCACGCGGGTGAGCGCGCTGAAGCCTGCGGATGCCGGCATCTCCATATCCGATTGACCCGGCGCGGTGCGTGGGGCGGCTAGCCGCCCCACGACGCTGAACGCCGTGATGATCGCGGCCGTGCCGAAGACGACCGAGCCCATGGCCGCGCCCGTCATCGCGCCTTGCGGACCGAAAGACATGCCGTACCAGATGAGCGGCACCGTGCCGAGCGTCGCGCGTCCCCAGTTGAAGAGCGTCGAAAGCAGCGGAAAACCGAGATTGTTGAAGGCGGCATTGGCGACAAAGAGCAAGCCGGTGAACAAGAAGGTTCCAGCGAGCACGTTGCAGAAGAAAGTCACGAGCACCGCGGTTTCCGTGCTGAGCGACAGCGACTGCGCAATCAGATGGCTGGTCGAGAAGAGAAGGAGCCAGGCGATGCCGACGGCGCCGCTGACGAAAAGCAAGCTGTCGCGGAGCGTTTCGCGTACGCGATCGAGACGGCCGGCACCCAGATTTTGCGCGAGGATCGGACCGACCGCGCCGCTCAAAGCGTAAATCAGGCCGAACGCGACCGGCGTCATGCGATCGATGCTCGCTTGCGCCGCCACCGCATAGGCGCCGAACGTCGCCATGGCGTGGGTGAGAAAGGCCGCGCCGATGGGCGTCGCGAGATTGGTGAGAATGGCGGGGCCGGCAACCGCACCGATTGCGAGCAAATCCGCGCGCAGATGCGCGCGCTGCACGCGCCCGACGAGATCATGGCGTCGCACCGCGCCGCGATAGCCGACATAAAACAGGACGACCCGCGACAGAACATTGCTGATCGCGGCGCCCTCGAAGCCGAGATGGAAGCCGAAAATGAAAAGCGGATCGAGCAAAGCCGCCGCAATGGCGGCATAAAAGGTCACCGATAACGAGCCCTTCGCATCCCCGATCGAACGCTGAATCGCCGCAAAGGCCATGCCCATCGTCATCAACGGCAAGGATGGCGAGACGATCACGAGAAAGCGCGCGGCAAGGCTCCTGACCGTCCCGCTCGCGCCGAAGAAGCTGAGGATCGGCATGATGAAGATCGCCGTCAAAATGCCGACGATCGCGGTCGACACGAGGACCATCAGGAGCCCGACCGCAGCCATGCGGCGTGCATCGGCGAAGCGGTCCGCACCGATCGCACGCGACACGGCGGCAGCGATGCCGATGGTGAGGCCGATCGACAGCGAGATCTGGAAAAAGCTGACGACGCCGGTAAAGCCGACGGCGGCGGCGATGTCCGTCTCGCCGAGCAGCGAGAGGTAGAAGAAATTGAAGAGATCGACGACGAAGACGGCAACGAGGCCGAGGGCTCCCGTTCCCGCCATGACGATGACGTGACGCATCAACGAACCGGAGACGAATCGCGGAGTCACATGAAGCTCGGGCACAAACTTCCTCTGCTTTGGAAAGGGCCTCAGCTCTGACCGATCCATCCATCGCCGTCAAAGCTTCTTTGCGAGTCGTCGCCATCTTGCTTGACGATAGCGATAGAAAGCGCTCGCCCATAACCATACGGCGAATGACAGGCCGCCCGCATCGATTTCGATCACATCTGTGTAAATCGCTTGATCGGGCCCCGCCGGCGCGATGGAAATGCAGTGATCCCATCTTTTGACGAGAGGATCATGCTCGCGCGTCCAAATCTGGCATGACGCATGGTCGATCTTTTCGAAATAAAGCGAGCGAACCCCGGTCGGAATGAAGCCGAATAAAAGGCAGTTGCAGCGATATGTCACGCCCTCGCGCCAAAACCGCGGAAAAGCCGGCGCGTCGGCCGGAAGGATGCGCGCCATCGGAAAAGCGACGTGTTGCAAAAGCGCGCTCGCTTGGACCTCGGCCCAGGCTTTGGCGGCGGAACAGGCGAGCTTGGTGGCGACTTCGACGCGCCTCATTCGTGCCGCCTCCGGTTTAGATTCAGCACTTCAATCTTCGGCGCCCATGCCGTGAAAAACCTCGGTGAGCTGGACGTTCATCGGCAGATTGAGCAGCTCGCCGGTCGGCGTCGGCTGCAAAAACCAGGTGCGATAGATATCGGCAAGCCTATGGCTTTTCGCCATGACGGAGAAAGCCTGCATCACAGCCTCGCTCATCAATGGATCATCCCTGCGGAACATAAGCCCATAAGGCTCATAGGTGATGAAATCGCCGACGACCGTCAAGCTCGCTTCCGCCTTGTGCGCGGCGACGAAACCCGTGAGCAGCACGTCGTCGGTCGCGAAAGCATCGACCCTGCCTTGTTCGAGCATAAGGTAGCTTTCGCCATGATCGCGCGCCGCGACGATTGTGATATTGAGCCGGAGCTTATCGTTGAGCTCCTTCATCGCAACCGCGTTGGTGGTGCCCGACGTCACGACCAGCCGCTTTCCGGAAAGGTCCCGGAAGGAGCCGATCGCGCTGCCGCGTTTCACCAACAGCTTTGTGCCCGCGATATAGATGATGGGCGAGAAGGCGACGCTCTTTTGGCGCTCGCTATTGCTTGTCGTCGATCCGCATTCGAGATCGACGGCGCCGGACGTCACGGCCTCGATCCGGCTGTCCGAGGTGACGGGCACATAGGCAACGCGGATAGGCGCGCCGTTCAGCTCGCGCGCGATCTCCTCGACGACGCCGAGGCAGATGGCGATCGAATAGCCGAGCGGCTGGGATGCGCCGGGCTGGATGAAGGAGAAAGGAAACGAGCTTTCGCGATAGCCGATCGTGAGCGTGCCGCTGTCGCGGACCTTCTTCAGCGTGCCCGAGAGGAGAACGGGCGGGGCCTCTCCGGTCGGCGAGGGCGCGGTTAAATCCGCGCCCATCATGTCCTCCGCCCGCGCGCATGGCGCGATCAGCGCGCAAAGCACTGCAGCGAGAGCGAGACGAAGAGCTTTTTTCACGGCTCTTCGCGCTCAGGTCGTTGCGGATACAGGTTTTGCTGAAGCCGCGGATACGGAATCCGCCTCACCCGGCCCCAATTCCCTTTCGAATTTGGCGACGGCGGAAGCCGCGAGCGAGTTGCCGATGACATTCGTCGCGCTGCGTCCCATATCCAGAAACTGATCGATCCCCAAGATAAGAAGAAGCCCAGCTTCCGGGATGCCGAATTGCTGCAGCGTCGCCAAGATCACAACGAGCGATGCGCGCGGCACGCCGGCGACGCCCTTCGAGGTCAGCATCAGCACGCCCGCCATCACGAGCTGCTTGCCGATCGGCATATCGACCCCATAGGCCTGCGCGATGAACATCGTCGCAAAGGTGCAATAGGCCATGGTGCCGTCGAGATTGAAGGAATAGCCGAGCGGCAGGACGAAGCTCGCGATCTTATTCGAAACACCGAAGCGCTCGAGCTGTTCGAGGATCTTCGGATAGGACGCTTCCGAGCTCGCCGTCGAGAAGGCGAGCAGGAAGGGTTCGTACATGCGCTTGACGAGATCGAGCATGCGCGGGCCGAGCGTCAGATAACCGACGAAGATCAAAATCGCCCACAGGACGCAGAGCGTGAAATAGAACCCACCGAGAAATTTCGCGAAATTCAAGAGGATTCCCGGCCCCGATTTCGTAATGACCGAAGCCACCGACGCGCAGACGGCGATCGGCGCGAGCTTCATCACATAGCCGGTAATGACCAGCATCATATGCGAGACATCGTCGGCAAAGGCGATCAACGGATGGCCGCGCTCGCCGAGCGCTATGATGGCGACGCCGGCAAAGATCGAGAAGACGACGATCTGCAGGATCTCGCCCTCCGCCAGCGCCTTGAAGATCGAGGTCGGCACGACATGATCGACGAAATTTCCGATATTGAAGGCAGATGTCGAGAGATTGGCCGTGGTGGTGCTCTGATCCGCGATCGCAATGCCGGTTCCCGGCTGCAACAGGTTCACCATGAACAGGCCGAGAAGCAGCGAGACGATCGATGCGCAGATGAACCAGCCCATGGTCTTGGCGCCAACCCGCCCGACGGTCGCCGCATCGCCCATATGACCGATGCCGACGATGAGCGTCGACAAAACCAAGGGACCGATAATCATCTTGATGAGCTTCAAAAAGATGGAACTGACGAGCGCCATATATTTCGCGACATCGGCCGCCACTGCCTTGTCGGGAAAAGAATAATAGCTCGCGACACCGAGCACGATGCCGAGCAGGAGGCCGATCATCACGTAAAGGAAATTCCGGTTCACCTCGGCCTCCCCCGCTCCAGGACCGCACATCTTTCCGCCGCGTCGCAGCGCCCGCGAATTGACGCGGGAGTTTCGACGCAAGGCGGCGCATCTGTCAATCGAGGAACCGTACCGTGCTTGCTCTCGTTAGAGCCCGAGATCGCTCAGCGATGGGTGATCTTCCGGCCGAGGCCCCAACGGCCAGTGGAAGCGTCGCTCGCTCTCATGAATCGGAGCGTCGTTGATGCTGGCCACGCGGCGCCGCATCAGGCCCCGCTCATCGAACTCCCAAAGCTCGTTGCCGTAGGAACGGAACCAGTTGCCGCTGTCGTCATGCCATTCATAAGCGAAGCGGACTGCGATACGGTTTTCACGGAACGCCCACAGTTCCTTGATGAGTCTATAGTCGAGCTCCCGCGTCCATTTGCGGGTGAGAAAAGCGACGATCGCGCCACGGCCTTCAAGGAATTCGGCGCGATTGCGCCAGTGGCTATCCTGCGTGTAGGCCAGCGACACGCGGTCGGCATCGCGCGAATTCCACGCGTCCTCAGCGAGACGAACCTTCCGGGCGGCGGCTTCGAGCGTGACGAAGGGCGGGAGCGGCGGGCGTTCGGCTTCCATCATTTCACCTATTTCCTTCGCAGCGAGCTGCGCCCGCAAGGTTTTGTTTTCGGCCTCGAGCACGCTCAAACGATCATAGAGCGGCTGCACGGCTTCGTTAATTTCGACCTCGGTGAAGCGCGGCGTAATATGTTGGGGGCAGTTCCAGTCGAAGGCGACGAGACGCAGCACCAGGATGCGTTCGGGCTTGCCCTTGCTCCCCGGCACGGCAACACGCGCCGCGAGGCTTGGATCGCGATCGAGCGCGACAGCCTCGACATGCGCGTAGATCTTGAGACGGGTTCTGCCAGCATAGTCCATCAGGATCAGAGCGGCGCGGTCGTCGGCGTCGAGATTGCCAAGGCTTATATACTGACGATTGCCGCGATAGTCCGCGAAGGCCAGCGTCTTTTCATCCAGCACCTTCAGGAAACCCTTTGGCCCACCGCGGTGCTGGACATAGGGCCAGCCCGTCTCCGAAACGGTCGCCATATAGAAGCTGTCGCGCTCGCCGATGAAAGCGACCTCGTTCTGCGTGAATTCGTCGAAGTCACGCTGGCCCTTGAAGTCCCGCCAAAGCCGATCGCTGCCCATCGCCGCCTGCGCGGCACGGACGCTTGGCGTCATGGCGACATTAAGAAATCCGTGGGACATGGTGCGTTCCCTCGCTTGGATGATAGACGAGCCGGCAAAGGCGCAGGAGCCTTCCTCGGCCGATCGGCGCGTCAGGCTGCCCTGCGGGCCTCGAGAATGGAGACGTTTCGCAGTCGGCATGGGAAAGCGCAGAAGTCGCTCATTGTCGCGCCTCCCGGACCGCGAGCGTATCGATATATTGGCGGAACCGCTGAATCTTGCCGTCGGCCACGTTCCAGACATGGGCATAGGCGGCATCCACCGGCTTGCCCGAGGCACCATGCACACCGGCGAAACGGCCCAGCGATACGACCGTGTTGCCATCGGCGATATATTCGGCCGGGGTCAGGGCGAACGATGACCATTCAGCCATCAGCGGCTTCAGCAAGCCTTCGGCGACCTTTTGCGGGCCGCGGCCGTCGACCTTGTAGTGCCACATGGTGTTCCACTCGACATCCTCGGCCATCAGGCCGAGCGCGGTCGACGCATCGCCCCGGCCGAGGGCTGCGTAGAAGGCGCGGACGATCTCAATTGCGGATATCATCGGAAAATACCTTTTGAGTGAGAGCAAGCCGGGAATCACGCGGCGGCGCGCCTACCCTTGAACAGCAGCGTCATGAAGGCGAGGTCGAGCCCGCGCGGCATGATCGGCGCGGTCCCCATAACGATGCCCGCGACCGGACCTACGATCACTGAGCGGCGCTTGTGCCTGACGGCGCTCATCACTGCGCGCGCGACAGTAACGGGGCCGACCGACGGGAACAGCTTCAGCACCAGCGTTGACTTCAGATCGGCCTTGTCGGCGTCGCTGAAGCTGGTCCGAACCGCAGGCGGATGGATCGCCGCGACATGCACGCCGGAGCCGCGCAGCTCGCTATACATGGCAAGGCTGAGATTGGTGACGAATGCCTTGGTCGCTGCATAGGCGCCGAAATAAGGCGTCGGGCGGGTCGCGACGGCCGCCGAGAGATTGATGATCGATCCGCGGCCGCGTCCCTTCATGCGCTTGGCCGCCCAATGGCTGAGCCGGGCGAGCGCCTGGACGTTGAGCCTCAGCATCGAGTCGAGCTTGCCCCAATCGGTATCGACAAACACACCCGAGGCGCCCCTCCCGGCATTATTGACGAGCACATCGGGGACGTAGCCGCGCGCATCGAGGTCTGCCAGAAAAGCATCGAGCGCGACCGCGTCGCTCAGATCGACCGCCGCGATCTCGGGGCGGATCGCGCCGGGCAACGCGTTGGCGGCGGCCCGGAGCTTGGCGTCATCGCGGGCGACCATGAGGACCGCCGCGCCAGACTCAGCGGCTAGACGGGCGGTTTCAAGGCCGATGCCATCGCTGGCTCCAGTGATCAGATAAGTCTTGGTCATCAGAAGTCTCCTTGAGGTTGGGTTCATCACTGCGGGGTACCGCGGCGGCCCGACCTGGCCGCTTGCGTGTGTCGGCTCTTGCGAAGCCGGAGCCGAGCGTCGTTGGCAGACGAATAGTCGGAACCGATTCAGCAAGGGGCGAATTCGGCCTTGATCTCGGCGGCGACGTTTGCCGCGTTCTCGTCAAGGACGAAATGACCGGCGTCGAGCCAAACCAGGCGGGCCTGCGGCAGGTCATGCAGGAACGCCTCGGCGCCGGCCGGGATGAAGAACGGATCGTTCCTGCCCCATACGATTAACGTCCTGGGCTGATACAGACGGAAAGCAGCGTGCCAGCTATCGTACAGCGCGACGTTTGACTTATAGTCCTCGAGCAGATCGAGCTGGTACGCATCCGTGCCAGGGCGATCGAGCAGCGCCTGGTCAATCGTCCAGTTGTCGGGGCTGATCGACTCCGGATTTTTCGCGCCGACCTGATACTGAAACTTGGTCGTGTCAGCGATCAGAAAGCTGCGCGCGGCGGCTTCGGTATTCGCGCCGCGCTTGTTCCACAGCGGCAAGAAGACCTGCTTTGGCATGTCGCCGACGCCTTCGAGATAGGCATTGGCGTTCTGGATGACAAAGCCCTTCACGCGATCAGGATACTGCGTGAATAGCCGGAAACCGACCGGGCCACCGTAATCCTGCATGTAGAGGATGTAGGACTTGAGGCCGAGTTGATCGATGAGCGCGGCGATAAGGGCGGTGAGGCTGTCGAAGCTGTAGCTGAACTCCGCGGCCGATGGTGCATCTGACTGACCGAATCCGACATAGTCGGGCGCGATCACGTGGAATGTGTCGGCAAGCAGCGGAATCAG
>Ga0116227_10016591_pt1 | contig 10531 bp, 7 predicted proteins | sample S1TSphgellanicum_FD_89693 | JGI IMG/M metagenome (GOLD analysis project Ga0116227, IMG submission 89693) | Host-associated microbial communities from peat moss isolated from Minnesota, USA - S1T2_Fb - Sphagnum magellanicum MG | ecosystem: Host-associated > Plants > Peat moss > Unclassified...
CCGTTTTTGCTGAATGCGCCGCCATCGTTAATACTTACTTTTTTTGAGGTGGCTTTGATAACCGGCAGTTTGGTTTGCGCACAAACAGGCAGTGTAACAGCAAGCAGGAGGAACAAGCAGAGATAGTTTTTCATGATGAGGTGTTGCGATGATATCAAATGTAAACATTTGTTGTTTGTGGCAGCCGGTAAAAGCGATCAAGGATATTGTTATCCATTTATTTCTGATAAATTGCATCAACATACCATCACGGTTCAGGCTTTTATGATTGCGGCAATTATCAGGAACAGGCAAAATATTACTTACGGCATATCGCTGGCCCTGCTGTTGCTGCTGCTGAAATGGCTGGAGTGGGATTTTGTGATCACCAGCCACTCGCTTGAGGTGTACATTGGTGCGATTGCCCTTGTTTTTACTGTACTTGGTATATGGCTGGCAACCAAACTGACTAAACCCAAAGTGAACACCGTTGTAATAGAAAAGCCAGTGGTAGTAACAGAATTTAAATTAAATGAGGCCGAGCTGAATCGCCTGCGCATCAGCACGCGCGAATTGGAAGTTTTGCAACGAATGGCCGAAGGTTTAAGCAACCAGGAGATAGCTGAGAAATTATTTGTATCGCTAAACACCATTAAAACCCATTCGTCGAATATCTTTATCAAGCTGGAAGCAGAACGCCGGACACAGGCTGTAGAAAAAGCAAAACGATTGGGTTTGATACCTTAAAATCACTCATGACAAAGTGTGATCAGCACAATTTTTTACAAAATCACCCTAAAGTATGAGTATTAAAACGAGCAGACCATGCAACTTTACCAACGGAATTAAAACCTTACAACAATGAAAAAACTCATTTTTATTTACGGCATCATCGGCGGGTTGATTGCCGGTTGCTGGGGTACTTTTGGTGCGCACATTATGCCAAAGGATACCAGTATAAGCACTTTAATTTGGCTGGGGTATACATCTATGATCGTGGGCTTTGCGTTCATATTTGTGGCGCTGAAAAACTATCGCGATAATTTTGGTGATGGTTATATTAGCTTTGCTAAATCGCTGCAAATCGGTTTATTGATTACCCTTGTGGCATCTACTTTATATGTTACTATTTGGCTGGTTGGTGAGCATTTAATGTATCCCCACTTTATAGAAAAATATTCGGCACAGCTGAAATTGCAAATGCAAGCCGGAGGGAAAAGTGCGACCGAGATCAGCAATAAAATGGACGAATTGGCCAGGTATAATAATCCTTTGTATAAAATATTTAAAACCTATGGCGAAATTGTGCCGGCAGGCGTCGTAATATCGCTGATTGCCGCGTTGATATTAGGCCTAAAACGTAAACCCACAGCATCTGCTTAAATAAAAACAAACTCAACTATATGAAAAAAGTAACAGGCATTGGCGGCGTATTTTTCAAAACCAAAGACCCTAAAACCATGAACGACTGGTATGTAAAAAACCTTGGTTTACCGGTTGGCCAATACGGCACCACGTTTGAATGGCGCGAAGACGAAGACCCTACAAAAACAGGATCGACCAGCTGGTGCCTGTTCAAGGAGGATACCAAGTATTTCGATCCATCGGATAAACCGTTTATGATTAATTACCGGGTGGAGAATTTGGTAGCACTACTGGAAGAATTAAAGGCAGAAGGTGTGACCATTGTAGACGAACTGTCTGAATACGATTACGGCAAATTTGTGCATATTTTAGACCCTGAAGGTAACATCATTGAGCTTTGGGAACCCAAAGACTAATTGTGCCAATCTAATATTATAATTTTGTTCAAGATGCTGGGGTTCCCATTTCGGATGGGGATTTGCCGTGCATTTTTTTAAACTCGCGACTAAAGTATTTCCTGTCGTTAAAACCAACCAGCGATGCTACCTCGTTAACGGTTAATATGTTTTGCTGTAGCAGATCGGCCGCTTTTTTTAACCGCATCGATTTGATGAAATCTGCAGGTGCCAGGTTAGTTAACGCGCACATCTTTTTATAGAGTACAGATTTGCTCATGCCAATTTCGGTACCCAAAGTAACTACGCCAAACTCGGGGTTTTCCATATTATCGTCGATGATCTTCATCAATTTTTGGATAAATCTGTCATCCGGATTGTTCAAAACTACCTGCTGCGGGTGTAAAACCACTTGCTGACTAAACTTTTGCCGCATAAGTTCACGCGAAATCAGCAAATTGTTCACATTCAGCTCCAGCAATTTAACACTGAAGGGCTTGGTGAGATAAACATCGGCACCCGTTTCCAACCCGTTAACCTGGTGAATATGTGTAGCCAGCGCGGTTAGCAGAATAACCGGGATATGGCTCGTTCTTTCGTCGGTTTTTAACTTACGGCAAAACTCGAGGCCATCCATCACAGGCATCATTACATCGCTGATCACCAGATCGGGAATTTGAGCAATCGCGTGTTTAAACGCCGCCGAACCGTTTTCGAAAGCCGAGATCTGGTACCCCGGTAACGAATCCATAATAAATTGCCTTAGCTCCTCATTATCCTCGGCCAATACTATCGAACCTTTTTGTCCGGCCCGCTCATCTTTACCTTTAGCAAGCACATCAATTTCAGCCTGCATCCGGAATGATGCCACACTTTCTGTTGCCGGGGCCTCACCTATCAAATGCACATTAGCACCCGGTGTAAAATTAAGCGGCAACCTAACGGTAAATGTAGTACGGCCCTCTTTATCCCGCTCCTGCGGATGGCTCTCGAATGTAATGGTGCCCTGGTGCAACTCAACAATACTTTTCGACAGGGCCAACCCTACCCCGGTACCCAGGTTTGATTTTTCATCATGCACCTGGTAAAAATTAGTAAACAGCTTAGGCTGATGTTTTACCGGGATACCCTTGCCGTTATCTGTTACATTTATGATAAAGCCCTGGTCATCACCAATCAATTCTACTTCTATCCTGCCATTATCTGGTGTGAACTTAAACGCGTTGGAGAGCAAATTGAAAAACACTTTTTCAAGCTGGTCGTGGTCGGTATATAAATATACTTCGGCCTTATTGGTGTTAAAGCTATAGCTGATGTTACGGCTCTCGGCCAAAGCCGTGAACGATAAATAGATCTCCTTAATAAACGGTACAATATTGTTGTGGTGAACATAAAGCACCATATTACCTGTTTCAGCTTTTCTGAAATCCATCAGCTCACCAATGAGTCTTAACAGGCGCTCGGCGTTGTTTTTAATCTGGAGCACCTGGCGACTGATCAATGTATTATCCATAGTGCTGTTGTACAGATTTTCTACCGGACCAAGGATCAAAGTAAGTGGTGTTCGAATCTCGTGCGAGATATTGGTGAAGAAATCGAGCTTCATTTTATAAAACTCTTCCTGCCTTTCGTTTTGCAGGTGTTCGTTGTACAAATCCTGCTCCAATCGGGCACGGATCTGGAAGAATTGGATGATCTTATAAAACAGAAATAAGGCTACTATAACATAAATGCAATAGGCCCACCAGGTTTCCCACAGCGGTGGTAGTATATTAATGGTCAGCTCCCGGCCCTTTTCGTTCCAGTAGCCATCGTTATTGGCGGCCTTAACGGTGAATACATAGTGACCCGGCGCTAAGTTGGTAAAGCTTGCCTCTTTTTGGTTGCCGGTTAGTATCCACTGGTCGTTATTGCGCAAGCCGGCCATTTTATAGGCGTAGGTATTTTTTTCGGGATTGATAAAGTTGAGTGCCGAAAACCTGATGGTAAAGTTATTTTGGTTGTAAGGCAGCGTTAGTTCCGATGTTTCGTTCACCGGGGCTTTCAGGTACGATTTGCTGCCAAAACTTACCGCTTTGTTATTGATATAAAAGCCGGTCAATAAAATCTGGGGTTTGAATTTATTTTTAACGATCCTATCCGGATAAAAGGTGGTTAAACCATTCATCCCACCAAAAAGGATTTCGCCATCGGTAGTACGGTAAGCCGAATTGGTTAAAAACTGGTTACTTTGCAAACCATTGGCGGCATTATAATTCGCAATTTGATAATTCCCCGGTGTTAATGGGAATGCAGCCCTCCCAAAAACGATTTGCGAAAGGCCGTTATTGGTGCTCACCCACAACGCGTCGGCTTTATCGGATATCATTGCGGCCACAACATCATCAACCAAGCCATTTGCTTGCTTAATAGCGTACATCTTGTCGATTTGCTCGTCAAGATAATTCAGTCCACCGCCATCAGTACCTATCCACAGGCGCTTGTGTTGATCGATATACAGCGAAAGCACATTGTTATTCCCCAAGCCGCTATTTTTGCGACGGTAAGATTTAAAGGTACCATTCAGCCTATCATATCTGCTGAGGCCATTCTGTGTGCCTATCCATAAAATATTGCCGTTGCCTACTATACTGTTAATGTAATTATCGGTGAGCCCGTTTTTTTGATCGGGATTGCTGGTCAATCTTAATAATTGCTTGCCCTGGTAATCAACCAATCGTAAGCCTGCTCCGTTGGTGCCTACCCAAATGCCGTCTTTAGTTGGCAAAAGCGCATTAATTAAGCGGGCGGCAGTTTTGTTGTTAAAAGTTTCGAGGTTAATATGGCTAAAGCTGTTTGTTTTACGGTTAAACCTGAACAAGCCATTTAAGGTACCCGCCCATAAATTATCCAACGAATCTTTAACCAGCGCCTTGATCTCGTCGGACACGGGGAAATAATTCGACAAGCCCTTTTGCCGGTTAATGTAGTTTAAGCCGCCATTAAAGGTACCTATCCAAAGTCCGCCGTCCTTATCGCCAACTATGGCCTCAGCTATCGATTTGTTGAGGCCAATGTTGCTGCCCACCCGCTCACCAATGTTAGCAAAGTTGGAATTACCCGGATAATAAATATTAACACCGCCAGAGTAAGTGCCTATCCAAACGTTGCCGGTATAATCCGTCATCAAACTCCAAACGGAGCCATCGCTCAGCGTGCGGTAATCGGCAGGGTCATGAGTGTAATTAGTAAAGGTGTTCTTTACAGGATCTAATATGGCCAGTCCGTTACGCGTAGCCGCAAAAACCTGATCGCCTTTGATCAGCAGGTCATTTATCCAGTTTGATGGTAAACTTTGCGTATCGTTAGCGATATGTGCGTAGCGGATACAGGTATTTAATTTGGCGTTATATTTAAATATGCCGTCGCTTTCGGTGCCAAACCAAAGGTTGCCCTTGTTATCGCGTTTAATTACAACAATTTTAGTTGTTAAAAGATCTTTGTTAGCCAGCAATACCTGTGGCAGCGGAACAATGGCACCAGTTTTAGGATCAAACCTTTTTAAACCTTGCTTAATACCTGCCCATATGGTATGCTCATCATCTTCGGCCAGCGAAAAAACGATGCCCTGGTAGAGCTCATCTTCCCTGTTTTTCCATGCAGCAACACTGGATAAACTATTCAGATCGGCACCAACAAACTTGATACCCTTAAAGGTAGCTATCCAAATTTTTCCACTATCATCCTGTTCAATAGCAGTAATAAAATTGCCGCCACCTTTGGCTGCCGATAAACCAACGTGCAGAAATTTCTCGGTTTTACTGCTGTACAGGTTTAAACCACCGCCGGTGCCTATCCATAAACGCCTCTGCTTGTCTTCAAACAAACGGTTAATGCGACTATGGCTGATATTGGTCCCGCTGGAATCATTGGGCCTGTAGTTTTTAAAATAGGTGCCATCGTATCGCGATAAGCCGCTCCAGGTACCTATCCAGATATAGCCGCTTTTATCTTGCAACATGGTAGCGATAGGGTTTTGCACCATCCCATCACGATAAGTAATATGCCTGAAACGGATTGCCTGTTGCTGAGCATACAAATGCTTAAATGGCAACAATGCCACAGCCAGCATAAACACAGCTACAAGCCTAAATTTCATAATCAATACCCGGGGTGTATATAAATTGGTAAACGATGCGCGAAGGCTTTCGTCAAACAAACAATTTCAAATATAAAATTAAAAATATTTAACTATTGGTTCTGTTTTAAAAAGCACAGGCGGTTTATTCAGAATTCAACAAAAAAACATCAGCTATAATTTGCAAAATAAATATGTTTTATTTATTTTTATATAACATAAACAATTGATAATTAACACTTATCTGTTTTATAATATATCCCCAATATTTAAACAGATATATACTAATCCGCTTATAGCGTTGATATTGGTTTTGTTAATTAATTGTCACATGATCAGTTTTTAAGTAGTTAAAATTTATACAATAAAATAGTCTGTAGTGTTTGAATCTATTAATGGTTCAAATGGATTTACCGTTGGCTTCAATTGTATAGGGTTTAGCTGTACCAAACCTATTAACCTTATCATGCAAATTCAAAACAGTATTTATCACAATATTCAAAAGCTGATATGGACCGCATTTATTGGTGTAGTATCCTTTCAGCTGATAGCTCCGCAGGTGTGGGGTTACATGAATAAACTTGCCGGTGTATCTTACATTATAGGATATTACATTTTCACAATAGCCTATATTATTATCGTTCCAGCAATATTTTTTTATTGGCTGCATCAAAACCGCGAAGAGATTAGGGAAACACTTAGTTTTACCGAAACAGAAGCTGATAATAATGCGGCGATCACCAATACGAATTTATTTTCATCGGCATACTGGCCCAACCGTTATGTAAAAAGGATACTTTACATTATAAGCATTCAAATTTTTATATGCCTGTTTTTGCTTTGTTTTTATGTATCCTTTTGGCTGTTTGTTATTATACAATATGGCTTGTTATATGCTAATATCTTTTTGCTCGCCAAAAGCAAAACTATTACAAAAAGGTACCTAAACCAAAAGATCCAAAATTCGGGCACAGCGGGCGAAAAAACCAAATTTGAAAGATTAAGAAGCCAGACAGCCTTTAGCTTTAACCTTTTTTTGATCTTGATATTTTTATGGGGAGCTTTCTTTTTATATCGAAGCAATAATTATAGCGATGCCAAAACCCATCCGGAAAGAGGTTTTAAATTACTTACGCTAAAAGATAGTTTGAGTTCATATAAAGATGGTGTAGATACAGCCAGCATATTTCAACAAATTATAGGCCCCAAAATAGATACTCCGAAATTCAAACAGCAGCAAATACAGCTGGAAACCAACTTTGCTCACTACTGGCAATTGATTACTACTAAGTTTAAAAAAGAGCCATATCATTCAAAAGTAACAGATGATTCTACTATCAATGTTACGAAAGCAGCAGTTAGACGACTGGATAGTTTGCCCGATCAATCTTTGCTCGACAGGCGTAAACTTTTAAAAGTTTATATTCAAGCGGTAGAAGATAGAACCAAAACCACGGCTCAAAAACTATTGGGAGTTGTATTGCGCGATCATCAGAGTAAAATGCTGTGCACTTTTGTCGACCTGTTTTTCAGCCTGCTGGCCTTTTATCTTTTGTTGAGGATGAAGGCCGATATAGACGAAAGTAATTTAAAAAACTCCGCTTCCGAGAAACAGATCTTAAGCTTATCGAAAAAGACAGTTTTAACCGATATCAAAAGCGGCAAATTAGAAAAACTGATAATAGAACAAGAAAAAACCGCGAAAAAATCGTTAGAAATGGCAGATGGAACCTGGTTTGTTGTTGTTTTAACTATCTGGCTTTTAATCCCCTTGTTAAAACCCATCGAAGATAAAAGTATTGATACCGAAGCGCCATTTAAAATACTTACGTTAAGCCCATCCATTAGCATTTTCGAATCAAAAACCTGGCAATCGGGACCATCCACAGATTACACCAACAGCTTTAACCAACAGATCGGCTCGTTACACACCAATGGTAACCCAGATACTAATGGTAAAGCAGGTGCTACTATGCTTAATAACGATACATCAATAAATGGTTATATCAAAAAGCAATTTGAATACATCCGCCCCAAGGTAGATAGTGCATTTAACAGAACGGGACGTTTGGATACAAACACAAATAAACTGCTTAAGCAAAATAAGGACATGAAACAAAAAATAGATTACATAGAACAATGAGAAAGCTATTAACTATTGGGATTGCAATTTTAGTATTGATCACAACGGGTGGCTTGTCATTAAAAGCCCAAACCTGCGATACGGCAAGAATTAAAGTTGACAACGCAACTATATTTAGATTTATTGACGCACTTGATGCCGGCATGCTAAAAAACCTTAAAACTAAGTTTGATAATAGCATAAATAACCGAAAAGTAAATATCGAAGATTTAGACACTTTTATTCATTCCGACTCAATAAATAAGATCACCCGAACTATTAATTTAATTAATGCTTATGTGCAACGAAACGCAACATCATGTTTTAAAACCTTGTTGAGGCAGGAGTTAAATGATTATTTGCAGAGCCTTGATCTTGTTAAGCATGAGGCTCTGCAACTCAATAACCCCACAACTAAAAAGCTCAATGCTTTTGGCAACCTGCAATTTATAGCGGCCTATAATTACATGAATACATCGCGCGCGCTACTTAAAATAGCTGTTGATAACCTGATAGATAACTGTAATGTGCTTGTGGTTACCAACCAGATCAATTCGGTGCAGGGCGATATAAAAGCATCAACAGGGCAAATAAGCGAGAGCTTTAAAAAAATTGAACCAACAGTAACGGGGCTTCCTGGCCAGATAACTCAAATAAAAGATACCGTAAATAAGAACACCGATAATAAATTAAAAATTGCCCAGGATAATATTAATGCGGCTACATCAAAAAAAACAACCGAATGGGGTTTGTTGGGCGGCCTCTTAGGCGGTATTGTTGGCGGGCTAATTGTTCATTTTTTAAAGTAAAACCCTATGAAACATTACCTTATCACAAACAGAGCTATTTTAAAAGAAACTGATGGCACTGAGTACATTAACATTGATGGTGGAGAAGCTGCCAGTGAAGTATTACGCTTTGGAATTTTTGACTCTGACGTGTACCGCCTGAGCAAGAATTCGAAAGAAGCTGTAACACTTTTTGCAGATGCCCCGGCAGTTGAACGGGTATATCCTGTTCAAAAACCAGCCGTATCTACTTATACCCAACAGGATATACAACAGCCAGACACACTTACCGGCTCATCCAGGTTATTTGCAGAATTGTATAATGCTATGATTGGTCCTGATGGCGGCGACCTCCTGTTTTTTGTGCACGGTTTTCACAATGACCTGAATGGCTCTTTGGAGAGTGTTTGCGATCTGGAAGATAAATACATAAAAGCAGGCAGCCCTATAAAACACGTGGTATTTTTTAGCTGGCCCGCTATGGATAAAGTATTACGTTACCGCGATGATGCCAAAGATGCCGAACTATCAGGCTTAACTTTGGCCAGGTGTTACCTGATGCTGATAGACTTTTTCAGGGCTTTGTTTTTGCACGATAACGATACACCTCCGCTTGCTCCGTGCGGTAATAATATTCACCTACTGGCACACAGCATGGGTAACCGGGTAATTGAGAGCATGATGCTGGAGCTTTATCGCCAAAAAGGTGATAATATTACAGCGCTGTTTAAAGAGGTTGTATTGGCGGCATCTGATGTTGACTGGCAAATATTTGAAGAGCCACGCGCGTTTTACAGCCTGGGTAGTATCAGCCAGCGCGTCAGCGTTTACTTCAACACTCGCGATCTGGCCCTGCTTATTTCTGAAACTACCAAAAACGCCTACAACCGCCTTGGCAAGTTTGGTTTTAGGGATAGCCACAAAATACCATCGCATGTGTACAGCATCGATTGCTCTTTTGTAAAAGACCAAAGCGGCATTGAAAATAGCCTGGTTCAGCATGGCTATTATAAAGAAAGCCCTTTGGTGGTTAATGATATAACCCAGGTTTTAGCCGGTAAAAATGTAGAAGCGTTTATAGGTAAAAGCCGCATTGCTTTACCCGGTAATGCATTTCAGTTCCGGATAAAATTATAACGCTATCGGCATACCAATGCCTGATATTTATTTTAACAAGAGCCCTTTACAGGGCTTTTGTTGTTTAAACGGGTAGGGTTATTATCTTTAAGTAAATGCTTATCTAAAACAACATTGGCTATAAATGCAATATTATATTTATAGCTTTATTTGTGTTGTTGATATTATTGGTTGTACTTAACCAAACTTATAATTTTTCCTTTTTTTAGCTATAAAACAATATGTTAACTCTTAAAAAAACCATCCCAATAGGTATTATCACTATACTGATGATGATTACTAACCTGCACGCGCAAAGTACCGATAAGAAGTTCGACCTTTATATTTTAGTAGGGCAAAGTAATATGGCCGGCCGCGGACCTATTACACCTGAAATTGCCGATGAACATAACGACCATGTGTACATGTTCACTAAAGACCAACAATGGGTAATTGCAAAACACCCTTTACATTTTGATAAACCTAAAGTTTCGGCAGTTGGCCCGGGTTTAACTTTTGGCATTGCCATGGCACAAGCCAACCCCAAGGTAAATATTGGTTTAATACCCTGCGCCGTAGGTGGTACACCTATTGAGCATTGGCAGGTTGGAGCCTTTGATAAGGCTACCAACACTCACCCGTATGATGA
>Ga0116227_10016594_pt1 | contig 10529 bp, 7 predicted proteins | sample S1TSphgellanicum_FD_89693 | JGI IMG/M metagenome (GOLD analysis project Ga0116227, IMG submission 89693) | Host-associated microbial communities from peat moss isolated from Minnesota, USA - S1T2_Fb - Sphagnum magellanicum MG | ecosystem: Host-associated > Plants > Peat moss > Unclassified...
GGAAACAGGGGTTGGAGATGTGTTGTGGTGGGAGTGGTGTCCATTGGTTGTCCAGCATGAAGAGTGCCCCCCCCCCCCCCCCCCCTAATTTTGTGATGTTATGACACTGGCAATCGTCACAAAGAGATTTAGTCACATTTGGTTATAGACCAGCTAGGAAAGTAAAAACTTTATTAAAATCCTTTTATGTCCTCAATACTTGCTGCTTTGAACGATATGTGGTAGAAACATGGCAAGTTTTTAGAAAAAATTCCGATAATATGCGAATTTTTTAATGAAAAGGAATATTCAATTAATTAAAAAAAATCGCCAAATGGTGAGAACTCGCAAAAAAGGTAAAAAAGAAAAGAAAAGAAAAACCCACTCTTTTAAGAATTCTCTGAAAAGAAACCTGTCGTCAGTGACTGTCGCAATCTGCCTAGATCTCGCCACTGCGGCTCCAGTACATAAATGAACAGGAAAAAAGGACTGTTTGATAGGGCGGGCGGTAAACCCTAAAATCGGCGGTAAAATATGAAACGACGCGAAACCGAAGTCGCATGCAGTGGGACACGTAGCAAACATGCAACTCGCATGCCGCAGTATCATCTGCGATAAGGACGACGACTGACTTACTCGCGTGCAGGTTCGCCTGCGTCCGCGAGTCCCGAGCCCACACCTCCGGTCGCGACCCCTCGACTGGTCTTTTTTATTCTTTTCTTTTCTAAATCTATCTTTCAATAGCTTGAAGAGCTGGCTTTTTCAAACTTTTAAAAAAAACAAAGATCCTGTGGCAGCTCTAGAAACCTCGTCTTCTTGTATAATCAACGCACGCACTCTCTCTCTCTCTCTCTCTCTCTCTCTCTCTCTCGTTTCAATTGCAGTGCTTAAGATTGATAAATTTCCTGCAGATGTGCTCAGTGCTGCTCCCCCGAGTCCTTCCTTTGCTGCAGTTTGTTGGAACTTTCCTCCATTGATTTGCTGCACCTTCAACTTTGGAAGTTTGAATCACTGCTAATTGCTTTCTACTTTTAGATCATGCTCTAGATTTGCAATTCAACTCTGCAATCTGACCTATATATTGGAACCCTAGTTGCACCTTCAGCTTGAGAATTTAATGCTAATGAAAAGGAACCCTACTTGCACATTTCAGTTTCAAGAGAATTTCATGCCAATGGAAAGCAACTACTAGACCTTCCTTGGCGGCCTTCACAAGTTGAAGATCATGTTAATGGAACACAACTGGACCTTGAAAGCTAAAGATGCAGCTACTCAATAAAAAGCTGCCCTTAAAATAAAACTTTGCACAGGACGTGGCATGTGTATTGTACATTATTGCAGGAAATAGAACTTGACCTCCAGAGCGGTGTCTGCTGCACGGATGTATAGTGAGTTATTTATGAAACTGTTCCCTTGTTGATACTTATTCCTTGAAATAAGTCTTTGTTCATCAAATAAAAGAGACTTGTCTGCTTGGTTTTGAGTGGTCCTTGAAGGGGGCTACGTCTATTTTGCAAAAGACCCTACTGTCTTTGATCATGTGATTGGTTTTCAAGACTCACTCGGATAAAGAGTGATAGGTCTCTCTCAGTACTGTCCTGGAGTCCTTGATCTAAACAGGAGAATCTCTGTACCATGTGCATTAGTAATGTCTACTGTTTTTCTAGAAGATGTCTAGCGTCAATCAATCCTGTTTGACACAACATAGTTCCATACTTTGGAAAGATCTGACCTCTTGATTCATCATCACGTGTAATTCCTGTGCTTGTCATGGGCCGCAATTCCCTAAAGTCATTCTCAGATTCTATATATGCTTGAAAGTAATTGAATGGATTCTCCCATTGTCTCATGGACTTCAATGCCTGCAGACTAACCAACATCCTTGACCTGTCAAGTGTTCATCATCAGATCCTTTTCAAGTCTGGCTAGCTACAGGATCCTTCATCGAAGCAGTCATTCAAGCAACCTTCTGATGGGTGTAACTTGGGTGGGTGACTAGGTTGCATTATTAGCTTAAATTTTTCTTGAGCAAGCGCAGAGCCCCAAGGACTTCCAAACTGAACAATTAGGTTGTTCATGCCAATACCCCAGTTGTAACACGCATCATATTGATATACTGATCTTGGCCTATCATTGCAGATGGATATCTTTCTGGAGACTCTAGAACACTGAACTCATGAGGGTTGGAAAGTCATATGGCAACTTTGTTCTAGAGACTAGGATCCAGTAATGTTAGATTTTTGGTTTCAGCATTTTACTGTTCTAGGTTTCACCTCCTTACGTGATTTTGATCAGATTTGATCTGTGAGAAATTTTGGTGGCAGTGTGCAGAACAATCTATCCCAAGATCTATCCCTAACCTGAAGGGATCGATTTGTGAGATAGTGTCCATGACTGTTGTCCACAATACATGCATCTCATCGTGGTTCTCTGGCCAGAGGTGTGGATATTGGTCTTGGATTTTTGGGTACTGCAACTTTGTCTGTTCTAGACTCTCACATTGTAACTGTGACAATTGCAGTAATAATAGGTCAGAAGGATTTGAGTTGAAGTGAAAGTGTGCATTACAGTGGTGACCAATCAGAAGGTATTTCTTGATGGATTAAGCTGGCTACATTGTTGAGTTCTATAGAAAGTTCATTTTTAGGAGACAGCACACAGCCCAAGATCTGGACCCTATATTGCTGATTTTGAACTGGCCCCAATACTATCATCCTTAACCAGCTGAGAAGTACAAGTGGTGTAAAAAATTCTATTATAACCAAGATCTTGCAGAACACCAAGAGAGTGAGCAGCAAAAAATCAACAACAAATCAACTCCATCTACTCAGGCTTTTCAAACTTGCAGAATGAATGATTCACAAACACTAAAACTGATAGTACCTTGTAGATAACGTAGTGAGGCAACTATGGGAATCAGACAGTTAAGCAGAAGACCCAAATCCAAGTTGACTTCAGGACTTCAGGGCACAAGTTGCAACCCATGATTCAACCTTGAGCTTACAGCTTGTCAATATACTAGTGGCAAAAAGTCTGGCCAGAATATTTGCCTTCTTGCAAACTTTAACATACCAAGTTCATGAATGGCTAATACTGGCAGAAGCAGGCAGTATACTGTAGTGTTGAGCATCGCACAAGTTCCTGAATGTTGCATACACATCCAGTTGTCAGGCAATCTGTTCATGGTCAAGTAGTGTGTAGAAAATTTTCTGCACAGCATATAGAAATCTGTTCAAAACTCTTGGCAAACAACTATACAACTATCCCGGTGTCTTAATTTTCTGGTGCACTTTCAAAAACCACAGAAAACTTTTAAGTCAAGATCTTGCTTAGGCTAGCATTCTAAATATAGTCAATAAAAAGTACAAGCTCAATTGATGTAGAAGCTAAGCTGCTACTATGTCAAAGACCGATAAGTTGTATATGTGCATGTTTATACAGAATCTGTAGCAGGCCAACTCTTAAGAAAAGAGAGCCTGGCATTTGCATCAGGTCTACAGCTGTCAAGGGTGGAAGTTGCAGTCACTGTATCATGCAGAAACATTGCAAGTTTCTTCTCCTCTGTGATCTGGACATGCCCAATTCTTCCATTTCCTCCCATGTCAAAGAAAGGCACATGTAGTTTTGTAGCAATGTGATCCTGTCATGAGAAGTAATGATACAAATATTTGCCCCAGGTTCCACCTTGGTAGAACTGCCAGACTGTAGATTGTGCAAATCACTGTACATAGCAAAGGCACTCTTGTGCTTCACACTAGCCGCCTCAAGAATGGTTGTGCCTGCACTTAAATCACAGCATGACTCCAGATTTCTACTTAGACTTCAGGGAGCGAGCCTTCGCAGCCTTTAGCTGTTCTTGTGGTTGCACCTGCAATTTGAGAACTCCATCTGAGGGCTTCACCTGTTTCTGTGACTTGGCGTCTGCATCCATTTCTGGCACAATCTTGGCTTGAATCCCTGTGGACAGCTGCACACCAACATTGAGCTTGTAATCTGCTCCAGATGATCCCTTGGTGCCTGATCCAACCTTGGCAAGCTTCAAACGCAGATTGCGCTTGTTGATAAGAGCTTGGTGATGCTCGCAGAAGGAACATCCTTCTTCTGTTTTCTGTGTGCACTGCCAACCTCTTCCATCATACCGTTTACACTGTGTTGGTCCAATAGAGAGCTCACGCTGGGACACAGGTGCCCTTCGCTTCCGTTTCCTGAACTGAGCCCAGGATTCTTCCTGCCTAGGAAGAGTTCCACCCTCAGCTTCAGTATCAAGATTGGCTGAAAACAATGTTGATGCAGCATGTGCACCTCTCTTTCTCCTACTTGTGTCAAGGATAGCACACTTGCCACCCTCCAAACTTGTTATATGAGGCAAGACCCCATTGTGATGAAGCTCAAAATCAAGTGCATCAGGCCCAACCTTACTACTCACAAAATGGTACAAGAAGTACCTGCCACTCGCAAGCTGGACAAAGCAGGGAGAGCGCAGAGCTTTAGCTACCTGAACATTAAACCTCTTACTCCCTTCCTCCAAACCAGGGAGGCCTTGCTGCACAATCTCAGACACCGCCTCAGAAGCTGTGAAACCTTCCTTTCCAGCTCTATCAAACACGTGTACCAGAGACTGAAACAAAACTGACGAATTTGAAGGTCTGTCACCATCCATAGTGACAGAAGAATCAAGGTTGCTCAAGATGTTCAAACTACCAGGCACATGTTCTCCGCCTTCACTTCCATGTCCACCTGTAAGCATTTTACACAAAGTCTCAGAGAAGGTAAGCTTGTGTAAGGTTGTTGATGGTGCTTTTACATCAGCAAGCCACAGATTGTGCATAACTACACTGCTGACTGTTGTCGTGAACTGTCCATGCGGGAACTCAGCTGTCCAAATCCTTCCTTGAGAAAATGGAGGTCCTCAAGTTCGCAGACTAAACATATTCTGGAGAACTGAAATAATTCTAGTGAATTGACTGCTCCAGTTAACCCATCGTGCTGCACCTAGTGAGATTTTTCAGACATGATGCAACAGATGCCTCAACTGAATTACACGATCAGATTGCAACAGATCTCAATCAACTACCAGTGAATACCCTGAACAAGAGAACATACATATTAGGGCACTCAAGGAATGAGACTTGAAGAAGAAAGAGGTCATGTTTACTAGAGGCAACAACATAGGACAGATGCATTCTAGTGGTGTGCACTTTCTTAACAACTGTACATATCAGCTATCTCATCATCCATTGAATCTATAGAACCATAAGCCCAGGTAGGTTTCACAATTCAATGTTGGACTGGTGAATCCAGCAACCCCAATCACATTCACACGAGATACTTCCCACTTTCCCTCACTGTGCCCTGGCAGGAGGAACAGGAATGCTTAAGCCAGGGATTTACAGTTCAGTCTCATTTCAGTTTCCATCTCATATAATTCAAGTTGAGCAGTTTGCTATTAAGATGTTGGTAACTTCCAAAGTAGGATGAGGGGCAGTACACATTACAGAGTCTCCTGTAGCTAAGTTCAATGGGGTTATTTCTTAGAAACTCATGGACTAGAAAGAAATCTCATGACAACTTAGGTGAGGAAGCAAGGGTCGAAATTGTAACGTTTGTGAGGTCAAGTGAAGAAATCTGAACATCTACCTTTGGTATTGCTGCTTATGTGGTCGGTGGAAGACTTGAAAACTATAGTTGGTGTAGGTCTGCAGCCAAAAAACACATCCAAGATCACAGTATGATATTCTCCAACAACTTACCCACATTCAGGGCTCTCACTGCTGGAAAAAATCCAGCAGTTGAGAACTGGCACATCACTAGACTCCAGTCCCTTGTTTCAATCACCCCACCCTTCTTCATTCCTTTGTGTTTCACTTGAGTTTCTCACTTGGAAGGTTACATTCCAGTTACCAGAATCTACTTAGGAACTGACCACTTCACGCTCATTGCCTTGTGAGACCCCTGAGAGGACTTAATATCTTACAAAGCTGGAAACAGAACTAAGTTTGAAATTTTTCTGACAATGTAGAAAGACTCGTGACAGAAAACTATGTCTGCAGTTTAAAAGCTATTTTGGGCTTAGGAATGTGACCTAGTTGGCTCTGATTTTTGAGCTCCAATACAGCCCATGTGGGCTTCTTTGAGCATTTACGGATACTCAGCTGAATAATAAGATTCGCAATCCAGCAAGCTTACAAATAATTCTACTCCCTCTAACATTAAGGGGGATTCTGTGTGAGCTGTAAATGTGGAAATGAGGCTACATATACAGTCCAAATCTGACCTACAAAAGAGACCCCATAAGACAGTGTACAGGAGCAACAACATCAGCTTCTAGTAACCTTGTCCTTGTTTTTTGAATTCGAAATTTGCAGTCGAACTTGAATTTGAATTTGAACTTTATCTCTGGAGGATAAAGGTGTAAACCGTGTTAACAAGAAATGACATGTGCCAAGGAGGTTGTCAAGCATGGATAAGTTATTGTCAGTCATCAAATCAGGGTCACCTCTTGATCATTTTAAAAGCTCAGAAAGACAAAACTAAAGCTCTGACCAGTAATCCCATGCTGTGGTCCCATTGTGAGACCAGTTGGCACATTTCCCAAGACATAGTGAATTTTCAAATCCTTGCTCTGACAGTAACTCTCTACATGCCTTCATGGAACTCCCAATGCAAACTCCACAAGTGGATCTCTGCTCTAAGCTCTTCTCACAAATAACCAAACAGAGCCAGCAAGAAATCATTTCCAAGCTGTGGACTTCTTTACCCTACATGAAGTTCTTAATTATTGGTCCATATTAATGGAGCTTGAGTGCCAATTTCATGACATACAGCTCCTGAAGCAAATGTCAGCTCATTCTTCATGTCCAGCACTCTGTGCTTATACATCTTTCCAACCATGAAGAAAAATGGTTATGTACTCCACAGCCATGTGGGATTGAAAGTAGAACTTCACCTGTGGTCTTGTTCCCCATCATTGCTTTGCAAACTCGTGCATGTCTCCTGTGTTGAGGAGAACTCCATACTTACCTGATTAACAAGCCAAAGAGAGAACAGTTCAAACGCATGGTTAGCACTGTTGAACCATGTGAAATCCTTATATCAGAGAAGCGTGGCTAAGAATATGATTGCATGGCAGACAGCAGCATCTCAGAAAAGTGCATCTCAATACATACATGTGCGAAACTTCAATAGAGAAATCAACGAACGGAAGTTGGCCAAACGTTTGCATAACCATGATCTGGCTCTTGGATCGGCAGCTTTCAACTGGACACAAGCGACTTAAGAGCAGCAGCTTTAGGGACTAAACACATCATATGGCGTGGAAGGTGGCCTTTGTGTGCATTTCGATAATGCTCAAGAATGTCCTATTGATGCATGCTTTCAATGGATCTTCGAGTATCGTCCGTGAAACTCGCTGGAGAGACGTTGCTGTCAAGCTTCCTGCAGTTGATGGCTTAAACATACATCTAGAACAAAGACATGATCGTTTTAATCGAACGACGGCATTGCGTCATGTCAACGGTGCCTGCACTGGCTCCCAGGTTGTCCTGTCTTTCCTCCACCGACGCGGGGGAAAGCAAGGCTTTATCCAAAACCGCCTAGAAATCTTCGCAAACTTAGACATCGTGATTCAAGAACCACCCGGAAGCAAACACGATCCCAAACTTCGGTTTCTACGCCGCAGCTCCCGAATTGCAGTCCGACTTCTTGTCTTCGTAACCTCCTTTCGGCCCCAGTTTCAGTGCTCATTATAACAAACTAAACATAGACCGGCCGTCGAATGGCAGCCGCGTGCTGAACTTGTAGCTACTAGTAGCCCTCCACACAGCAGTATAACCTTTAGAGCTTGCTGATGCAGCTCGCGGCCCGGCTTTCACACAACCCTATCTTGTTCAAACCGGCTGGGAAGCAAACCTACCGACTACCCTCCCTCTCTTACTCGCCCGAAATTACATTCAAAGGACGTGAAACGTTCCCTCCGACCACAAACAACATCACAAGTGCAAGTCATGAATGCAATTGATGACCATCTCTTGAAGAGCTTCAGACTCACCGGAGAGATCGTTCCGTCGGTCGGTCGCGGCCTCCTCGTTGCCTCCGACTCCACGTTTTGGCAATCCGTTGTACAAAGTCCTCCGGCAGCCGGGGCTTCCATACTGGGTGCAGGTGCCACGATCCGGCAGCTTCCTCCATCAACGTCATGTACTCCATCGCTATCACTCCTTCCGCGATTGCTCAACGATCCAGACACTGCAGGACATGAGAACTGCTGCAAGCGGAGCTCTTCTTCTGCCACCACCGCCGCCACAGGCGGTGCTCGCTTCCGGATCCTCATGGCTGCTGAGCTTCGGCTGGCTCGCCGCCCCGCATCGCATCCCACCCTTGGCTGCCGCTGCCTGCTGCTACTACTGCAACTAAGCTTTCCACCTCGCAGCCTCCTTCGCCAGCCCCAAAGCGCATCGTTGCAGCCCAGCCTCTTTGCCTCCGTCCGTACTTACCATTCGGCACTTCGGCCATTGCAAGCCGCTTCACTTTTAAGTGCTTGGCTTCTCGAAGGGTTCGCAACCCGCCATGTGGACATTGGCATCTGGCTTCAACTGGCAATGCATACTTTAGGGACGTCCCAGGCCCCCGCATGCATGCAGACAGGAAGATCCGACCTCGTCTCGTCACCTCCTTTTGTCACTTCGTCTCGTCTCGTCTCGGTCTTGGCTCATCGCCCTGGGAGCTTTTTTAATGAATTCTCGTTTGTAGGCAAAGTGGCGATCATCCATTGGAAAATGTACAAAAACTGGCGATCATCCCGGGAAGATTTAGCTAAATATGCTATAAACCCAAAAAAATCTTTTATAATCCTTCTATATGTTTGGCTACACCATGAAAACTTAATATACGAATCTGGCGATTTTTTTCCCCTTTTTTTTCTCACTTCTGGCGACAGAAAACCTCCAAAATCACTTCTTTTCGAATTTTCTGTTTATTATTTCGCTTTTTCGCCAGTATAAAAAACGCCCAGCGGCAGCATGTCGTCCCCGTGGCATCAGTGGCCAAGGGCCGTTGCTTTTGGGACTGGGGATGGCAATGCATTGGCCTCTCACATTGGGCCGCGGGCCAGGCGGCAGAATAAAATTTACAGACGGAAGCGCGGCCCTTTGCATGGCATTCATTGCGTGTTGACTGTTATCTTTATTGGGATTTTTTTGTTCTCGGTTTTGGGACCCACCATGTCATGGAATTCATTCTTTTTTTGCCCACCCCCCCTTTTTTCTTTCCATTAATATCATCTCATCTTGTAGGTAAGGCCCAAGGTTAATTTTCGCACATGTCGTTGCGTGTCACACCTCAAACTTGTATCAAATCAAAGCTCAACACGGATAGAGTTCAAAGATACACAACATGACAATGAGACAATGGGACACAAAGTTCGCTAAAAATTAAGAGTGGTAATGGCCCAGGGTAGGGGCGTTCTCTAAATGGCGAGGTTGTACTCGTGCCCAACCCCACATTTCTGACCACAGTGAAGCAGCACCAACCAGCACACCATGAAGGATGAATGGTAAGTGGTCAGGAAACAGTTTTCTGTTGGGTTCCAGTTCATTAGCTAACCATGGTGTTTAACTCAGTTGCTTTTTTTTTCTACCTACCCACTACCTAATAGGTAGGTAGTAAAAACAGCACTTACCTATGTATAAACCATCTAGTTACCTAGTAATTACCTATTTTCCTACCTATTTGCCTATGTATGAGACCTATTTCTTACAGAATTGGTTACCAAGGTGAAACTGAATTTTTAACTCAGTTGAAGTTCATCCATAACTGAGTAATAACGGGCATCCAGTGGATGTTGCCCTGGTGGGTGCTGGTTCACTGGAGACCACCACATTTTACAGGGTCACCAGTGAAACTGAATTTTCAAATATCTTTTGAGTTTTTAGAAGTTTATCATAGTCTATTTGGAGGGCACATTATCTATCTAGTCAGGAAGGTTGTTTTGTTTGTTTGACAGGTTAAGATCTGTCAGACCTCATTGCACTCCTGGTACATTGGAATGCCTTAGATGACTGAGGGTGCATTGAGGTGGTTTTGTAAATGTTTTAGACCTACTGTGCAAAAGTCATTGAATAATGATCAATTTTTATCAAAAGAAATTGAACCAGATCAAAACTAAGAATTTTAGGGAACCAAGCTTTTGGTACAATTGGAAAACATTCTAAATTCAATAAACTCTTATTACTTTTGTGCACGTAGCCTCGTCGAGGGCTTTCTAATCGTACCAAAAGTGGAACAAAGGAACCCCCGTGGTTTGCGAGGGTTACACCTCTTCACATCCAAAAAAAGAGATGTAACTAACTTTATACCTCGTAGAAATATATGAGGGATTGATCTCCCAAGGTCGCACATACTACTTAAGAATATGAGTGTGCTTGGAGGGGGGGGGGGGGGGGGGGGGGGGGGAGGAGGAGAGTCCCCCCCCGGGGGCGTTCACCCGGAAAAAAAAAAAGCAAAAAAAAAATAAAAAAAAAAGGGGACACACAACACCCCCCCCCCCCCGAAAA